>Ga0255049_10000319_pt1 | contig 30042 bp, 44 predicted proteins | sample JV7_2_3_MG_FD_183615 | JGI IMG/M metagenome (GOLD analysis project Ga0255049, IMG submission 183615) | Seawater microbial communities from Jervis Inlet, British Columbia, Canada - JV7_2_3 | ecosystem: Environmental > Aquatic > Marine > Inlet | place: Canada: British Columbia | collected 2016-10-06 | reverse complement strand
GTAAATATGTTGTTTAAGATAGATTTTCTTTTCTACCTTATCAATTGCAACCTCTGTCAATGTGTCAGGGTCAACGGAAAAACCGAAATCCATACCGCAAGAAGTTTGTAAACCTTTCGGGTTGAATGCTCCGTAACTCCAATTTTCAAATACTACGCCTTCGGCTTTGTTTAACCAGCCGCCCAAAATCTTATGCGTGTACTTTTTAATATTGGTTCGCTTAATGTTCTCGATCTGTTTTAGATACGATTCAGAAAGATTTTCAATGTTATCTAAGTACGTTGTATGAATGTAAGTTGTGTCGCCTTTCTGACCGTTTGAACCTTCTTTAACTCCCTTATCTTGAAAGAATCTTTTGTAAATAAAGTGTTCTTTTGTTGCTGGGTTCATCATCATAATAACGCGGTTGCGCTTTCCTTTCTGACGTACTGACAAATCAATAGTGTCAAAAATTTCTTCGTCTACAAGTTCTTCGGCTTCGTCAAGAATCCAAGTTGTAACGCCTTGCAAAGATTTAAGATTGGCAACTTGATTACCTGAACTTGTTTTGATACCTCTAAACAGAATTTTTGAACCCGTAACAGTGTTAACTATCTCATCCTTAGTAACATGGAACATATCTTCCCAGCCTAACAATTCTATCTTTTCAGTGAACTCGGGAATGATTGAGATACCCGCCGACTTCATAGTGTAACGAGTGAATAGGATAACATGCCCCGACTCTTGCGTAAGCATGTTAATTATAGTACAAACGCTAAACGATTTACCCGAACCACGCCCACCCGTCACAATGAAATAACGCCCATTACTTGAAAGTATAGGTCTGTATTTTCTGTTAATATTCATTACTTCTTAGCAAAAAGATTTTCGAGGTCTAAACCTGAGACAACTTTGTGTGTCGTTTCTGCTTCGATTGTTTGCGTTGGCTTTCCTAACGTGTATTCTAAAAACAACTTCATTGCGGGAACTTCGCCCGTTACCGCTTCAATCTTTAGAGCCGTTAAAACGCTCTCGACATCTTCAACAGATACCGCGTTGTTCAAAGCTTCTTTGTAATTGTTCTTACGTCTGTCTACGCCTTTCGACTTGGTACTATGACCACCGTTATTACTTCTGTTATCTGACATAGTGAGAAACTACAAATGAAACAGGCGCGGCAATGTCCGTGCGTAATTGTGCTTGATCTGTTATTAACCTTGTGAATAGACTTGAATAGATAACTGATTGATAAGCCGTATAAAGTTTTGCGATAATGTACATAGTTTAATTTTTACGTTAAAGTATCTAAACGAATAACGCACCGCCGTATAATTCACAGTCGGTGCGCACGTATAGTACTTCTATTAAACTACTTTTTGCCTGTTTTGTTTATTGCTGTAATTCTCTTACAGCTTCTTCAAGCGCAACGGGTTCTAAATATTCCCAATTTTCAGATTCAAATAACATGAATTCGTCGGCGTGTTTCAATTCTAATTCACTCATATTTTATTATTCTTTTTTAAGTAACGTCTAAGGATTTCAACCCCAATCATTACGACAACTACCAACGACCAAAAAATAATATCAATCACTACTTCCATTTGTCCAGCGTTTTAGTTCATCTTTTTGCCCTTTTTCGTACATTTCTTGCATGTCTTCGGCTGTGAACTTCTTGGGTTGGGCTTGCTCCCCTTCTTTCCACATCTTGTAATCTTCTTCGGTCACGCTTCGTACTGCGGTCGCCCACGGTATAGGATCAATTAAACCACGGCTTATGAATTCTCGGTTTCGTTTTTGATAAAACAATCTTCGTTCATCACTTACCAACCAAGCACCAAACGCAATTGTTTGTTTCTTAGTGTTATACGTTGCTTTAGACTTCTTTTTTACTTCTTCTGACATGTTGTTAATTGTTTGTTTTGGTAAAGATACCTTAATTTAATTGATACGCAAGTTTTTATTATTTAAAATGTAATAATCTCTTATTGATCTAAGGTTTACGGGTTCTATACCCCAATACCCATACATTAAAGAATACCTCTCAATCTCTTTTAATCTGCTTAATTGTTCTGGAACACCCGTAAGAACGAAAGGATTTTCTTTTACTCTCTGTTCAATACTGAAACCACGAAATAAAGACGGGCTACCAATAGCACTATTAATAATACTGGCGCTTGACCTGAAAAAATCACTTTCTAAGTCTTTTATAGTTTCTGGATCGAATTCAATATTAAAATATTGATCCATCGGAATCAATTTGATACTCTTAATGCCACCCATGTTAGCACCGCCGCAACATTCTGTAACTTTCTTTTCTGTAAATCTTTTCATTAGTAACAAGTTATTTTATATCGGTTTGTTTGACCTTGGTAAATATATTCGCCAGTTTCTAAACTACAACTGTTTGTTTCCGCTGGTGTTTCGTAATCTAAAACCCATTGCAAGGACGGTAAACCGTTAACGTTTACAGGTTCTAAAATCTCATGTTGTTCTAAGCATTCGCATTGAGGTTCTAAACTCGCGTCTACTTCTTTATTACAGGAGTTGAGCGCGTAACCCAACCCCAATAATAAAAGAGTGCCGAACAAAAAGCCCTGTAAGCTATTCATAAGTACCTACAATCGCTTTAAGTTCTTTCATTAAATCCCTCATGCAACCCGAACAGCTACCAACTTGTGAAACGTCCATTCTAAAGATACGGGCGTAAATAGTTCGCATTTGCATTGCTTGACTTGCATTTGCTTCAAACGGGTTTGAATCGAAGAAGCCTTTAAGAAATGTGTATTCGTCAAGCTCCAAGCAGTAAGGTTGCTTACCTCGTAAATGCAACTCGTTCAGCTTCTTACGTCGTTCTTCACAGCCGCAATCTTCACCTTCGGGCGTGAAAAATTTAACAAGCGATTTAATACCCGTTGCAGTTGTAACAGCGTTCACAACGTCACCTAAACCAGTTGGTGCGTTAGCTTCGAATGATTCGTTTAAATCTTCTTGCGTTTTTTCAGGCATAACCGCCAAAGTGTTTTCGTTGTTTTCGCCTTCTAAGGGTACAAAATCTTCGTTTGCTGGTTCTTCACTGGTAAAAGCTATGAAGGGTTCACCGTGAGCGGGTTCGTCTGTTAGAATCAATTTTTCAACGCCTGTTGGTTCTTCTTCGATTAATTCAATCGTTGTCGCTTCGTCCAATTGTAAATCTGCACCCTCTACAACTGGTTCAACTGGTTCGGCTACTTCTTCTTTGCTTGCGTTTTCGCGCTTCTTTTGAGCAATTGTAACGCCTTTCTTCTTTTCTTCAAGCGTCATTCCTACGGCTTTTTCTTCATTACTTAGTCGAACTCTTGTTTTTTTGTTATTTCCCATCGTTCAAATCTTTTAGTAAGTCTTTAATAATCACAGACTTTGTTATTAAATAATCGCGTCTTTCCTTGTCTACATTATCCGCTAACGCTTCTTTTGCGGTGTCTTGTGCTTTCATAACTAGAAAGTCGGTTACGGCTCTAACGCCTTGTTTTTTCGTCATTCTGTAAAATTAGTTCGTAATCTTCATTTAATAAATCTTCGAAGTCTTCTTTAAGTTCTTCGGATAACTGCGCTTTGCAGTTTTTTAGAGTGGTAAAGACACTTGATAGGCTTATACCTACTTCGTCTCTAATACCTCGCATTGATTTGTTTTCGTAAACGTAAAGCGTGAATAGCTCTTGGTTGAAAGGATATTTACCCTTCTTATCGAGTTTAGCTATTTCGCTGTGCATTTTGTCTAAAACAACATTCGTTGCGGCTTCTTTTAATTCGTGGTGTTCGTCAGCTTTTAAGACACCTTCAACGTCTCCAAAATCTACATTATTTGCTTTCTTCTTTGCTTTTACGTTCGCAATGAACATCGTGTGAAGAATGCACCAAAAATAAGTCTTGTTAACCTTTCCGTTATCTTTTAAGACACGATCACCGTAACCACCTTGGTAAACTCGTAAGTAAGAATCTTGTATAATATCTTCAACGTCAGAGGTTGCGCCCATCTTGTGAAGGTATTTAACCCATTCTTTACGGTGTTTATCCAAAGCTTCTAAGTAATCCATACGCTTAAAGTTTTAAAGTTATTCGGCTAAGTTACTCAATCTTTAGAGAACCACCAAATTTATTTCAATAATTATCGTTTTTTCTTTGGTTTCGCACCAACTACGCCACGTTCAAACGCTTTTGAATCTTCGGTTTCTAGGATAAATAACAACGTTTCCTTTATCATTTTAGCCTGTAAACTGTTTTTCTTGTCTTCTATACCGTGTACAATGTGCGCGTCGATCCTTACAAATGCGTGCAAGTCCTCTATAAACCGAGTTCCCCCACCAACATTTGTGATGGTGAGGGAACAATTTTTGCGGCTTAACAGACAATTAACAATATCTGTAAACTTCATATTAGAAAGGTAAATCGTCGTCTTCTGCGCTTTCTGTACTTGCTGGTTCGCTGTTTGCTTCACCTTCTACTTTTGTACATTTCCAGTGCGAAAGCGTTGTAAAAACTCTGTCTTTTTCTTCCCAAAGGCGAGGGCGAATATTAAACTCAACTTCTACAACGTCACCAATTTTATTGTACTTAGCAAAATTGTGCGCGTGTTCTACGTGGTCAACTCCCTTGTAAATTTCAAACTCCCACAGGTTATTGTATTGGTCGCCTGTATCAATTCGGTAGCTCAATTTAGCCGCTCCGCTTGCTAATACTTCAACCTCTGTGATTGCTGTAATTGTTCCTTTTACTGTGTAATTCATACTGCTTTTGTTTATTTGTTTGTTATTAATTGAATGCAAATGTAAGTAACTTATTTCGTTAAATCAAAGCTTCATTAAAGAAATATTCAATTTAAGTCGATTTTTTTCAAAGATGGTTACTTTTTCACCTTTATGTTTCTTGTATTTAGTCGGCGTTGTAATCTCCCAAAAGTCTAATTCTAAGTCTTTTACGCATGGGATTGAATAAGCTTCGTAAACCGCTCTAAGCATTCCGAAATTGCTTTTACCTTCTAACAATTTTTCTGCTTTTTTCTCACCTACACCGTTTGCGCCTTTGATATTGTCGGAATTATCACCCACTAAACATTGTTTTAAAAGAAGTTCGTAACCTTCCTGTTCGGTAGTGTAAGACCAACCGCGAAATTCTTTTTTCTCGATCATTATTTGATAACCTGTTGGCGTTTCAAATGGAACTAAGATTGTGTTACCGTCTTCACTCTTAACCTTGTCTTTGTAATAGTTAAAATGTGCGCCTTTAATTTGTCTTAAATCCTTATCAATCGCAACAATTATACCGTTACTAATTAATTTAGCTTCAATTCCTACAAGGTCGTCAGCTTCTAACGTGTCACTGTACCGAACATCTATAAAATCTTCTTCTAACATTTGAATAACGTAACTCTTAAATATGCTTACCGTTTGCATTATTTCGTTAGGCTTACGATTTGCTTTATAGCTTGGTAGTAAGGCTTTGCGAAAGTTTTTACGGCACGTTGTAAAGAAAACTATAACGTCTTCAACGTCGTAACCGTCGTCTTCAATTTGCCATTTAACCGCGTCAATTTGCTTGTTAAAATCTAAGTACATTTCTTCGGGGTCGTATTCGTTTTCTCTGTGAGCGTGTACAACATTGTACAACATTGAATCAGCATCGACTAAGAGAGTATAGAAGCTCTCATTTAAGAAAGCTTCTATATTATCTCTTCTAGTTGCCTGCCCCTCACTAAGTTGAATAAATCCTTTTAAAAATTCTAATTCTTCTTTCGGGTTCATCTTTATTTTTTTAGGTCGTTAACTTGTTTAATTTGTTCGTCTGTAAGATCGTAGAAATCTAAAACGGCTTGCGGTGTTGTCTTCGCTGTACCTCTAAAAATAGCTTCGCAAATTTCATCAAGCTTAGATTGAAGACATTTTAACTTAGCCGCTTTAACTGGTTTCTTTTCCGCTGGTGCTTCTTCTTTTTTCGGCACTTCTACTGGTGCTTCTACTGGTGTTTCTTCTTTTTTCGGTTCATCCTTCTTAACTTTAACCGCGTCAATCGCTGTTATTTGCTCTTTAGATAGGTCGTAATTCTTCTTAATTCCATCTTTAGACCATTTAGCGTTACCGCTCTCGATACCGTCGCAAATCGTCTTAAATTGCTTCGCGTCTAACTTCGCTTTTGGTTTCGTTGCTGGTTTGTTTCCGTCTGTCTGTTTGTGGTGTTCGTCTGTATCAACATCTTTTGAATCATCAATAGCAAACAAACCATTTAAAGCGTACTTTCGAGCGTAAGAAGACGTTGCGCCCGTTACTTGTGCCGAATCCATGCCTTTTTTATTTTCCGCTTCTCTTGCGAACGCTGTTGAAACAATCGGTTCACCGTCACCGTGAAGCGTTGCGGTTGCTTCTACGTAGTAACGTTCTCCAATCAAAACTATTTTATCCGTTACGATCAACGTTAATTCAGCTTCTTTTAAAAGCGGCTTAACCGATTCTAAAATATCTTCACAACTTCGATAATTGTACTTTCCAAAGTTATTTCTTTGGTTTTTAGCGGCTTTCAACTCGCTTTGAATCTTTACTAATTTTTTCATTTTGCTTTTTATTTACTGTTTAATAATTACTCTTCAATATCTTGACATTCAGATATATCGAATGTTCTAACAATTTTATCATCTTTATCAATTACCAATGTTAATTCACTTGAATAGTACCCGTTATTATAACCATGACCAGCTATTCTTACAGAGTACCCGTATACAGGTATAAGCTCTATACCATACCCTTTGACCCTTCTAAAAAACTCGTCGTCAAGGTTAAATATCAATCCATCAAAGTCTAATATATCAAGGTCTTCAATACATAGGTCGTGTGATTCGCAACAGTCACTTACATGATCCGCATACAAAGAATATCCGTTGTTAAATTGAATAATACCATTATCCAAACTTACCACTTTTAAATTTTTCATCTGTTTAATTTATTTGTTTTTGTAAATGTAACTACTCTTTTTGGTTTGACAATGGAAAAATCTATTTTATTTTGAAATAATCGTCAATTAATTTTACGATTGCGTCAAAATCCCATTGAAAAGAAGCGTTGTAACCCATTACATTAAGGCGTTCAATCGTTTCTAACTGATTTTTTAAATGATCTTTTGGGCTTGCTTTAATTTCTCCGTTAAGTTTAAAAGGTGTTTTTATCTTCAATTCGATAAATAAACCCGCGTAACCGTTTCTAGGTTCTAAAATCAACAAGTCAGGGCAATGGAAATTTCTATTTTGAATAGATTTGTTTCGTTGCTGTTGTTGCGGTGTAAGTCTTACATTGCTTATCGCATCGGATAAGAAAAACGCTTTCGGATATTGTAGCTTTAAATAACTGCAAACCCTTTTTTGTAATTTGTATTCGTCGTGCTTCATTTCTAACTGTTTGATTTGTAAATGTTTAACTATTTATATTGGTGAAAAATATATACTTTTATATATTATCCTTGGATTTTCATACCTCTACGCTCTAAAGATTCGAAACTATATTGTTCGTATTGATGCCACGCGCAATAGTCACGAATAAAGCGTTTAATGTGTTTTTTGTTCTTTTTTCCTACTGTTATGCGCTTGTAGTACACTTCAACAACAAACGTCGTTGTATGGTTCTCTAAATGCCCTACACGTTGTTTGTTGTAGTAAATTTCCGCGTAAGTAGAATCTACCTTAACAAATTCAATCTTTTTATGATCGTAATTTTTGGCGAAATCCTTAAACAACCCGCGCGGCTTAGTACATTTAATTTCCCAATTTTCCATTTTAAAAATCGTCGTTTGGCATTAGTGTATTCATTGGTGTTGGTTGTTGTAGTTGTTCGGCAAATACTATGTTACCGTCTACAAACTCGTAATAGTGTCCTTTCTTGACATCGTAAGAAAGTGAACAAGCACCACGAACACCAACAATGTTTGGTTTTGCTTTTGCTATAATCACATCTAACGCATTGCTTTCGAAATCTCTATCTACAATTATTATGCTTTTACCATTGTTTCCCCATTCTGAACCACCTTTTAAACTGTGAATATCGGGTGTTATGGTTTTACCTTCTGAATCCTTACGCGCCTTTGTTGGGTGTATGATCGTGTGAAAGTGTAAATTGCTACGCTCTGCAAGCTCATTTCTAAAACTTAAAGTATCTTCTAACCACTTATCTTCGCGGGCAAATCCTTCTATATCGTGGCGCATGTAGTTCCACGAATCAATTACAGCCGAAAACAAACCGTGCTTTTCCTTGTTGGCAACCGCAAATTTCCAAAATTCTTTTGGTGTTAATGCTTTTGAATTGTTCTTTTTCTTCGGGTCTAAAACCTTAAACCAATCAAGCACATTAGGCAACCATTTATCAATTTCGGCTTCTGTTAAACGATCTTCGATTAATACGCGGTTTCCTTTTGCATCGTAATAGAATTCTTCGAATTGCTTACCGCTTAACTTATGAATCAATTTACCTATAACTTCTTGCGTTGTTCCTGCGTCGGGCATGTGTATTAAATGCTTATGACCGTACCAACGCGATTGATTTTTTAAGATGTCCAAAAGCAATTCAGATTTACCCGAACCAGCGTAACCCGTCCAATCTGTACAACCGCCCTCTTTTACTGAATAATGCTTGGCTAAACCTTTATAGCCGCAATACCAAGTTTTACCGCCGCCGTTACGATGTAATTCTATTACTTTGTCTCTGATTTCGTCTTGTTGTACTATATCCATTTCTTAAAATAATTCAGTTTGATTACTACTTGCGCTTTCCAACTTTTCTACAATTCTTTCTAACTCCTGTTGTTCTTCTAGCAATCTAATTCGTTCACGGGTCTTTATGGCAATAATCGTCTTTAACGTATTAATGAGTTCGATACGTTCGTCCATTACATTGTGCGTTTTTTCTCTGCTAATCGCTTTTCGTTCGCTTCTTGTTGCGTCAACGGGTCTGCTAAGTTAGAAACTTTTTCTGTAATTGCAACAACTCCTAAAAATTTAACCGTATTTGTTAATGTTGATTTCCAATTTAAAATCGGTCTAGTCTTGTTATCTCTCGTTATACTCCAATCGTTATCTTTCCAAGAAAAATATTTTAAACGTACATCTTCGGGGTTTACATCTGCTTTACGCTCTTTAGCATGTGCAATAAATTCTTCAAGCGAAGGCATAGGCAAAGCCTTTTTTGCTTTAGGTGCTTTAACTTGTTTCTTCTCTCTTACTGTATCTGTATCTGTATCTGTATCTGTTACTGTCTCCCTTACTGTTGATTTTGCTAAGTCTTGTTGAAAGGTGTTAACACTTGTTGAAATACTTACCTTATTAATAATCAAGTCTTTATCTTTGATGTTGTAACATTCAGTATGTCCACCAAAATGAATCTTTGGTTTATAGCTTTTAAAAGTATCGTTTATTTCGCACTCCATTTTATTGGTATCCTCACCACCCTTATTAAATATCGACTGCGCTAAAACCTTATAATTATACGGCATTTTAACAGAGTTACCACTAACAGAAGAATAACGGCGAGTAATAGATAGATCAGTAACTCCAACCTTTATAAATCTCTCTAAATCATTCCAGCACTCAAGAACGTATAATTGACTACCTTGTAGTTTTCTAGCTTCTGCACTTGCCTTTCCTGCTCCTGAACGCTTCTTAACCATTTCCTTCCATTTAACCAAATCGCGTTCAAATGTAGCTTTAAAAGGAATAAACAAAAGGTTAATTAATTGATCTTCTGAAACTGGGTTTTCATCATTAACGAAAGAAAACATGTGTTTTATCAGTTTTCCCGCCGTTTCATTATCGAGAGCCTTAAAAGTTTCGTACCAATCCGTGTAAAATTGTACTGTCTTTTTGTCTTTTGCCATGTTACTTGTTTTTTCTATTAGTATTTCGTTTAATCGGTTGCACCGTTTTAGACGTTTTAAGAGGTTTTAACCCTTTTGGTGGTGTGTATTCATTACTTGGTAAATCAACATCGTTAGAGACGTTGAAAAATGCGCTTATTAAATCTTTAGGTTTCATATCTTATGCAATTCTTCGTTAAGGTTTTCAATTATATTTTCTGCTTGGTGTGTAATCTCTTTTTTAAGATCATCGGAAAGCTTGGAACGGTCTATATCTTTACCGTGAATCGTAATGTTTCCTAATTCGTAACCGTAAGTTTGCTCGTAAAAATCTTCTTGCCTATCATCAAATTTATTCGCTTCGAATGTTACCACGCAAATTTGTCTATCTGATTCGTTGTAAATAATCAATTCGCCGTCTACGGTATCACATCTTAAAGAATCTTCACAAGGGTAAGCGCAATTTAAAACGCTTTCGCTAATTGTGCCGCCGTCAAGCTCGAAAGTTTTTATTACTGCTTCGTCTTTCGCTACGAAGTTTCCCATTAGTAAGTTGCTGTATTGTACTGTAAATATTTCCATTTGTTTTGTTTTATCGTTGGTACAAATCTAATGAACTTATTTTAATCTACAATGGAAAATATATAAAAATATACTTTTTAACCCAAAAAAGAGGGTTACAAATGCTGCAACCCTCTCGTTTTCTGTTAGTTAACGTTTTAGATAAATTTTGGTTTAGAAATTAAATCACCATCGGTAAAGGATTCATTAACAAAACCTCTACGACCTTTCTTAAAATTAGTCTGTACCCACTGTGAAGAAGGTGACAAGGCAGGGTAATTGAAGTAAAAGAAATCATCACTTGTACACATGTCGAAAAGTGCTTGATGAGAATCACCCTTTTTAAAGATAACCTTATTCGAGAACTTGTAAATTTCATTCTGTTTACAATACTGGTCAATCTTTTCAATTCCTTTAGAATCTAAGAACGGTTTAAATCCAAATTTCAAAGAACTATCATCTTTACCATGTGTAATAATGAAGCAAGTTCGACCAATGTAATAATGGTTCATGAATTGTCTGTAATTGCTCACTGAAACGTTACCGTAAGACCGTTCGGCTATTTCTTTAAATGCTGAATTAACAAAATAACCAAAAGACCCTGCGTGATTATCGTTACAGATGTTATTGAATACAATATTATCGTAATGCTCCACAAGACCGTTAAGAACAATCATTTTAAATTGTAAAGCACAATCAAAAGCCTCTTCGTTAGTCATGTTTTGCGGTAATGCGTGACCGCCTCGCGTTGTTTGAGCGTTGTAGCCATCTAAGAAATCGCCCAATTCATCAACAATTAAGGTTCTACTTTCTCTTACTTTTAAAGTTCGTTGAACCATTGTGCGGGCTTCGCTTAAAATCGCTTCTTTATTCCATTCAACCGCGTACATTGAATTTCCTGTACTGTCCGTGTCCATTCCTACGTGTACGTCTGTGTAAGTAAGAACGTCAAAATCTGAACCTTTAAATTCGTACGGTAATTTAGAAACCAAATCAATAGGTTTTAAATCCTTGGTGTGCTTTTCGATCATTCCGGCAAAATCAAATTCTTCAACCTCTTTAGAAATAGTTTCTTTAAATACTATGTTGTAGTGAGGTGTTCCAGTGTGCGAAATAAATTTGTAACTTGTAATGTCTTTACGAGGTAAATTGTAAACTTCGCAATATTCGTCAATACACATGTTTTGACCAGTTGAACCGTTCCAAGCTGACATGACGAATTTTTCGTTTTTATTATTCTTGTAATCGTTCGGGTTTGTTTCGCTAATCGTTTCAACCTTTGTAGCTGTTAACGATTTCACTTGTTCGGCTGTAACCATGTAACGGGCTTTCGTGTGTCCCTTCTGAGGCTCTTTGATTTCTAAACCTAGTTTTTCAGCTTCGGTAGCTGTTAAGTATTTTCTTACTTTCTTGTTATCCATAAATAAATGTTAATTATTAATAATGCAATGATAAGTAAAATTTTATAATCTAAACGTTTTTTTTGTCTTTTTTTTTAATCTTACTGTTTTTTATTGTGTTGCCACGAAGCAACACCAGCCAACGCGAGAACGAAACCACAAAGCGTAATTAATATAGCTGGTAAATTAGAAACGGTTGTGAATGCTATTACCACGCCTACAATTAGCAGTGTGATTATCAGCATAATAAAGCGTTTAGAAGATTCTTTCGAGTCGCTTGAAATTAGCTCTTTAATATATTTAAGTATATTTTTCATCGGCTTTTTACTAGCTCTTTTATTTCGTCTAAGCTTTCTTTTATCGTGTTAAATTGAACTTGTCGCATTTCTTTTTCGTGCTTAACCTCATTAGAAACCTCTTGAATTTTTCCGCTATTCTTGCCAACGTCTTTGGTGTTTTGTCTCACGTCCGAATGGAGAACCTTTGAGAAGTAACCAAGGACAGCAATAATGCCACCCATAACTATCTGAATTATTAAATCTGTCATTACGCGACTATTTCAATGTCCTCAATACCTATCCTGAAAGTTTTTGCCATTTCGAAAATGAATCCTAAGTAGAATGAAACTCTATTCGTGCCCCTGTAATCTAAATCTTTAGGGATTGATTCTTTTATAGCTTTGTAAAGTGCTTCCACATCTTCTCCGCTAACTGTAAAACCATCTTGATAAAAGACTTTACCGTCTGGTGCTGTGTAACTGTAGTTAGCACCTATTACATTAAAATCTTCAAGCCAAAAAGTGTCCTGTAATCGCCCTTCAATTATCCCTTTTGATGTTCCGGAAGCACCGCTATTGTAGTTTACTTCCGTTTTAGTTCTTAACTTCATTTTTTTTAATTTTAAATATCTGTTTATGTTTAACTATTTTTTACCGGTATCGTTTATTTACGGTACTAATGTTTTAGATATGTAAATCCCTTCCTCGAAAGTCATACTAGCGATGTCACCAGTGCTGCCACCTCCAAAAGTTACGGTTTCACTTTGCCCTATACCTCCAGAAGGAACTCTAATACTTCCATTAAGAATGTTTAAAGCGTAATTGTTAGCTCCATTCGTCACGTCACAAGTAAACCCAATATTCGCAGCGGTATTAGTCCCGTTAATAGAGGCCCTGTGTGCTATTCTATCGGCTGTAGCTGCCGTATTAGACTCGCTATTATATCCAATTTGGTTGTCGCCTATATTACTACATGTAAACTTGTTTGTGGCTGAAGTGCTTAAAACCCTAACACCCGCAACAGAGTATGTTCCATCAACATATAATCCGTAAGCAAGTCCATGAGCACCACCGAGTCTATATTGTATTATTGCATTAGGAGTCATACCGTGACCTACTCGGCCTGTTGGAATATATACAGAACTGTCGCCTCTAAATTGTATAATGTCGTTTGTCGCAGCATTTTTAAATGTTAATTTATTAGTGGATATCGAGCCGTTAAGCTTAAATATCCTTTCGTTCGATATACTTGTTAAGTCCGTACCTCCAAGGTTTGAAGAGGCTGGAACTAAGTCAGCAATTGCTTGCGTCGTCGTTTTGACCGTGTCTCCAACCTGAACAACTGGCAGCTCTTCCGTTCCAGTTAGTGCCGCCGCTGGGTCTAAGTTACTTATTTTTGAATTTCCCGCCATTTTTTTGCTTGTTTAGTTTTATTTTAAATGCTTTCATTTTGTCTGTATTAGACTTCTTCTGTGCGTATGTGTTTTTTATAGTACCCATCCACCAAAATAATTGTCGGTTTCGGGCTTCATGTCTTCCGCTGTATTGTTGCTGTATTCAGGGAATTTATCTTTATTCTTACAGATGTAATCTAAAAATCTTTGCGTGTAATGTTCTGCTACGTCTCTCGATTTGCTTACCAAAAAGTCTACTTCGTTTTTTTCTACCGAAGTGCTATTTTCTGAACCATGCTTGTAAACGCCTTTATTCGCTACCGTGTAACTCGCGAACGGTAAAAAGTGTGTCATTGTCCAATGTATAAGCATTGGTTTAATGAAACGGTTTTTAAGGTCTAAATAATCACCTGTAAGATTGTCGTTTAGTAAATCCGTGTTTATCTTTTCGTAAAGATTAGAACCTAACGCACCTTGAATATTAATATCCTGTGCGATTTTAACGAACTGAATGAATTTGTCAGGGTCTAAGCCGCCATTTAAGGCAGTAAACTTAATAACGTCGTCTGTTTGTATAAAAAGTGCTTGTTCCATGTCTTAAATCGTTTTATGCTACGTCTGACGGTAGATTGTTATTATTTGGGTGAAATCCTTTACGTTTCATATCGTTAGGCATCATTGAAACTTTTGCTTCGTTTGTCGGTCTGTAACCGAATGAACGCGCTTTGTTTGTGCTAATCGTGTTTACATTTGGGTTATTAACGTCAATGCTTCGAGTATCGCTTAAATACGTGATTCTCTGCCACTTATGGTGACATCTTGGGCCGCCTTTGTATAGCCAAATTGAATAAGTATCTGCGCCTTTTTCGCCAAAACCAGCGTTAACAGCCTGTGAACCCATTTGCAAAATATCTTCTTTACGGTAAACTTTGTTAGAAGACATCATAGTTTTACAAAAATCACGATCACCACCGCCCGAACCAACGTATTTGTATCGAACCTTGAAAAATTTACCGTCAATTTCCGCGTCTTGTGCGCTTTTTGCGTTAGCTCTTGCCGTTCCTGAACTAACTAAACCTATCAAACCGCTTTTAAGTTTGCTTAAAGTCGTTGGTACTGGTGCTAATGAGCGTTCAAAGTTTGTTAATTGTTCGGTTAAAGCGTCGTCGTTGTCGTAGTCAACTTCTCTTGTGTCGATAATTTCCCAATCTTCACCTTCTTTTTCTCCGTACTGATCCAATAAACCTGACAAATGAACCGATAAGTTAGTATCTTCTTTTTGGTCGTTCATTTCTTCAAGGTTTTCAAGTAAGTTTAAATCCTTAAAGTACAAATCAAGAGCTACACCGTTAAAGGCTAAAATTTCTTCAACCCCTTCTATGATAGTATCTTGATGCGGCTTAACTGATTGATTGTAGAAAAACGATGTTGCGGTTTTAATTTCGTCAGCACTAGAGCTAAATCCCTGACCACTAGGCGTAATACCTACAATGTAAGAAGATACAACGTTATGATTATTCAAGATTTTAGCTTGGCATTCGTCCGATAGGTATTTGTAGTGCGATGGTGCGTCGTTTAACGGTATATCGTCAACAGTCGTTTTACTTTCCGCATTATCATTGAAAGCTACAATAACTTTCATTCCTTTAGAGCCTGTAAGCTTAGAAGTTGTTTTACTTGCTACTTCTTCTTGCTTCTCTATGCTTGGAATTCCGTTATTGTAGTTTACAACCTTCGTGCCGCTGAATGAATTTTGAGTATCATTAATTAGGTAGTCGGCTATTTCTTCTTCAAGAACGCAATAAGGTAAACACGCTTGATAATCAACCTCGTTAAAGTATTTCAAATCAATTGATTCTTCACCGATAACAAGGAATTCAATATTTTCTTTAGAAGTTCCAAATTTAGGCACTCTTTTCGGTACGTACTTATTTGTGTCGCTCCAATCATCACAGTAGTAATAAGCTTCTATATCTCCGTCTTCGTTGCACTTTTCAGGTCTAACAAGCTTAGTTTTAACCGAAGTTACTTTTTTTACCTTTGTGTGGTTCTTATTGAATACACATTGAAAAACACCAGCACCCAACATTTTAAGATTCTTTGCAACTGCTTTTAAATCCTTTGGTTTGAATAGCGATTTCATTTGTGCGTAGTCTTGCGGTCGTCTGTGAGCGTCTAAAGCATGTAAACCACGCCCCGTAATTAAACGGCTTGTGTTGTTGATAATAGAATTATTCGTTGTTGAATTCTTGTAACGATCAATCAGCCAACCGTAATAGTCGTTGTCGTCGCCGTATTCAATCCACTCATTTTGCATATTCTCGTTAACGCTAGGCTTAACGTAAGAGGTCAAGTTAACAACGTGAACGTTTACGTTCTCTACGTGGTCTTCTGCTTTAGTTTCTCTACTCATTTTTAGTATGTAATTAAATTATTGTCTGTTACCGACTCTTTGTAAACACCATCGTTTATAGAGTAATTATCTTTGTCTTGGTCAGTACAAAATATTGAACCTAAAAAGACTTCTTCCGTACCGTTAAGAACGCGAAAACTGTACTTGCCGCCTTCTTTTAAAGAGTAAGTAGCGTAAAATTTTAAAAAATACCTGTCAACAGTTGGGTTAATTGGCTTTATTAAAGTTTCGTTTGTTCCTTCGTCCGTAATATGTATTTCCGTTGCTTCTAGTACTCTAGGCACTATTACAAGTTCTTGCGGGGCTGGTGTTGTTTTTAATATTGTCATGCTTATTAAACTATTTTTTTCATTTTTTGTTTGTGGTTTAAAAAAAAGCCCCGCTAACAAGTCGTTAACGGGGCTTTTTATTTATGGACAATTATTTTTTTACGCTCCTGCTACTACTAATAAACCAGCATCAGACAATAAAGCTTCTGTTGTTGCGTTCATAAAGTTTGCAGGTGCTTTTTCCATTGCTGTAAGTGTAAGCGTGTAACCGCTTAAATCACCCATTGCCGCACCTGTTACAATCGTTCCAGCTGTAACGTCTGCACCGTTTTCGATACCCATTAAGAAGAAATTACCGTTGTAATCTTCAACTACAATTTTTGGTCTACCGTAAGAAATCAATTTAATTTCTTTGTGCGTATTCAAATCTTGCTTTTTCAAGGTAAGGTTCAAAACTTGTTCAACAAACATAGTTCCGTTTTCTCTCGAAGCCGTAATATTTTGCTCAAACGTTGAACTTCCTTTAAGCTCAAATTTGTAAGCGTTAATTGTTGAAGGTGTAGCGTTTACCGTATCTACAACGTCCGTGTTTGTTAGATCGTAAACAATATCTGAATAAGGTGCTTCGGCGAAGTTCATAAAGTAAACCGCTCTCAATCCACCTACTGAATCTTTACAAGGCTCTAAGCGTCCTTTAGCTATATCACATGACATATTTTTTAGTTTTTAAAGTTAATAATAAGGGGGCTACTAACCCCCTATTTAAAATTGTCGCTTGCTTATACAGCAGTTGACAAATACCAAATGATTTCAGCAGGGTTAACGTACTGAACACCAGCCGTGTAAACCATTTTGTAACGAACCATTCCGCTTAAATCTGACTCGTCCATATCTTTGATACGAATGTCGTTATGATCTGCCATAAGTCCAGTACCAAAGTAAAGGTTCTTAGTTTGGAAAATTACGATTGTGTTGTCAGGCAAACCGTTTATTTCGTTAAGCTCAAAAGAACCATACTTAAGAGGTAAAGCTTCACCACCCAAACCGCTTGTGATTTGTGGAGTGATCAAAGATTGTTGGTAAGCTAATGCAACGTCAGGCGAAACACCCATTACCATATCTTTCTTACGTCTCAAAGCGCGAGGAATAGCCGCCGTTACTTTTTCAAGTTCAGAAACCACGTTGGCCTTAGTAATTGCCGCACCTAATGCAGTAATTCCGTTACCATGCTTAATGATACCACCGTCAGCGTCAAACTTGATAATAAAACCATCAAATTCACCCGTGTTAGTCGCGTCACCTTGCCACATATCGCGGTCAGTTGCTTCGGCTGTATCTCCAAGAATTTCGTTCAACAATGCTGTTTGTTCATCTTTTGGCATTGAATCGTTATGGGCAGAGAATCCCATTGTTTGAGAACTCCAAATTTGTGAAAGTTCTTCTTTACAGATCTCTTGTTCGTTCTTGATTTTCTTAGGTGCTAAGATAACTTCTGAAAGTGTAACCGCTCCCGTTGGTGTGAATCCACAAGCATAATCAACACGCCCGTTAGCGTATGAAATCTTACGTAAAGACATTTGATATTTAATGTTCGGTAGAACTGTAACCAATTTCTTCGTTAATGTGTCAGCTTCTTTAAAAGCCTTACCGATGATTGCACCAGCCACTTCGCCGTTATAGTTTGAGTTTACTGTTGTTGTTGTTGCCATTTTTCTTTTGTTTTTTGTTTGTAATTAATTGTTAAAAATTTTGCTTATTTCAAGCCGTTTAAATAGTCCATTAAAGAACCGCCGTTAATAGAACTCAAATTAACATCGTTTGTTTTTTCGGGGTTGTGTTTGATCTCTTTTTCTGCTGGTTCGTCTTCTGCTTTTTTAAGCTCTAAAACTTCCGCTTTAAGTGCTAAAATTTCAGCGTCTTTACCGTTTTCTGTTGCTTCTTCTTCCATTCTTGAAAGCATAGTTTCAACGTTTTTTGTAATCAAGTCTACATCTTCTTTCGAAAAATGTGACTCTCTCGTTACAGCTTCAACGATTTTTTTAGCTACTGGCGAAGTGTTAGATTCTGACGCGGCTACTTCTTCGGTTGGTTTTTCTTCGGTTGGCGTTTCTTCTTCGGCTGGTTTTTCACCAATAGAGAAAATTACACCTTCTTCCTTAACTACCAAGATTTGCCCGTCTTCTAAAACGTAACCTTCTTCGTTAACTGGTAATGCTGTTCTTTCTTCGTCTTCTGTAACGATAAAGACAGGTTGTCCAGCTTCGAAAACTTCGGCTTCAATAACTGTTACCTTGTCTTCTAATCGCATTGCGGCTAACTCTACCTTAACCTCTGGCGTTTCCTTGACTTCTTCCTTTTTTTCGGCTTTAGTCAATTCCACAACGAAAGCTTTTAGCGAAGTAAGCAAATTTGTTTTTTCACTCATGTTGTTAAAATTTTAAATTTATATTGTTTATGAATAGTTTAACTAAAAATGATTAGTTTTGTTTTATTTTCGAATTCTTATCTTTGTTCTAAAATCCAGTCGGAATTCAATTCTAGTGTTACATTGCTGTTTCCCGAATTGTTTCTAACTTGAAAATAAACGTAGTCGTTTTTATCTAGCGAAATGTTAAACGAGAAGTTAAAAATTGCAACGTCTCGACCACCAACCAAGCTGTTAACCTGTCTTTTTCTTTCTGAAAAATCAACAAAAGAACCCGAAGAATTATCCCACTTCCTAAGCCTTATTCCTAAATCGTTGTTAGCTGTTGATTCAATAACAAAGTTCACATTACACCTGTATTCCCTTGGTGAATCTCCCAAGTGCCGCAACTGACCGCTTGAAGGGCTATCGTAATGCTCTAGATTTGAAGCTGACCAGATAGCATTAATATCGTACCATGTGGAGCCCGCACTAATATTTGTTAGGTTTTCACTTGACACTGTTAATCGACCACCTTCAAAAGTGTTCCCTACACCCCTATTACCTGTGAAGTCGCTAGATAAATCCGATTTGTCTATGTTGCTAAAAATATTCGAATCCGTAGCGTCTGTCGCTCCGTTTCTCGTAAAGATAGCCCCTTTAACTTGTAGCGTTGACGGGTTCGGGAAATTGGAAGGTGCAAAATCCATGAAAGCCGCCAAGTTTGGTAAATCGCAATTTATATCAGTTAGAAATCTAGCTGACATTGAAAAACCAGCACCAGCCTTAAAAAGCGGCTCAGTCATAGAAGACGAAAGAACACGAACAATTGACGTTGTTATTCTAAATCCGTTCCAATTGCCGCGAAGCTCTAAAGATGGTGAACCGCCAAAACGACCCGTACCAGTTTCTAAACCCTGTCTGTAACCGTCAATGTAACCTAGTGAAGCACAGTTATTATAGTTGATTCTTGAAAATTCGAAAGCGTCAAAACCAGTAGCCGATTCAAGCGCGTAAACCTTTGAATTAGAACCAGTTACTTCGATTGCGTAATCAATGCCTAAAACGTTACCGCTACCGCCAACAGGAGATGTAAACATTGTGTAATTTGGGTCGCTACAAACCATCTTGGATACGTCAAAATCAAAACCTTTAATATTAACCCCTCCCGCTGGAACTTCAATGGTTACGCCGCTCATATCAATGACACCGTCTAAGAAATATTCTTTACCCGAGTCAATTAAACCGCCCAGCGTTGTAGCTACGTTTTCTTGATTTACAATTATTCTACTTTGAAAAGCTGTTGATTCGGGAGTTTCAGCTAATGCCGCCCAGCTTGAACCGTTCCAGCCTTCGTAGCGCCCATTGCTAGAATTGAAAATTAACGCTTTTTGACCTTCAACTATTGCTAAATCTTCATTTGATAAGGTTTCAATTGGCGTTTGGTACTGCGTGTTGTGTTGTGTAGCCATTATTTCGCACCGTTTAAGAGGTTCATTACCTCGGTTAATATTTCGTTGTCTGAAAGCTCTACTTTAGACTGTTTAAGTTGCTCGAATCCTTTGTAAAGTGCTTCAATAGAAAACCCTTTGTAAGTTCCGTTCTTAGCTTTTTCATATTCCTCGTTGTTGTAAAGCTTCATCATAATTACCCACTCGCCGCCCTTCGCGCCTAAGTTGTATAAATTAGACTTATCGTTTTTTGGGTCTTCTACAATCCACGATTCAATTACGCAACAGCCTTTTACGGGTTTTTTATGCTCACTTGTAACGTTTGCGTTGTTGAGATTTTTCATGTAAAGTTCAGCCGTTTTAGCTACGGTTGGCGCACTCATAAAAATGTTGAAAGTCTTACCGTTTTGTTTACGAAGAATTTCCTTATCGGGAACAAGCGCGAAACCTACAACTATTCTTCGTTCGTCGTCTATTCCAGTAGTTTTAAATTCGTATAGATCGTTGTCAACTTCTGACAATGCTACAAAGTCTTCCTCTGTTGCTGGTGAATTCACCAAGCTAATCGCAAAAGCCCCGTCGTTAGCTTCGTCACGTATTGTTAACTCTATTGTTTCGATTTGCTCACTCATTGTTAATTATTTATTAGGTTACATATTAGATATGAATAACACTAATCTGTTTTATTTACAGACTAGCGTTATCAATTTTATTCCTGTCTAAACTCTGTTGTGTTGTCACTTCTGAACCTACTACAAACGCTTGTACAGGCGGTTGATTTCCTAACGATTCAGCTAGTTGATTCGTTCCACTATCACCGACAACGTTAAAGCTTGCGGGTTGAGAACCACCACCGCCAACAGCACCGACAGAAGGCGCAGAAGGCGCAGAACCACCGCCACCGCCACCGCCGCCGCTTTTGTATTTTGACGTTGCGATTTTACCGATGTTAATTGCAGTTGTACCAGCCGCCAAAGCTAAAGAGGCGATACCAGCGGGGTTAGGAATTGGTCCGATTGCGATAGGAGATTGAGCCAAAGAACTAGTGATAGCGCGAAAACCGTCAATAACTGCCATACCTAACTGCAACCCTTTATTTATGTTAAATTGTCGCTTTGCTCTTTTCTCTTTGCTTGCGTCGTCTTGCTTTCCGATGTTGTTAGATATTTCGAAAATGCCTTGCGCCAAACTATTAACAGAACTTGCGTAATCTTGTGCTGTCTGTATCTTCTTGTCGAAACTTGCTTGTTGTCGTTCATTTTCTCTCGCCGCGTCAGCATCTTTAAGCGCGTTAAGTTCCTCAGACTGAGCCAATTCCAATTCCATTTCAAGTTCTTTATTTCCTACGGCTAAAGCAAATTTTACTTCGTAATCCGCTACAATCGCTTCAATTTCCGCTTCACTATCTGTATTTTTTAGACTGTTAAGAAGTTTAAATTGTTCGTCTTGTCTCGCGTATTCTTCTTCAAGTCTTTTAGCTTCTTGCTCGTTGATATTGATTAGTTCCGCTTCACGTTTTGCGGCTCTATCTAATACAATTTCATCTTCGGCTTCTTGTTGAAGTGTTTCGTAACTCGCTATAATATCTCTACGCTCACTTTGTAGCAACGTTTGATTCTTTTTAGTATCTTCTATTAACCTTTCGAATTTAATGTTGTTAGCGGTGATTTCGTCGCCTTCGATTTGGTCGTGTAAATCTTGCGCCAACCTACGCGCACTTATGCGATTTTTATTGTAAGTTTTCCAAGCTGCTAACCTTTTTTGTTGTTGCTTTTCCTCTTCGGCTGCTCTCTTCTCTTCTTCTGATTTCAAAAAATCCGAATAACTTTTTTCTTCTTCCCTTCTTGATAAGTTGAATTCTTCGTTATTTAGTTTTAATTCTGCTATTCTTGCCTTGTCCGTCTTTATGCGATCCTTTATAGATTTAGCTGTTTCGTTGTCTTCTTCTTTTAAAGCTTGCTCATATAGCTCTAATTGTTTATTATACCCATTCTTTAAGGATATTAGTTCTACAACTCTTTCACTTTCTTCTTCGCCTAGTCTTTTTAATCTTGCCTCGTGTTTTTCTTTTTCACTAGCTTCTAGGATTTCAAGCTCTCGCATTCTGCTTTCATGCAGCTTAGCACTCACAACTCTTAGTCTTTCCAGTGCCGCTGCTTGTCTGTCTAAACTAGCATTCAACTCTTCGCTTTTTTCCGCTGCCGTTTCAGAATCAGAAGAAAAGAAAGCAAAAGCCGCAGCTAAAGCAGCAAAAGCAGCTATAAGTATAAACACAGGGTTTAGGCTCATAACAAAGTTCAGAACTTGCATTGCACCAGCGCCAACAATTTGCGCGGCTGCTAATGCTTTTTGCGCTAACGTAACACCTTTAGTTGCACCAGCAGCACGAACTTCGGCGGCGGCTAAGATGTTTGTACGAACCGTTCGAACCTTTAAACCTAACGCCGTTTCGTCACTTAAAGCATTCGCAACGGAATTAACACCGTTTAAGATGGATTGAACCGCCATCATTTTCTGAATGCCTTTTGTAATTTCTTCGTTCTCTGAGCCTAACAATTGAGTAACGCCTATCGCACCTTGTGCCGCGCCACCCATTGCTTGAAAGGCTTGTACACCTAATTGCAAATTGGGGAAATCCGCTGACATTGCTTTGGTTGCCGCTTTCGCGTTGTTTACTTGATCTTTTAAAACACCCGCTTCTTTTGCAAGCTTCTGAAATTGAGGACTCCCAACGTCTCCAATGTCTGCCATTTCGTCCTCTAATTCTCGTAAACGTGTCTTTACAGACTTCACAGCCTCACCTGTCTTCGCTGATTCTTTTTGAAATTTCTTCAAATTCTCACCGTCAAAAGTCTTGTCGGCTTGTTTGTCGATGTCTTTTAAATTCTGCTCGATGCTCTCTAAATCCTTATCTAATTTCTTAGTGCCTTTAGATTGTATGTCAACTTGTACTACTTTCTTAACCATGCTTTTTGTCTTTTAATTTGTTCGCTTTTTTCCTTGATGGTTTGGGGTAATTTGTACAACCCCTTTGCAATTTCTATGTTTTTAGTTGCTCCGTAATAGTTATGATCGTTAAGAAGCTGTATTAAGTTGTCTATCATATTAAAATATTATCTAATCCCTCTGTTAATAATTCACCGCCATTTTCAAGCAACAATTTGAAACCGCTTTTTTCCTGTGAAATAGAAATGTATTCCTCACTTTCTAGTTCTCCGTTAGACTTGTAATAGCTAACTTTTATTGTTTGGTTTCGCCGTTCGTCCGTGTTGTTATTTGGTATCGTAATTGTTAAACTAGATTCAGTTAAAAATGTTTTAGGTAACGTTGGAGAGAAAACAACAAAAGGCGGTTCTATCGGCTCGTGAACTATTACCCAGCCCCCGCCTTTAGTCGGTCGTATAGGTACAACAATTTCCCCGCCCGTATGCGGTACGCTTGGCGGTAATGATGGTATTTTTGAATGTTTAGTAATCCAATCAGAAATTAAAACCAACTTAACCAGCCCGCTTGTTAAATCTGTCGTCATGTCGTTAATTCTATACTTCTTATCTCGTATCAATATCGCGTCATCTAGCGTTAATCTAGTTAGTATATCTAGCGGTAAAACACACTTAACCGTAACTATTCGCGTTTTAGGGTCGAACAAATTTACTAGATACGGTTGATAATAAGTACTATACAATGAGTTTTCAGCGGTTGTAAGGGTTAAAGAACTAAGTTCTTCACCGAAATTCATTGAATTACTAGCCGTGTTGTACTCCGTTTCCTGTCCAAACGGTACGTAACTAGACACTTGACTATTACTAAAACCGTTATTAAACTGGAAGTTACACACTTTTGAAGTGCCTAAATACAATTTTACAGGCTTAGGAATGTAATCTTTATAGTCAGGCGCTTTGGTTAAGCAGTAGCCGACCTGTAGATTACCGTTAATAGTATCGAAATTATTGAATAACATCGTTTCAAAAGGTATTTTAACCGAATATTTACCCCCGTCATGATTGGGGAATATCTGTTTCAAGTCTCCGTAGCTTCTATTGTTGAACTCTTTAAAGGCTTCATTCATAAAAGACTTCGATTTGGCGAATTCAAAAGCTATTTCGTTGTACAATTTAGCTCTATCAACCTGAACCTTCTTAGTGTCAACGTATTGCGTTATGTCAACCGTTTCACCGTTCGCGTACCAATCCGCTAATGGTTCGATTTGAAACGTTTCTACGTCTCTGGTTGGGTAACATGTAAGGTTGAACTCCTTTAAAGTACCGTTAAACCAATCTAATATCTTCATATCGGGCGCGGTTGTATTGAAATCAAACGCAGTTCCAACCGTTACGCTAGTACTTACCAATGAATCTTCTTGCCAAATGCCTATCGAACTATCAGTTCTAATATACTTTGCATATAATCTGTAACGGAAATCTAAGTTCACATCGTAACCCCCTTTAACACCTCTCATTTTGAATGTGTATTCGTCGTTAGTTCCATAAGCATTCAACAAGAAAGGTAAAACCGTTTCGCTTTGTCCACCACTGAAAGTAAAATCTTCGTAAGAATTAACTAAAGTTCCATTCTTGAAAACGTCCAACGTGTAAAAATCTACAATTGCCGGTACTGGATTCATGTAAACTTTAATACTTTGCCACTCTTGACCAATCCAATTTTGGAACAATGGCGGTTGCGGAATGCTTGACATATCAACATACTTAATGTCTATCTTGCTGAATGCTATAGGGTTGTATGGTAAATTTGGATTAACTAAACTACCTAATTCGTTAAATAAAATGTCTACGGGTTGAGTTGTAAAGCCAGCAGTTCCAGCGGGGTTAATACTTCTGTTTTTCCACCATGTAAAAGAATTGATCAACCTATCATTGGTTAAAAAATTTCCTTCAAAAGTAACGTTATATTTTGACGCGATCAATTGCATTATTTTTGCGTCGCTTATGGCTGGAAATAATTCTTCGTAATCAATTGCGTGTGCTGGCAAATCAATACCGCTACCATCGTCGTAAGTCCAAACGCGCTTACTTGAAATCAAAGGAAAACGTACATCTAATTGTGCTGTATTCGTCATGGAGTCTTTAACCGCGTCACCGCTATACGTGAAAGGTGTAGAAGTAAAATCTAAGTCTTTCAATTTGTCTTCACCGAAGCGATCTTTTAAAGTTACAACGTCACCGAAGAAACTAATTTTATAGCTTTCAACTTGTCCGTTCTTAACTATCGCGCCTTCTAACTGAATTTTTCCCTCTCTAAAAGCTGTATGGTCAATCTCTATACGTGCGTCTAATCTAACATTAGCGTTCAAAACTCCTAAATCGTTATTGTAGTAATGACCTAGAATTGGGTTATTGATTACGTCGGCTGGAACTGTAAACGTTTGCGAAAAGTCCGTGAAAATTTTGGATATGTTCTTGATATCCTGAACCGTTGATTTGACACTAATCTTTTCATCTTTGAAGAGGTTAATTCTTTGGTTTTCTATGTATATTTGAACTTTTCTCATGCTATGAATTGTAATTTAAAGTGCTGTGTGCATAATTAAACTCTAATTTGTAGTTAATGTTTTTATTGTTAATATTCTCTTGTAATTCGGTAGACTTAGTTTTAAGCACTACGGGCTTATTCTCTAACTTTATGTGTTCACTGTGCATTAGTTCCGCAATAGTCTGTTTATAGCTCTCTAAAACCCAACCAGTATTCACCGTTATACTTTCGTTTCCGTTGATGTTAAAAGATTGTGTAACGTTTTCGTCAGGGCTATAGTCAACGCTTGAAGGCATCATATTAAAATCTTTAGTCTTAACGCTTATCTTAGTTTTAGAAGCCTTAAAGAAAACGATTCTTTGCCAAGCTCCATTCTTGTTAACGAACTCACACTTTATAGGTGTGTATTTTGGTTCACATGACGGTATAAACTTATACTGAGCAATTACGCTTACGCCTTGGTAAATCTTAACGTTAGCACCAACAGAAGCTAAAACAGGGTGAACGTTAGGCATGTTGTTAACCTCGTTAGATATTAACGTTGAAAACGTAGGAGACCCGTCTGGGTGCGCATACTCTATGTACATATCATTCAATGAAGGGTCCGGATTCCAAACAGTTAAGTTACCTAAACCGTTTGTTTCTTCCGTGTAATACGTTCCTTCTGTCATTAATGAAAGCGGCGGCGTTGGGTTGTTTCCTTCTTGATGCCAACCGAAACCGTCAAAGCAAATATACTTGTAAGTGAATCCCGCTAAGTTATCTTCCAATACGCCGTCTAAATAAACTTTAACGTAGCAATAGCAATAGTGCGCCGCTGGTGTTTCAACCACCGTAGGAACTTGCGCGGGTGTACTAAAATTAATAAACTTTCTAATCCACGGTGCAATGTCGTAAGTGTTCTCAGTTATTAACGTGCTAGGTATCGGCTTTTCTAGTATGTAAGTTGGTGCAACTGGAAAGCCCGAAGGTGAATTGAACATGTGTAATTGAACCCTAGTAACTTGACCAGCCGAACCCGCCACGCTTACATGTCGTGGACTTCTTAAAAAAATTGGTGAATGTAGTATCATTTTCTTTTGTTTTTATTTAATGAGTGTTCTAATAAGTTGTCAATATCAAGCCCGAATCTCTCTACGAGTTCGTTAGGCAATCTTTTAAAGGCGGCTTCAAATGGCTTAGTAAAAAACATTGTTGGTGCTTGTCCTTTATTATACTTACTTCGTGCCATTATGTAACCCATAGATTGATGCGACATAAATTTACCCGTCTTTTTATCTTTCCATTGAAAGCCCTTACGCTTGGCGTACTCTGTCATTATCTCGCTTAAAGACTTTCCACCCGTAGAACTTCCAGTACCAAAGCGAAAAGGTGAATTCGGGGCGCGTGAACTTGACTCTTTACCCTTAACACCTTGGTCTAAGTATGAACCGTACTCTTCCATAAAGAACGCGAGACTAAACGAATTCTTTCCTACCGTTACTTCTTTACCTAATGAGTTGTAAAGTGCGTTAGAATCGTTCTTGCCCTTCTTTGTGAGGTTTTGACGCGCACCCTTAACGACGTTCATTGCAAAATTATTTAGATATTTTCTTGTTTCGTCGCTCATTTAGTTTAACTTTGTACTTTAATAACCAATTAACTTTTAATTATGACTTACTATTTTTACTATGACGTTCACGGTTTTAACATCATATATCTGTATCCAGACTATTTTTAACAAATCGTCATAGTGTTCGCGTAGATTACGTCAAAAGTTGAAGTCCAACCAGCTAAATAGTTTTCAAAACGATCTGTCCAAGGCTGTATATCGGGTTGCCCGTCTAATTGAAACGTGCCGCCGTAATTATCACCCCTGTAAAAGTCTTCAATAGTCTTTACCGCCACGGCTAATTGAGTGTTTAAAATGTCGTGTTCGTCTGAATTACCTTTGAAGTCGTCAGTGGCTTTGTTGCTGGTTTGGTTTTCAATATCCATGTGAAGAATTGAAACGTTAAACCGTAGCGTATTACCTTCGTGGTTTACGCTGTTAATCATAACGTGAGACAATGGGAACAATGTACGTTTATTAATGTCTACGTTAAAAATTGAACCCTCTGTTACACTCGTAACGTTTGGGTTTGCTTCTAAACTGTCTTTAAGAATCTTGATTATATCGTAATATCCTGTCATGCTTTTGGTATTTGATTTTGAATTAAACTTTTTTCAATGTCGCCTTTTCCTTTGAGAAAGTCGAGGTATGTGAGTGCAGACATGAGACCACCTCTAGTGGCATTTTCAATTTGCTGATAATCTGAATTAGCGAGGGCATATACGCTAGAGTACCAGCCCCATTTTCTGTTAAATTGTGCAGTTCTTGAGTAGTCAGTTCCTTCGTTATTTCCTGTACTGAATAAGTCAGGGAATGCCTTAATAATTCGCTCCCTAAATTGTAAAAAAAAACCATAGAACCTAATGCAGCTTCTAGCGGTAACGTTTTCATATCTTCGCCGTATTTATCCGAGCCGTGATAGTCTTCTATTAGATATTCTTCCTTTCGCCGCTTGGTTACAGGTCGATACATAACCGCCATTGCTTTGTGCATATCGTCCCACTCGTTAATATACTTATCGAGGTCGATATATTCGCCGAAACTCATATTTTTCATGTCGTTAAGAAATCCGAATTCTTTACCGTCTACTTTTACAAGCGGGTGCAATCTTGAATCCATTGCGAACAGTGTATTAATATCGCCGCTTATCTCTCGAATGTCCTGTAATCGAATATAACGAACTGATTCAATATTAAGCTTACAGAACACCGACACGTTAAGCTGTGCGAGTTCGTCACCTTCAAGGTGTTTAGCTTGCTTTAAATAGTTTTGATATTGTCCTAACGTAATTTCTGCTAGGCTCTCAGGTGCTTTTATTTGTTTTTCCATAACTGTTAAACTAATAACGATCTATTTTGTTTCAAAGAAAAAAAGGCGATACCAATTAAGATACCGCCTTTCGTTTGTTGTTGCTTGTCTAATTTAGAACCAAACCGTTACCGCCGCTGTTGGTGGAATGAATACACCAACAGCGTGTACAACTTCTTGTTTGTATGGTGCTTCAAAATCTTGATTGATGAATTGAACCAAGTTAACAACCCACGCGATAATGAAATAAACCCAAATCGCAAATACTAATAATGCACTTTTCATAAAAATATACTGTTTACTTATTAAATGGGGAGTATTTCAACCCCTCCCCCGTTGGGTTTTGTTTAATTATCTTATTTGTAATAGAACGAATTCTAACATTTCTTTTGCCTCTGCTTTCTGTTCGTCAGATGAATAAGGGCATTCATTAGAGAAGTATTCTAGCGCACTAACAACTTGATCCGTAAAAGTAAAATCTTCATTTACTTCACCAGTGTTTAAGTTTCCGCTGTATTGGTGTTCTCCAAAATCAACTTCGTATTTCAACTTCAACCACCTTTCGTTGTTTGGGTCTACACTTTGAAGGTATTGAACTGCGTATTTTTCTTCTGTGAAAACTGTTGTTGCGTTACACTCGAATGATTTTCCTTCTACTAAATTGATTGTTACTTTCATCTTAATTATTGTTATGTGTTTGCCTTATTGACACTTCAAAGATATGGAACTTATTTCGTTTGACAATGGAAAAAGTAAATTAATTTAATAATATTTTTCTTCTTCTTTCAAGTTGCCAATGTAAGATTCTAATTTAGAGATACTTACGTTCAATTGTTTTTCTTTGTTGGAGCTAATATTTTTTTGCTTCTTTGCTTTAAGCTCTCTTAATTGGGCTTCTAACTTCTTAACGTTGTTCGATTGTTTCATCTTAACGGCTTTTAAAGATTTTGGTAAAGTTTTCGTTCTTGTAAATAATTACGTGCGCTTCGTTTATTTCGTCTTGTGTAATAACGAAGTCTGTTATTAGTAATTCGCATTCGGGCAACGTTTGACGCGCTCCCATAACGTCTTCTTTTTCTAGCACGATCATAACAGCTTGTGTTAAATCTCCGTTGCTTAGATACGGTTTTTTATATTTATTCATTTTGATTGATTTACTTAGTTAATTTTGCACCGTCGAAATAGTGAAGGTAGGCAACTGGATAAACTTCATTGTCTTCTGTTACGTGTACTTCGTCAATTGACATGTAATCAAGAACCTGTACACCGTCGTACTTCGCTTGCATTGCCTTGTAGAATGGTAAGGCTCTGTTATAGATCGCTAACGCTTCTTCTAATGTGTTAAAGAATTTGTTTGCTTGGTTGATTGTTAAGTTAAATTTTTTCATCTTGCTTGTTGTTAATTGTTTGCCTTAGTGACATGTCAAAGATACGCACTCTTTTCTAACTGACAATGAAAAAAGTGAATTATTTTCAAGAAAATTTAAACAGTGTTCCAAAGTCAAAGAATTCACCTTTAATAGATGCCACGCTAAAAAGCTTTCGTTGAAGCGGTGAACGCATTAAACCGTTTACAGAACAGAAAGCAATAAACTTATCTTTGTTGTCCTCTGTTCCATCTATGGCGATATTAACGCCGCTTCT
>Ga0255049_10000318_pt1 | contig 30060 bp, 30 predicted proteins | sample JV7_2_3_MG_FD_183615 | JGI IMG/M metagenome (GOLD analysis project Ga0255049, IMG submission 183615) | Seawater microbial communities from Jervis Inlet, British Columbia, Canada - JV7_2_3 | ecosystem: Environmental > Aquatic > Marine > Inlet | place: Canada: British Columbia | collected 2016-10-06 | reverse complement strand
TCTGGCCAGTGCAGGAATTTCCATCTGCGAAGCACATTGACGCCGTCCTCAGTGACAGGCCTGTGTGGCTGCGCCGCATTGACGGTCACGCAGGCTGGGCGAACAGCGCAGCACTTGAACTCGCCGGAATTGACGACGAAACGCCGGACCCGGTCGGTGGCAAGATTATTCGTGACGAGAATGGCCACGCGACGGGTGTATTGGTCGACATGGCAATGGGGATTATGGGCAAGCAAGTGCCAGCCACGGACAAGGATGAAACGCGAGACGCCATTCAATCCGCGGTCCGCGCTCTGCTGGCCGAGGGTCTCACGGGAGTGCATGACGCGGGCATCGATTTGATGGCTGCCGAGGTCTATCTCTCGATGGCCGACAACGATCAGCTGGACATGCGTATTTACGCCATGATCGGGGGTGCTGGTGATGTTCTGGATGCAATCGGTAAACCCATTCGAGAATACGGTAACGACCGGCTTGAGATCGCTGCAGTTAAACTTTACTCGGACGGGGCACTGGGCAGTCGCGGCGCGGCAATGATTGAGCCCTACAGCGACGACGCTGAGAACCGCGGCCTGCCCTTCTGGACACAACAGGAGCTTGACGAGAAAGTTGCGAAAGCGAATGGCATGGGATTTCAGGTCGGCATCCATGCTATCGGCGATCTTGGCAACCGCATGGCGCTTAACTCGTTCGAAAAAGCTCAGGGCGGGAAACCGTCGGCGCTTAGAAATCGCGTCGAACACGCGCAGATCATTTCACTCGACGATATACCGCGGTTTGTCGAATTGGGGGTCATCGCCTCAATACAGGCAACACACGCGACGAGCGATAAGAACATGGCGGAAGACCGTATTGGGCCAGATCGCATCCTCGGCGGCTACGCCTGGCGACGATTGCTCGACACAGGCGCCGTGCTCGCCAACGGCTCTGACTTCCCTGTAGAGCTCTCAAACCCGTTTCACGGCCTGTACGCAGCCATAACGCGGCAAGGACGAGATGGAGAGCCTGACGGCGGCTGGTACGCCGACCAGGCCCTCACTCGGGCAGAAGCACTGCATTCATTTACATTGGCCGCCGCTTTTGCTGCTAATCAGGAAGACCGCCTTGGTAGCCTCGAGCCCGGCAAGTGGGCCGACTTCATCGTTATCGACCGCGACTATTTCGAAATTCCAGACTCGGAGATCGACGACATCAAGGTTCTGCAAACCTGGGTGGGCGGCAAACAAGTCTTTGCAACGGAAGAATTCGGAGCTTCGAAATGATTATTGAGCAGATCTGGACGGGGAACGCGTACCGGAACTTCAATTACCTGATTGCCTGCCCGGAGACCGGCGATGCCCTCGCCATTGATCCGCTGGACTACGAAAAGTGTCTCGCTGTTGCGGCGGACCGGGGCTGGACGATCACACAGATTCTGAATACGCACGAGCATGGCGATCATACGGGCGGCAATAAAGGTGTCGTAGCGGCGACAGGCGCCAAAATAATCGCACACGAGAATGCCCGCAGCAGAATTCCGAATATGGATCGGGGCGTTACTGCTGGTGACATCATCAAGGTCGGCAAGACGGTCGATCTCGAGTGTCTCGATACGCCCGGGCACACGATGAGCCACATTTGCCTGCTATCCCGAACCGACCAGCCAGCATTATTTAGCGGTGATACTTTGTTCAACGCGGGTGCGGGCAATTGCCACAATGGTGGTCATCCCGATGAATTGTTCGACACCTTCGAGCAGCAGCTCGAAGTCCTCGGTGATGACACGTGCGTTTATCCCGGGCACGACTACCTGTTGAACAACCTCTCCTTTACGCTGGATCGCGAACCCGATAATGCTGTTGCCGCGAAAATGATTCATGACTTCAAAGACCAGGATCCCGAGCATGCACTGGTCACAACTCTGGGTGAGGAGAAAGAATTCAATACCTTCTTTCGGCTGCAAAACCCGTCGGTTGTCGCGAAACTGGTCGAAGATTTTCCGGAAATGGGTGACAGCCCGGATGCCCGTGCCGTTTTCCTGAAATTACGAAAACTCAGGAATAGCTGGTAGTCAGTCGCGCTGCGACTTTTTGCAGCTCCGCCGGATCGCTGTCCGGTCGCGAACCCATCCACAGACACAGCAGGGCGAGATAAAGCTTGCGCTGTTTCTCAAGGTGCTCGCGCCAACGCTGTCCATCACCGCCGAGGTAAGCATCCAGAAGTCTCGTCACTAAAGTATCGCCCAGCTCATGGTGTTCAACGACGGTAGCAAGGTCGAAGAACGGATCGTTATCGCAGGCGTATTCCCAGTCGAGGAACATTAATGCGGGAGTCGTAATGAGATTCTCCGCGACAAGGTCATTGTGGCAACAACACAGATTCTGCGGCAGTCGCATTCTGGTGATGATCTCGGTGCACTTCCGGACGACATCGGCATCCAGTCCTGCAATGCGCTCGACGTAGCGCTTCGCCGCGATACCTGCATCAAATGAGCGGCCTGTCAGCGGCAATGCGTGCAAGCGTTTCAGTGCAGTGGCAATAAGCTCGAGATTGCCGTCCTCCTCGAGGCAGCTTTTTTGCCAAACCACACCTTCAACATACTCCGTGAAATAGTAGTTATCGTTGGCCAGGATAATGTGCGGTGCGAGGCCCGCTCTGGCAGCCATATTCTGTGTATTGGCTTCCGCGCAACGAGTATTGAACGGCGCGTCTCGTGGGCCATCATCAATTTTCAGGACGCCTGATTTTTGACCCGCCGTTACCCGCCAGGTTCTGTTCGTCAGCCCGCCCCTTAACTCAGTGCGGCTTGCGCCCTCCCAGCCGGGAATTTCGGCGAGTACCTCTTCCGGAGATAAGGTCACTGTCACCGTAACTCGATTTGTTTTTGGGCATGCATTGCTTGGGTATGCATCGATTTTGTCCAACTAATAAGGCCTATCGGTATCATGATGACATAGATGACAAACAGCATGCTGGTCAGCTGCAAGTCACGTGACCAGTAGATGAATATGGATGCGATATCGATCAGCAACCAGTACCACCAGTTCTCAAGCACCTTGCGCGCCACAAGAAACGTTGCCCAGATCGCGAACCACGTCGTCAGTGAATCAATATACGGAAACGCCGCGTCGCTGTATTCGCTCAACCAGTAGCCACTCGCACAACTCAAAAACAAAACAACGACAATCGCAACCAAATGCGTCTTCAGTGGCCAAACTACCACGGCCTTCTTATGACTGTCATCACCGCCCGACGTCCACACGTACCAGCCGTATCCCGCCATCGCGAGGTAGAACATATTGAGGGCAGATTCCATGTAAAGCCTGGCCTCGATAAATAAGCAGACATAAATCGCCGTACTGATCGCTGCAAAAAACCAGCACACGATCTGCTCGCGAATCGCGAAACCCAGATAAAAAATGGCAGTGACGACAGCAATGACTTCCGGCAGCGATTGCGCCTGCGCCTGCTCGATCAGTTGTGCCAGCACTACCTAGAACCTTTTCTCAATGGTAATGCCGACATGGCGTGGGTCACCGAATCGCGTGTATAACCTGGGCGGGAAATCAGGCGGCTCGTTACCAAAGTAAAATCCACGCACCGCGTAATCCTTGTCAAACAGGTTTCTTGCCCACAGCGACACCATCCAGCTTTCGGATTCATAACCAACTCGCATGTTCACGAGTTCATAGGCACTCGATCGTTCGTCGTGACTGACGTCGAAATAGAACGCATCTTTGGCCGTTGCATCTATCCTGGCGAACACGCCGTTTGGGTGGTGAAAAACCAACCCGCTGGCAAACGTATATCGGGGCGAGTGTGCCTGCTCACGACCACTGGGGCCGGGCTGCAATGCCGGGAAGTCACCGAGCGTTGCGTCGAGAAAACCGATATTGGCATACAGCTCCCAACTGTCGCTCAGATACCAGCTGATATCGGCCTCCACACCGAATGTCTCTCCTGCATCGACATTGATCGTGGCAAATCCGAAAGACGCTGGATTGCCGGAGACCAGCTGAAAAGAGGTACGTACCTGTTGATCGACCCGGTGACTTTGGAACAGGGCGACATTCAAATGCAGCGCGTTATCAAACAACGTCGACTTAATCCCCGCCTCAGCTGTCCACAACTCCTCAGCACCAAACTCACGAATGCCAGGGTCCACAACACCAAGATTGAAGCCACCGGCTTTGTACCCTTTCGAAATTCTCGCGAACGCAGTCACGGTATCGTTCATATCGTGGCTGATGCTGAGCTCACCGCCCCACATTGAATCAGATTGTGCTGAGACGAGACCATCCGTATCTGAGTAATCGGAGTTTCTGCGCTCAACTCGAATACCGGTAGTTAATCGAGTGGACTCACTGAAGTCGTAATCGAACTGGCTGAACAGCGCCACGTTGCTTGCTTCGTAGTCGCTGTCGAACGGATAGAAAAGACTGTCTGCCCAGTCGTAGAAGGGGTCGTAGTAGTCACCGGTATTCAACGTCTGCAATTCTTCCCGGATGTTTGACGCGTATACGCCCACCAACCAGCGTTCCGATGACAAGCGAAATTCCTGACTTATGAGATCTCGTGCGCGATCATTGTCAGACACATAATCATAGGTAACCGGATTCCAGCTTTCGTCATTGCCCCAGTCCGCGTCATAAGAAAAATCGATGTTTGAATTCGCCAATGCCGAAATTGAAGTCACCGTCAAATTGTTGAAGCCGGTCCAATCGAATCGAATTGACGTTCCGACACTTTCCTGAGCATCCTTGCCAGGATTGTCAGATAACATCGTGTAGCTATTATCGAGAGCAAACGCGTCGTAGCCGTTGTCGATCTTGCTGTACAACATTGAAACGTTCGCCTCAAGCGTTTCGGAAACTACGAAACGCAAACGCGTCTTCAACGCCAGTTCATCTCGGCCGTTGGTGTCATTTCGACCAAGATACGTATTGTCGCGAAAACCATTACTCTCGTGTTTCTGAGCGCTGAATCGAAAAGTCGTATTTTCAGACTTTGACAGCGCCCCGCCGAATGCTGCAGCAATCGACAAAGCATCATCGCCCCCGGCTGTTACCTGAAAGCGACCGTCGCGTTGCCTGGATGGCGGCGCCGATTGAATGTAGATCAGACCGCCCAGCGCATTCGCGCCATAACGACTACCCTGCGACCCACGTAACACCTCAATCGACTGGACATCGAACAAAGTAGCAACGGTGCCAATGCCGCTGAAATCGATATCGTCTATCAGGAAACCGATCGACGGATTGGGCGCGCCCTGATATTGCTCAAGTTCACCAACACCGCGAATCTGAAAGTACCGTGCGCGATGACCATCGCCTGACCAGTTAAGATTAGGAACAACGTTGATCAGTTCCTCGAAGTGCTGCACGGCGGCTTCCTCGATGAACTCGGCATCGATTATCGTGATGCTGGACGGTAATTCGGCAGCAGGGCGCTCACGAAAATCTGCCGTTACGATGATTTCGTCAATGGCAACTTCCGCGAATACGGAGCCCGCAAGAAAGATCAGTGTGATCAGTTGCCACGATTTGGAGGTTGCGTTCATGATTTCCTTCCTACACCGGCATTATCCGGATCAGGTTCTAAGGGTTCTCAAGTCGAATCTCAGGCCGGAAGGCCACCCCTGTAATTTGTAGCTAGTCTACTCCAATAGTTTACTTTAATCGGGCAATTAAGCTCGAGGTATCCCAGCGTTTGCCGCCAAGATCCTGCACTTCGGAATAGAACTGATCGACCAGGCGCGTCATTTCAAGCGTTGCGCCGTTCTGCGACGCTTCCTCCAGTGCTATCGCGAGGTCCTTTCGCATCCAGTCAACCGCGAATCCGAAGTCGAATTCATCGTCGACCATCGTCTGCCAGCGATTCTCCATCTGCCATGACTGCGCAGCACCTTTTGAGATCGACTCAATAACGACGGCGGGATCCAGACCGGCTTTCTTCGCGAAGTGCAGCCCTTCGGCCAGCCCTTGCACGACACCCGCAATACATATCTGGTTGACCATCTTAGCCAACTGTCCGGCACCAACCGGGCCGATATGCGTAATTGCCTTTGCGTAACAGTCGATGACCGGGGCCGCCCGTTCGAAGTCAGCAGTCGTACCGCCGGCCATCACCGCCAATTGACCGTTCTCGGCGCCGGCCTGACCGCCGGATACCGGTGCATCGAGAAAGCCAACGGACTTGTCCGCAGCGATAGTGGCAATCTCACGAGCAACAGTTGCCGATGCGGTTGTGTGATCAACAATGATCGAACCGCCGGAAACCGAAGCGAGCACACCGTTTTCACCGAGTAGCACTTCACGAACGTCATCGTCGTTGCCGACGCAGGAAAAAACGATCTCGGCGTCCTTTGCAGCTTCTGCGGGAGTTGCTGCCGACTGACCACCGTGTTCCTGACACCACGCAACTGCCTTCGCGGCCGTACGGTTATAGACAGTCACGTCGTGGCCGTTCTTTGCCAGATAACCCGCCATGGGATAGCCCATGACGCCAAGCCCAATAAATGCTGTACGCATCTAGGCTGCCTTGGTTTTCTTGCGGGGGTCCAGTCCCAGAGAACGCGCGATAATCTCACGCATGATTTCCGAGCTGCCTGCATAGATACGCGAGATACGGGCATTGGCATACATACGACTAATCGGATATTCGTCCATAAATCCGTTGCCACCGTGTAGCTGCAGGCAATCGTCTGTCACCCGCGCTTCCAGCTCGCTGCAAAATAATTTAGCCTTCGCCGCATCTTCTGCACTTAATTTGCCGTCATTGTGATCCATGACACAGCGATCAACAAACGCTTGCGCCATATCCATTTGTGTCCGCATATCTGCGAACTTGAAGCGCGTATTCTGAAAATCGGCAATCGCCTGGCCAAACGCTTTACGCTCTTGCGTATATTCCAGCGTTACTTCAAATGCTGCCTCTGCGTTAGCAAGATACTGACAGGCACCAATCAACCTTTCTTCTGCCAGGAAATGCATCAGTTGGTAGAAGCCGCGATTCCATTCACCGAGTAAATTCTCTTTCGGCACTTTGACGTCATTGAAGAACATCTCAGCCGTGTCCTGGCTCTTCAATCCCATTTTCTTCAAGTTATCGCCGCGCTCGAAACCATCCATGCCGCGCTCAACAACGAACAGACTCAAGCCGTGTCGGCTTGTGTCCGTGCGGGCGACAACGACAACAAGATCCGCAAGAATTCCATTGGAAATAAAGGTCTTGGATCCGTTCAGGAGATAATGATCGCCTTTATCCTCAGCCTTGGTACGAATTCCCGATACGTCACTGCCAGCGCCCGCCTCTGTAATCGCGACGGCCAGTATGTGCTCACCCGAAATACACTTTGGCAGCCAACGTTGTTTTTGTTCGTCGCTACCGAGTTCACCAATGTATGGGCCAACCAGGCGACTATGCAGCGTCATGAAAAAGCCGGGCTCACCGTACCTGGCCATTTCCTCGATCAATATTTGCTCGTAGCGAAAATCGTGCACGCCGGCGCCACCGTATTGGTCGTCGGCCCACATCAAAAGCATGCCCTGCTCGCCCGCCTGTAGATAGGCTTCACGATCAACTATGCCCTGTTCGCGCCAGCGCTCACCTTTCGGTAAAACTTCGTTCTTATAGAAACTCCGTGCTGCGTCGCGAAACATCTCATGTTCGTCTTCAAAAATATTTCGGTCCATCGTTATCTCAGTCTTAATAATATTGTCTAATCTATTTGCCCGTAAAGGACGGCTCGCGTTTTTCCAGGAAAGCCGCGATTCCCTCTTTGGCGTCATCGGATCCCTGTAGTTTTCGCTGTTCTTCCGCTTCCATCGTGTAGCAGCTGAACCAATCGCTATCCATCGCGTGCCGCATCACTTTCTTGGTCGCCGCCATTGACAACGGCGCACGTGCGCTCAGTTCTTTGGCCCAGGCAACCGCCGCGTCGCGAAGCGATTCCGCCGGAACGACTTTGTTCGCTATGCCGAGTTCAAAACAGCGCTCGGCGCTAATGCGTTCAGACTCAATACACAATTGATATGCCAGGTGATAGCCGATTTGTCTGACAAGCATCCAGTTCGCACCACCGTCAGGAAGCAGCGAGATCGTCGTAAACGGTGACAGCAAGAAAGATTCTTCTGCCATGACCAGCAGGTCGCAATGCAGGGCAAAGGACATGCCGATGCCAGCCGCAAATCCGGGCACCGCCGCAATGACCGGTTTTGGAATTTGCGAAATTTCTATTAGTACTGGCGCATATTCGAATAACAACTGTTCTTGTGTCGTCCGTTCCCCCTCAAATCCCGCTTTGAGATCAGCGCCCGCGCTGAATGACCGGCCCTCACCTGTAAACACGATTACCCGCACAGACTCATCACGGTGAGCTTTTTCAAACGCGTGCAGCAGTGCAGCGCGGAGTTCGGTCGTAAATCCGTTTAATGCGTCAGGACGATTCATCGAGATAATCGCAACTGCGTCCTTTTGTTCGTAATTGACTGTTCCTGCCATGAATTAACTCCTGGATGGCTGCCCTACATATTCCGTCGATACTCGCCGCCAACGTCGTACAAAGCCCCTGATATCTGGCCCAGGGAGTTGGATTTGACTGTCTCCATCAGCTCGGCGAAAACATTGCTGCGTTCACGAGCCTTACTCTGCAAACTGGCGAGTGCTGCTGCACTGTCGGCGCCGTGCGTCTCCTGGAATGCACGCAAATGAATTATCTGATCCTGCTTTTCCGCCTCCGTGGATCGAATCAGTTCCAGGTCGTGCACTTCATCTTCCTGCCCTGCTTTGGGCAGGAACGTGTTCACGCCAATTAACGGCAATGAAGCATCATGTTTCTTGCCCTCATAATAGAGGCTCTCTTCCTGAATTTTGCCGCGCTGATACATCGTGTCCATTGCACCGAGAACACCGCCACGCTCCGAAATTCGTTCGAACTCCTGATAGACAGCTTCTTCAACCAGATCGGTAAGCTCGCCGATAATGAACGATCCCTGCCAGGGATTTTCGCAGAAATTCAAACCGAGCTCACGAGAGATAATCAGCTGAATAGCAACGGCACGCCGTACCGACTGTTCCGTCGGTGTGGTGACCGCTTCATCGAACGCATTCGTGTGCAAGCTGTTGCAGTTGTCGAACAACGCATAAAGCGCCTGCAAGGTTGTGCGGATATCGTTGAAACTGATTTCCTGGGCATGCAGGCTGCGGCCTGACGTCTGCACGTGATACTTGAGCATTTGTGAGCGTGAGCTCGCGCCATATCGCTCTCGCATGGCCCGTGCCCAAATGCGTCTTGCTACCCGGCCGATCACCGTGTACTCCGGATCCATACCGTTTGAGAAAAAGAAACTCAGGTTCGGGGCGAAATCATCAATCGCCATGCCACGTGCGAGGTAGTACTCAACGATCGTAAAGCCGTTGGACAGCGTGAACGCGAGTTGGCTTATCGGGTTCGCTCCGGCCTCGGCGATGTGATATCCACTGATCGAGATTGAATAGTAATTACGAACGTTATTTTCAATGAAGAACTGCTGCACATCGCCCATCATCTTCATCGCAAATTCGGTCGAGAAAATACAGGTATTCTGGGCCTGATCCTCTTTCAGGATATCGGCTTGCACCGTGCCGCGAACCATAGCGAGAGTGTCCTTGCGAATTCGCGCATAGGTTTCTGCATCGACGACCTGATCACCGGAGATCCCCAGCAATCCCAGACCAAGGCCTTCGTTGCCTTCGGGAAGCTCGCCTTCGTAAGATGGTCGTTTGCGACTTTCGAACCACGCGTCGATCTTCTTGCTCGCACCTTCCCACTCGCCGTTCTCTCGCAAGTGCTTTTCGATCTGCTGATCGATGGCGGTGTTCATGAAGAATGCCAGGATCATGGGTGCAGGACCGTTAATGGTCATCGATACTGATGTCGTTGGCGCACAAAGGTCGAAGCCTGAGTACAGCTTCTTCATGTCATCAACCGTCGCTATTGATACGCCGGAATTACCGACCTTGCCGTAGATGTCCGGTCGCTCATGTGGGTCTTCACCGTACAACGTGACGGAATCGAACGCTGTTGAGAGGCGTGCAACTGTCCGGCCTTGCGACAGGTAATGGAAGCGACGATTCGTTCGCTCCGGAGTACCTTCGCCCGCGAACATTCGTGCCGGGTCTTCGCCCAGTCGACGGTATGGATAAACTCCGCCGGTGTACGGATACGCACCTGGCAAGTTCTCTTTGGAAAGGAAGGTCAGTAACTCACCCCAGTCCGTGAAAGCGGGTGCCGCAATCTTCGGGATGCGCTGATGACTGAGGCTCTCAAGGTAATTATTGCCCGTGATTTGGCGGCCGCGAACCGTGTAACTGTATTGTTCCGATTTTACGCCCGCCTTGCGCGCTGGCCACTCCTGTAACAGGCGAATCGATTCGGACGACAAGTCCGAAATGGATTCCTGGTAGCGTTGCCGCAGTACCGTGAGGCTGCGGTCCTCGCCCTCAGTGAGTTGATCCGCTTTATACAACTCGAGTTCGCCTGGCAGATTAGGGTCCTCGAGCATTTTCAGCGACTCGAAAACGTGTTGCGCACGACTGGCAATCGTCGCCTGCGAATCTACCTCTTTATTAGCGGCCCGACCCTGCTCAGCAATTTCCGCGAGATATCGAATTCTTGCACCCGGAATAGCCGCGGTCGATCGCGGCTCTTTGTTGTCGGTATTGATTTCCAGGGACCAGTTCGTCGCATCGAGTCCTGCCTTGTCCACGACGCGGCGCACTAACTCTTTGAACATCCAACTGATGCCCGGATCGTTGAACTGACTCGCGATGGTCGGAAAAACCGGTATGTCGTCGTCCGCAACGTCAAACGCCACATGATTACGCTTCCATTGCTTGCGAATGTCCCGCATAGCATCTTCGGCACCGCGTTTGTCGTATTTGTTCAGGACGATCAAGTCAGCGAAATCGAGCATATCGATTTTCTCGAGCTGGCTGGCGGCACCGTATTCACTGGTCATGACGTAGACCGAGAAATCCACCATGTCGACGATTTCGCTATCACTCTGGCCAATACCTGCCGTTTCCACGATGACCAGATCGAAGCCCAGCGACTTCAGAAACAGAATGTGATCGCTCAACATTTCGCTGGTCGCCAGATGTTGCCGGCGCGTCGCGATCGAACGCATGTACACGCGTTGGGATCGCAGGGAATTCATCCGAATTCGATCGCCCAATAATGCACCGCCAGTCCGGCGCCGTGTTGGATCGACGGCCAGCACCGCAACTCGCTTGTCGGGAAAACAGACCAGAAAACGATTCAGGATTTCATCGGTAACGCTGCTCTTGCCAGCACCGCCGGTTCCGGTAATTCCTATTACCGGCACCTGACCGGCTTGAACCTGCCACTCCTTACGTTTTGCAGTTAGCTCGGTATCGTTGAATACACCCTCCTCAATCGCGGAGATTGTCGCGGCGATATCTGTCGTGTGTTCTCGATCAACGGAGGGCGGAGATCCGGATGAACGCCGACCCGTGGCAGTACGACTAACGAGGTCTTCAATCATCGCCTCAAGACCAAGCGCCATTCCATCGTGCGGGTGATAAATGCGTTCGACCCCATAGTCCATCAATGACTGAATTTCTTCCGGGGTAATCGTGCCGCCACCGCCGCCGAATACCTTGATATGACCGGCACCGGACTCGCGCAAGCGATCGATCATGTAACGAAAGAACTCGTTATGACCGCCCTGGTAAGAGCTGATCGCAATACCGTCTGCGTCTTCCTGAATGGCGGCACGCACAATATCGTCAACACTGCGATTGTGGCCGAGATGAATCACCTCGGCGCCTCGCGCCTGTATCAGGCGCCGCATGATATTGATGGCCGCATCGTGGCCATCAAACAAAGACGCTGCTGTCACGAAACGCAGCGGCGCCTCGCGCGGCTCGCCAGAAACGCCTGGCAGATCGCTTTCTGCAGTACTCATTGACGAAATTCCTTAAAAATCAGTGGCTTTACGGGTTGCAATTATTTTAATCCAGATTAAAATAATGCAGATTGACTCAGAACTCAAGTGCCCGTCTCATAACTGGCGGGCGGAGCGCATTACGACATGGCACGAGATGCCGAGGAAACCCGATTTCAGCTGCAAAAAGCGCGCATGCTCAGGGCCGCAGCTCAGTGTTTCAATCAAAAAGGATACAGTGGTACATCGCTTCGCAATGTCGCCGACCTGCTCGGTTTAACGGATGCCGCTCTCTACTACTACGTTCGCAATAAAGAGGAACTCGTCTACCTCTGCTACCTGCGGGCGGCCGACCTCGGACGCGAAGCTCTGGACCGGGCATGTTCTGAAGGTGAAAGCGGGATGGATATCATCCTGCGATATTTCCGCTATCACATTGAAATGATGGTCGGAGACCGTGGACCTATTGCGATTATGAGTGAGGTCCCGTCACTCAAACCTGAACATCGCGATGAAGTCCTGGAACTGTCTCGACAGCACAGCAAGAATTTCGAGGCAATTTTGGAAGCAGGTATCAAGGACGGCAGCGTCGCGGCGTGCAATGTTCGAATGACTGGCAATGCAATTATGGGCTCGATCAACTGGATTCCGAAGTGGTTTCACGGCGACCCGAAATTAGCGCAAAAATTGACTAAAGAGTTTCCTGAAATATTGGCGCGTGGTTTGTAGCGCCTAATCTGTGTCTATTTCGATTTTCAGCAGCACCCTGCGTTCGAGGTCATGAAGATTGATGCGATTCGGATCAGTATCCAGGTCTGCGAACCCGCCGATTTCCTTCAGCAGCAACATTCGAGTTTCGAGTTCCTCTTTAATATTGCCATAATAGTCTGATCCTGAACCAAATCTGCTCGTACCATGTTCAATGACGGTAATGGGACTGCTTTGGTCGCCTAAGCGTGATCCTGTTCTCCCCTGAAGCTCTTTCATGTTTCGCTTGATGGAAGAGAGCAAAACTGCAAGGTCACAATAACGAAGTCGAAGCTCGCGATACATTACTCGTGACAGATTAGCATCGTCCTGATCCATTACATGCAATAGCCGGTCGCGCACGACAACAAATTCACGTGTATCCCGCTCGGCCGCCAATTGATACCAGGCCGCAGCCGAAACACTGTCCTCTTCGACACCCAGACCGGTGTGATACATGAACCCAACCATGTACTGAGCGTACTTGTCGCCCAGCGGTGCAAGTTCGTTGCGGTAAATGAAGAATGCCCGGTCGTATTCACCGGCATCGAAGATACGTTCAACTTTGTGCTGAACCGCCATGGTACGACTGTCCGGGAGATCGGCAGACAGCTCTGAGGACCTTTGCGCAAAGCCTGTGGCGGATACGCTCATCAGCACCGCAACAAAGAGAATTTTCTGCACTGTGGTCAAGTTAGTAAAACCGTTTCCGTTTAGGGTCCCTGATTGTTGGAGTAACCGGCCGATACAAAGTTCCGACTCTGTTACCTGCCTTGTGCTGTTAGTCCTTGAAGTTCGGTTCTCTCTTATTCAAATTGGCGCTTACGGCCTCCAGCTGATTATTAGCACCGATAATGCCGCTTTGGAGGCGAGCCTCCAGAGCCAGGGCATCAGCATCCGAAACTTGCCAGGCGTCATTGACGAGCGCTTTGATAGCACGTATAGCGTCCGGCGATCGTGCCGCACATTCGGCGGCGAGTTTGCGGCTGGCAGCCAGTGGATCGTCTACCACCGCCGTGACGAGACCGAGTGTCTTGGCGTCTGTGCTATCAAGGACGCGGGCCGTCCAGGCGAGTTCCTTGACGTGATCTGGTGCAACGAGGCCCCGCAGTGTTGTGCTGATCGCCATGTCCGGAATCAATCCCCATTTGGACTCCATGATCGAAAGCCTGGCATCCGGGCTCGCGTAACGAATATCAGCACCCAGAGCCACCTGCAGGCCACCGCCAAACACAACCCCCTCAAGCGCACAAATCACCGGGATGGGTAACTCTCGCCATGCATACGCCGCTCGCTGGAAAAAGTTCGCTGGCGAGGGGTCGACAATAGTATCCAGCGTCTTGGAAAAATCGAGATCGCTTTCCCCCAGAACGCTAAGGTCGATTCCCGCACAAAAATTACCACCCGCTCCGTGCAAGACAACTGCACGAATGGATTTATCGCTGGCGATAGAGTCCGCCGCCTCGGCAAGCGCAGCGAACATATTCAGGTCGAGCGCATTCAGTTTATCCGGGCGATTCAATGTCACGTCAGCGACATGGCCGTCAATTTCGATTTGAACTATTTCAGACATCAGGCTTCTGGTCTCAAACTGTCAGAACGCACTTGCCGTTTCGCAATACAATCGTGTCACGGTCTTTGACGGTGCAACGGAATGAAACGATATTACCGTCCTGCCACATATCGGTCGTTATGACGTCGCCTGGCAATACCGGCGCGGTGAAACGGGCATCGAAGCCTTCAATGAGCGTGTAGTCGTAGTCACAGATTGTCTTGAGTATGGCACGACACGCAATACCGTAGCTGCACATACCGTGCAATATCGGCACACCGAAACCAGCCTTCGCCGCTTCCGCCGGGTCTGCATGCAATGGATTGCGATCACCCGTTAACCGAAACAACAGTGCCTGGTCCTTGCGAGTCGCAATATCACAGCTCAGGTCAGGATCACGCCGTGGTGCGCGGTGTGGTCGAGGTCCTTTGCCCGTTGGTCCACCAAAGCCGCCATCACCTCTGGCCATGACAGTGCAACCCAGGTTAAACAGCGCCGTATCATCACTCGCCAGCCTTCCCTCAGCTTCAAACAGAAACAGAGCGCCTTTGCGGGGGCCCCAGTCGAACACGTCAGCGACCCTCTTATTGATAAGAATATCCGCTTTAGAAGGCAGCGGCCGATAGAGCCGCAAGCGTTGTTCGGAATGCAGCACCTGGCCAAAGTCCCAACCCAGACCAGGCGGGAACATGTCGGGCACCAGAACCGTGGCCAAAGTCGGCACAGTCTTAAACGTCTCCCCCTGCTCATAGACGTAAGGCAATTCTTTGAGATTCATAGGATCGCGTCCCATGCCAATGCTCAGCGCGTAGAGAATGGCTTCGGAATCGTCGTAACTTAAGGCGAGGTCGACAACTTTCGTCGCCATTAACTGGTCGTAGTCGAGCGGCATGATTTATCCATTGATCGGTTGCACCGATTGTACATGGACTTACATGCGAAATATGCCGTACGGAGCCTCATCCTTGTCGGGATGGTTCATCGCCGCCGATAAACCATGCGCCAGCACGCGTCGTGTATCGAGAGGATCGATCACACCGTCGTCCCAAAGACGAGCACTCGCGTAGAACGGACTTCCCTGGATTTCGTATTGCTGACGTATCGACTCTTCGTAGTCGGTCTTATCTTTGTCGGGCCACTCTTCGCCGCGAGCCTCCAGTCCATCCGCCTTCACGGTCGAGAGCACCATTGACGCCTGCTCTCCACCCATCACCGAGATCCGCGCGTTCGGCCACATCCACATCAGGTTGGGGCCGTAGGCACGACCACACATAGCGTAGTTTCCAGCACCGAAGGAACCCCCTATGACGACCGTGAACTTTGGCACGTTTGCCGTCGCGACGGCATTCACCATTTTTGCACCATCTTTGGCGATCCCGGCGTGCTCGACGCGCTTGCCCACCATGAAACCGGTGATGTTTTGCAGAAACACCAGGGGAATTCGACGTCGATTGCAAAGCTGCACGAAATGCGCCCCTTTTTGTGCCGACTCAGGAAACAAAATGCCGTTATTGGCAACTATGCCAACCGGATAACCGTCGATATGGGCGAAACCACAGACCAATGTCGCCCCGTAGAGCTTCTTGAACTCCTGGAAGTCCGATGCATCCACGACCCGCGCGATTATCTCGCGCACGTCGTAAGGAAAGCGGTATTCCCGCGATACGATCCCGTATATTTCTTCTGCAGGGTACTTGGGCTCCGCAGGCTCGAGTCTGTCGACAGAGCAACGCCGGGACTGGTTCAGGCTGGCAACAATCTCTCGTGCGATAGACAGTGCGTGCTCGTCGTCGTCGGCGAGATGGTCTGTGACACCGGAGATTCGGGAATGCACGCTGCCGCCACCCAAAGTCTCGGCATCAACTTCTTCGCCCGTCGCCGCTTTCACGAGCGGCGGTCCGCCGAGAAATATGGTTCCCTGATTTCGCACGATGACAGATTCATCGCACATCGCGGGCACATAAGCTCCGCCGGCAGTGCAGGATCCCATGACAACCGCGATTTGAGGAATGCCGGCCGCCGACAGCTGCGCCTGATTGTAGAAGATACGACCAAAGTGATCCCGGTCCGGAAACACCTCATCCTGTCGCGGCAGAAATGCACCGCCTGAATCAACCAGGTAAATACACGGCAGACGATTTTCCGCAGCTATCTCCTGTGCGCGAAGATGTTTCTTGACCGTCAATGGATAGTACGTACCGCCCTTCACCGTTGCATCATTCGCGACGATCATGCATTCAATCCCGCGGATTCGGCCAATTCCGGTAACGATGCCGGCACTGGGTACGTCGTCCGTATAAACACGCCACGCAGCATGTCTGCCAACCTCAAGAAAGTCCGCGTCGGGATCCAGCAATGCCTTGATTCTGTCACGAGCCAACATTTTGCCACGCGACAGATGTTTCTCGCGCGAGCGTTCCGGACCGCCCTGCAGCAGGTACTCGTCGACCTTTTTTAACTCTTCGACCAGCTCCGTATGCGCTGCTGTATTTTTCTCAAAGTCCTCGGATGCCCGATCTATTTTTGTCGTTATCGTTGGCACGTGCTTCCTATCTGGTTGCGTTGTACAGCTCGCGGCCGATCAGCATGCGCCTGATCTCACTGGTGCCGGCACCGATCTCATAAAGTTTCGCGTCGCGCCAAAGCCTGCCCGCCGGATACTCATTGATATAACCGTTGCCACCCAATGCCTGAATCGCCTCACCGGCCATCCAGGTTGCCTTTTCAGCTGCGACTAGAATACATCCTGCAGCATCGAAGCGGGTAGTCTGGGAGCGGTCACAAGCTTTCGCAACTGCGTATACATAGGCACGACAGCTGTTCAATGCCGTGTACATGTCTGCAACCTTGCCTTGCATGAGCTGAAATTCGCCAATCGCCTGTCCGAATTGCTTGCGGTCATGAATGTAGGGCATGACCGTGTCCATGCAAGCGGCCATGATACCCAGTGATCCGCCCGCCAGCACCACGCGCTCATAGTCGAGACCGCTCATCAGGATTGCGGCACCCTTGCCTTCTTCAGCAAGAATATTGCTTGCCGGTATTCGACAATTTTCGAGCAACACCTCACTGGTGTCGGAACCTCTCATGCCAAGCTTGTCGAGCTTTTGTGGCGTGGAATATCCAGGCGTTCCACTTTCTATGAGAAACGCGCTAACGCCATGCGACTCTGCATCAGGGTCGGTCTTGGCATAGACGATCATGAGGTCCGCGCGCGGCGCATTGGTGATCCACATTTTGGAACCGTTCAGCACATAGTGGTCACCGTCTCGAACCGCCGTTGTGCGCATACCCATTACGTCCGAACCCGCCCCGGCTTCGCTCATTGCCAGTGCGCCGAGGTATTCGCCTGACACAAGCTTCGGCAGGTATTTCTGCTTCTGTTCCTCATTCCCCCAGCGGCGCAGCTGGTTTACACAAAGATTCGAGTGGGCACCGTACGACAGGCCGACCGAACCGGATGCACGACTGATCTCTTCCATTGCAATGACATGTGCGAGGTAACCCAGTTCTGAACCGCCATAGTTTTCCTCGACAGTAATACCCAGCAGGCCAAGTTCGCCCAACTCCGGCCAAAGGTCGGCAGGAAATTCATTGCTGGCGTCAATTTCGGCCGCACGCGGTGCAATACGGTCCGTGGCGAAATCGCGAACGGTGTCGCGCAGCAGATCCAGCTCTTCGCCATGACCAAAATCAAATTCAAACATCGGATTAGTCCAGGTTCGGGGGAACAGGAATCATTCTCGGCGATCAGGAAATGCAATGACATACCGTCCGACAGGTAGCTCGGGGGTATTGAACCTAGGAATATGACAGTGCATCGATAAAGCTGGAGAATAATTCGTATTGGGAGGTGATGCCGAGCTTCGCGAACAAATTTCGCTTATGAACCATAACAGTTCCCGGTGCGATACCCAGTTCGCGGGCAATGGACTTGGACGAATGACCGCGCAGCAACAACTGAGTTATTTCTCGCTCGCGTTGCGTCAGAGCGTCTTCGCCGAAATTGTCGAAACACTCCGTTAGCCGTTGGTGCATGCCATGATCACGATCATCATGCGACGCAGCACCTTCACGGCTGTCCCACACCCTTTGCATGGCTGACCTCACAATGGGCTCAATCAGCTTTAGTCGATTCAACTCAACACGCGTAAATCGCTTTTCTGTCCGCCCACAAACGATGACCAAAGCACTGGTTAACGATACGCCGAGTAAAAAATCCATCTCATCAACAAGATGTGTGCGTTCAACGTATTGCCGGTAATACTCACTCGAATGGAACCGGTCAGGCTGGGTATCACGAAACCGGCACATCGCTGGCTTGTCGGGCCGCAACGCCATTTGGTATAACGGGTCGAGCAGGTACGGACCGGCCAGGTATCGATCGAGATAATGTTTTGCACGACTGGGGGCCAGTGAGTGGTGTAGCACTTCGGGCGGTGCGTCGGTATGAAAGGCCAGCAAACTGGTGCCATTGTTCGACACTGTTGTGCATATGAGCGCTATAAGATGTTCGGCTACCGACTGGCTATCGGATGCACCGACGAGGTTTGCGACCTCAGCTTGCCACCCGTGGCTGTCAAATACTGATTGCAAGATTCACTACTGCCTCAAGGTTGATACAAGGCGGATGTGGCGCCGGCGGGATCTTTAATGACGCAGAACGTGCCGCCGGCCAGGCTGCGAGGCTCCACAACCAACTCGCCACCATTGGCAACACAAGCTGCTGCACTGGCTGCAACGTCGGCCACGGTGATATAGATGAGCCAGCCACCAGGCAAGTTCGCGTTGCTACCGCGGGCATGACAAACGCCGACTACGGCATCGCCGTCGCCCGGGGACATCATCGTATAGTCGGAATAATCACCCATGCTCGTTTCTTCAACATTCCACCCGACCACTTCCCGGTAGAAGTCACGCAGGCCGCTCGCATCCTCGACAGTCATATCTATCCAGCCGATTTTTCCTGTATTTTCCGACATCGATGGTCTCCCTAAAATGAAGTCAGGAATGAAGCAGCGTTGCCGCCAATTGGGCCGGAGCCGGACCGCGCCGTGCGCAAATAGTCGCTGCCTTGCGGATAGTCCTCCGGCTGTGGATTGTAAATCCTTGTTACCCGGTTGCGGTGATATAACTTCAGCTGCGGTATTAACGGGATAACATGTGCTTTAGCACCACCGGGAAGCTGTGTGTGCAACGTCGGTAAACGATAAAATGGCTGATTCATATCAGCGTGATGCGCATTGTGATAACCAAAATTCAGCACCAGCAAATTCAACGCTGGAAACCGTAGTGATAATGTATTGCTGAATGTATGTTCCTGCTCCCACTGGGCGTCACCCTTGTGCGGCGCCCGAGAGGTCTCGAAAAGCGTAACGCTATAGGGGTAGTCGTGCTGTACGCTGTCCATGAAACGCAGAATATGCATCATTATCAGATAAGCCACGACGTACAGAAGTGCAACCTTCGGAAACAGGATCGCTACCGTTACGAACGAGCCACCCCGAATCAGGATTACGACCACGTTGCGCGCGCGTTGGTCGCGACGCTGCGGGATAACAAATGACGTAAATACCATGATTCCATGCATGATCAGGTCGTGGGCCGGAATATAAAGCCACTCCAGCAGGCGAGTAAATTTGGTGGTGATCGGGTGGCGCTCGAAGAATTCATCGTAGGAAAACCAGACGACATCATCGTTGTCGACGTGGTGGCGGAAATGTTTGTACCGCATATCCTCATAAGTGCCGTATGCGGCGCCACATAACCAGCTCATCGCACGACCAAGCGTCGCATTGTCACGATGGCGACGGAAGACCATATTATGGCCGCATTCGTGGATAAGGTATGCTGCGATCGTCATTGCATGAGCGAGCAGTAATGCCGCCAAAACGGTGGTCAGCAAGGACGAGCTGAAGAGTCCTGCAAACCCTAGTGCATAGCCGCCGGCAGCGTAGATTACGGCCGCTCCGTAATACGGCCAACCTGCTCGTTCTTTGAGAAGACCCGTATTGCTGCTCATCCTACGCCCCACCGCTAATGCAGCTTAGTTGTACACATAGAGCAAGCCTATTGCTAGCATACGGCAACCTGATAGCACTGCCCGGAGTACCAAGAAATGAAGCTAGTCACCGCCATAGTTAAGCCCTTTCGACTGGATGACGTCCGCAATGCCTTAAGCGAGGTAGGTATTCAGGGTATGACGGTCAGTGAAGTGAAGGGCTTCGGCCGCCAGCGTGGCCATACGGAACTCTATCGTGGCGCCGAGTATGTTGTTGATTTTCTTCCAAAAGCCAAGATAGAGGTCGCTGTATCAGACGACATTGTCGAACGGGTTGTGGAAGCGATTGTTGATGCGGCCAAGACTGGCAAGGTCGGCGACGGCAAGATTTTCGTCACCAACATTGACCAGGTTTGGCGCATCCGCACGGGTGAAACCGGGGATAGTGCTCTCTAGAAGTAGACCACAAGCTCCGTTATCACCGCCCTGCCCAGCATGAACCACAATGCCAGCGCCGCACCCGCATAAAGAGTAAACCGCGCCATAACGATGTTCGAGGTGCAGTGCACGATGCTATGCAGCGTGCGGAACGCGAAGAACAACCAGGCCGCAACGACGTACGCGGAATCAACATGGCCGGACACAAATAGATACAGGCATAGTCCGTAATACAAGGTCGGAACTTCAAACAGGTTCTTGAGGTTATACGCCGCGTAATTCACTTCGTCAGAAAGATGCTCAATCGTCTTATCCGGTGTTGTGTAGGTTTGCGCACTCTTGCCCGCACGACGCATCGCCGGAATTCTTCTTGCATACATGTAGTGCCACACAACAGCCGTCAATGTCATTGTCGCCAGCATGGGAAGGAAAATCGCCTCTCCATTCATCTGCATTCTCCTGGAGATTATTTAGAGACGAAACAAAAAGCATTGAGCTTGTTGCCGTCGAGGTCGCGGAAGTAGCCAGCGTAGAAATTGTCACCTCGCTTTCCTGGCGCGCCCTCATCCGTGCCACCGAGCTCGAGCGCCTTCGCGTAAAATGCGTCGACTTTTTCCGGCGTGTCCATCGCAATTGCGATCATTACACCGTTGCCTACGGTTGCTGCTGCGCCGTCGTATGGTTTGGCAATTGAAAAAGCCGGTGCCTTTGGTCCGGTTGACCACGCGATAAATGTATCAGCGTCGAACGCACGACCTGCGCCCAGCGTCCCCAACAGCGCATCGTAAAACTCCGCCGCCTCGTCGAATTTATTGGTTCCGACTGTTGTGTATCCGATCATTCCCCTCTCCTTTCATTATTTGGCTGGACCAACATTAGCCCTGACTTCCAGGCACTCAGCTTACCTTTAAACGGCATTGCCGCGTACGCTGGACTGGTCGACGGTAATCCACTCAGTTGAACCTCTTGAAACACTTCCGCCGGCACCAGCCGGTGGAACAGCTGTTCAGCTTTCTTGCCGTTGAAAACGATTTGTTTAATGCCCGGATACTTGCGGAGAAACGCCGCAAAATCGTTCACCGCAGCGGTTTCGAGGCATATGTCAGCATCCAGACTACCTGGCCGAACTGACGCTCGCAGCACATCCCATAGTGCGACTTTGTGTCGCCTCAGCCCCTCGCACCGCTCAGCGTAGCTACCTTGGATACCAAGAATGCCATTCATGATTGGCCAAAACGCGTTCTTCGGGTGGGCGTAGTACTCTTGATCGCTTATCGAGCGTTGCCCGGGCAAGCTACCAAGCACCAGAACGCGCACGTCCGACTGGACGATAGGCGGGAAGCCTTCAGACTTTTGCATGCAGATAGGCCTTGCGGCGAGCTTCCGGAAATTTTTCGATTGCATAGCGCAACATAGTTCTTGGCATTTTCTTATAGTGCCTCTGCAAGAACCGCTCTTCAGCAGCCAAGTCGCGATTGCCAATCTCTCTCAGCATCCAGCCGACAATTTTGTGAATTAGATCGTGCTCGTCGTCCCTCAGTAATTGCGCGATTCGCAGTGCGTCCTCGAAGTCCTGTTGCCGAATAAAGTGATAGGTCGACATCATCGCTATGCGACGGTCCCATAAGCTTTCTGATTTGGCGAGCACGTAGAGTACATCACGTGACGTTGCATCAAGATGCGGCCCAACGATCAAGTGTGCTGAGCTATCGACGATATCCCAGTTGTTTACGTACTGGCGATGAACCATGTATGCAGCATATATTGCGTCTCTTTCATCTATTGAGCCGCACTGGTATTCCTGCACCAGGAGCAGCACGGCGAATAGCCGTTCTTCATGCCACCCTGATTTAAGTAGAGCAATGATCCCTCGCAACGGTGCGCCGCGAAACTTTTTCACGTTGGATCTAAGGACTGGCACGCGAATGCCGAGAAACCGGTCGCCCTCACCGTATTCACCCGGACCAGCTTTGAAGAATCGTGAGGAATGCTCTGCGATCCATGCATCACCCAATTCCCGAAGGGCAGAACGCATCGCTATCGCTGTTTTCTTCTTCGCCAAGCTTACAGTGCCCGCGTGTCGGTACCCTGCTGGAGTAGCCAGTACGCCAGGGTCTCCATATCGCCCGAATGTCGATTTCCCTTCACCGGGTCATCTGCGGTGACATTCATCGCGCGCACCGTCTTTCTCAGGATCCGTCCGGATTCGTCCATATCGAAATCGATAACATTAAGGCAGCAGGTCGCCTGGTCGAGAATCCCGAAAGCTGACAGCTCGAGACCGGTCACCCAACCCAGAATCGCAGCATTGGTACCACCGTGTGCGAAAACCGCCAGGCTGTGCCAGGAAGAGTCTGCTAATACGCCCATGATCGTAGTACGTATGCGCAAGTAGAAGTCACTGTAGCGCTCACCACCCAGGAACCGCGCCTCATCATCCGGCGCGCGCCAGTGAGAGAATGCTATATCCGCAACAACATCGTAATCGCCGGAATACTCACCATCCAGCTGGCGTATTTCAGCGAATCCGGAGTCTGTTTCGAGAGGAATATCCCGTACGCCCAACACCGTTTCCCCGGTTTGTCGCGTACGCGGCAAGCCCGAGCACAATGCTTTGTCAATTTGCACATCGGCAAACAGATCACGCATCGAAGCCGCCTGCTTACGCCCGGTGTCATTCAGGTTGACCCTATCGGTATCCGGAACGACCTGCCCGTTACCATCCATGTAGTCGACAGATCCGTGACGAAACAAATAGATACGGCGGCGAGCCGCCCCGTCCAGCGTCGTCCTGCGACCTGCTGAATCCATTGGCATAGTTCGCTTAGTAACCTTTCTTCGGATCAACAACGTTCAGCAATCGATCACCTGAAACATAACGTCTCAGATTCTCGATCAGCAATACGGTATGCCGTTCACGTTCACCACCCCGCCCTGCAACGTGCGGCGTAATGATCACGTCATCTCGCTGCCATAACGGGCTGTCGGCAGGCAGTGGTTCCGGCTCGGTGACATCCAGACCGGCCCCCGATATGCGACCGGATTCCAGAGCGGCTATGAGATCGTCTGTAACAACGGTTTGTCCGCGACCCACGTTAATGAATATCGCGCCAGGCTTGACCGCTGCGAAGAATTCTCCGTCAAGCAAATCTTTCGTGTCCGGGGTCAGCGGCAACGCGTTCACGATGACGTCCGCCTGTGCGGCCAGATCATGTAACTCGTGTGACAGGCCCACGTACTCAATAAAATCCGGGCCGTCTCTGGAACTGTTGCGGGTACCTGATACACGCATACCCAGAGCCGCTCCCAGTCGCGCGGCCTCTGTTCCTATTCCGCCAAGGCCAACGATAAGCAGGTTCTTGCCAGCGATCGGCGTCATCCCGCCAGCCACTATCTCACCCTGGTTTTGCCTGTCATCGTCACCCATGACATGTACGAATTGCGGTATTTGACGAGCCAAAGACAACATCATCGCGATCGCATGCTCTGCAATTACCGGCGACGACATTTTTTGCATATTGCTCATCAAGACGTCGCCATTACCGACGCGCTCCACCGACAGGCAACTTTCGGCTCCGGCCCAGTAGATCTGCACCCAGACCAGTTTTGCAGCCGCGTCGATAAGTTCTGCGTTACAAAATCCGATGATCGCGTCAACGTCACTCGCGTGTTGCATAGCTTCCGACACAGACGGGACAGCAATGACTTCTACCTCGCCGAGGCTAGCGATCAAATTGTCGAGGTTCAGGCCAATATCACGAATCAGAATCTTGCGCGCACCGTTCCAGCGCGGCAGGTCCCGGACGGCAACATCGCCTTCGACTATTCGCGCTTGCTCAACAAGCTGATCTATTGATATTTCGGCACGAGCGCCCCCCGCAACGCCGAACAACGTTACCGCAACAAGTTTCGCCAATTGAATTATTCGCATCGCGGCAGTGTACGCGCTTAATAGTTACGGTGACAGTGACCTTATCTCGGGAGATAAGGTCACTGTCACCGTAACTATTGGATGCTATCAGGCTGGGAAGAAATCGATCGGTTTGGTGGTCGTTATGGCTTCAACGTCTTTCGCTTCAAATCGGAACAGCTTGACGCGCTGCACGAGCTTTCTCTCAAGCTCCGGATCATTCAGCTCACTCGATACGATTTCACAAAACGACACTGCACCGTTGGGATCGATCGTCAACCTCAGGACCAGCTTGCCTTCAAGCGCCGGATCGCGACGCAGTGCACGATTGTAGAGAGCGAATATCGCGCCCTTGTTCTTATCGAACACGAGCTCGATTTCCTCACGTGACCGTGATGCCCTACCACTTGAACCTGAACGGCTTGCACCGCCCGCCGGACCGATACCGGCAACAGGGCTAACGACACGCGTTGTATTGCGACCGGCAATACCCGATCCGCCAGTGTTACGACTCATATCCGAGGTATTGATGCCGCCAGAGGCCGTTCCAACTTTCGACGTAATCATCGAGCGTTCATTGCGCGCGGACTCTCCTACAGACGCAGTCAGGTTACGATCCTCTGCAACCTGCTCCAGCAATTCATTATCGACCAGATCCGCGAGGTCTTCAGCAAACGGCATCAGCGCCGCCTGCGCCTGCTCTCGAGCGACTTCTTCTCGATCAGGTACGGGCTCTGGTTCCGGCTCGGGCTCAGGCTCGGGTGTTTCTTCTACGACCTGCTCAGGCTCAGGATCATCAGGTTCCGGCTCTGGTTCTTCTTCCACCACGGGTGGCGGTGGTGGTGGTAAAGGCTTTTCTTCCAGCAACAACTGAGCGATGCGCGGCGGAATCTCTTCAACGTCGAACGGATCGCGCTCGGACACGGGAATGAACGGCCATACAATACTGAGTACCGCACAGATCAGGAATATGATCCCGAGCAAGCGCTGGAATTTTTTATCCTGGCTCTGGCCAGTTGTCCAGGGCAGGTCATACTCTCTGTAAAACGGTAAATCCAATTCCGTGACTCCTAAACGTCGTCCGTGTGCTTCACCGAGCCGCCTGAATATCGTCGAGTTCTTCTGAACTCTTCTGCAGCACGGCCAGCGAAATTCGTCCGTAATCCGATTCCGTACACGTCGCCATTACTTTCTTTAATAGGCGGTACGGAATATCTTTGTCGCCCATAATCGTTACTTCGCGACCGGCAATATCTTCTTGCGCTTCACGGCGAAGGACTCGATCATTTTGCGACAACAGTGCTTCGCGCAGTTCGGGAATGTCATTGCCTTTGGTTGCCATGATATCGGCGACCTTGGCTACAGGTGTTCCTTGTACGATCAGGTCGGTTTCTCCGATCATGATGACAACTGTTTCTTTCGCTTTTTCTTCAGCGATCGATTCCGGCAGTTGTAATTCCTTAGCGTTTGGAAGTGTTTGCACATCCGACGAATTGACAAGCAGGAAGAACACCAGAATCGTAAAAATATCCATCAAAGACACAAGGTTCAGTGCACCGGCGCCTTTATTGCGTTTGTGATGCTTCTCCATGCGTTTGGCGCGACCGGACTTAACCATCAGGCACCTCCCGCCAGAACCGGTGCATCACCGATAGAGATATCAGGGAACAAATCCGTACGCACGAGCGTCCGTTCATCGTCTTCATCAACCTCAATCTCGACGGACACTCGAACCTTGTCCATGATCTGTACCACTGTGTCGTAGGGGATTTCCTGCTCCAGCAGGATGGACGCATCCGTCTTGTTCGGGTAGCGCTCTTTCAATTCAGCCAGCTTGTCGCCGACAGCCTCATAGTCGTAGCCGTCATCCGTGTTCGGGTAGATGCCCAACAGACCCTGGTTGCGGTCACCGACCACTATTTTGTCGGCCCGCACGATGACTTCTAACTGGAATACCTGATCCTGCGGTTCCACGGGCTCATTAGAGGAGCCTGGCAAATTCAATTCGAGAATTGCCAATCGCGAGAACACCGCGGTTATAAGCAGGAACGGAACCAGAATCACCATCAGGTTCATGAACGCCGTGATGTTGAGTTCAGCCGTATCGTCGTTTTGACGGCGGCGTCCTCTTCGGCCAACATCCATGTCTTACGCTCCGCTCGACTTCAGTTGGCGTTCGGTCACCGCGTTCAGGAACTTGACGCTGGCCATCTCAAGGCTATCAACCAGTGCGTTCGTCTTGGTCTGCAGCAGTGCATGAATCAGCAACAACGGAATAGCGGCCATCAGCCCGAATGCCGTCGTGTTCATGGCTGTTGAAATCGATGCGGACAACATATCCGCCTTGTCCGCCGGATTCGCTTCGGCAACCGCGGTGAACGCCGCGATCAGGCCGATAATTGTTCCAAGCAGGCCAAGCAGTGTCGCAATGTTGGCAAGCGTCGCAATATAGTGCGTGCGCTTCTCAAGCCGCGGCAAGACTTCCATAAGGCTTTCTTCCATCGCCTTTTCGATGTCATCGCGACGGCGAGCCGACTTAACACGGTACAGGCCGTAGGTCAGAATCGAACCGATAGCTGCCTTTGATTTTGCCGTGTGTTGCGCCGCTTCCTGGAAGTTTCCGGCCTTCAGGAAAGGCACGATTTTCTTCCACAAAGCACGATTGCTTGCACCCGACATTGTCAGGTAGGTCCAGCGTTCGATCGCGATCGCGACGCCGAATCCAAATACCAACAGGATCGGGATCATGAATGCCCCGCCATCCTGAAAAAACCGCACGATAGTGCTCATTTGTCTGCTCCTCTAAAAACAGTCTTTTGTTCATGTCGCGGTCTGGGGACCGCTCCTACAATTTCGCGACCTAAGGGTCGCTCCTACTCTTGTTTACTTTCGCCATACAGGTCGCCGTAATAGTCGACCCGCCTTAAAAACTCTTCTCTGTCGATCGGTGCCAGCACCTCATCGAGCAGTGTGTTGATGGGCTTGCCCATCAAGTCGCCCGGGTTCGCTTTCTGCCAGGGCACGATGTACATCACTTTAGGCAACTCCTGATTGCCCGTAATCTCGGTACGGCCCAGTTCAATCGAATCCATCACTCGATTACCTGCAGTACTCCGTGTAATCGCGTTACCAGTCGCCGAAGTATCAACGGCTGGTTCGATTGAATCGGGTGTTGCCGATTCGCTCTCGTCCGGCTCGACCGCCGACGTATCGACAGCAGGCCCAATATCCTCTACTTCGTCCTGGGCAAAAGCGGCAAACGCTGCCAGTAACATGGCGAGTAAGATTGCCGTTCCGAATACCTGCTTTCTGTCAGTACTCATGACCATCAGTCCGCCACGTTTGCCGTTCGCTGATTCGCCGCTACTCGACGCGTCAGATCCTTGATCCATTTCGCAACCTGTTTATCTTCGCCAACCAGCGACTGATAGGTTTCGAAATTCCGCAGTGCTGCTTCCAGACGCTGCAAATACAGTTCATTAAGAACGCCCAGGTTGTAGTGTGCCAAGGCGTACTCGGGCGAGACTGTGACGGCCTTCAAATAAGCGGCCTCTGCCTCAAGAAATTTGCCATTTCTGCGAAGTAGCATGCCCAATTGGTTCAAAGCGGCGGGATGATTCGGTTGCAGAGCCAAAGCGGCGTCTACAGCCGCCCTGGCATCGTCATCATTGCCGTTGCTCGAATGAATAATCGCCAGATTGACATGAGCGCCCGGATACTCCGGATATTGCAGCAGGAATTCCTTGAACCGGAGCTCGGCATCGACAAAGTCTCCCGCTGCCATTGCGGCGGTCGCCTGTTCGAATAACGTCTGGGCGACCGGCGGAACGGCCGGTGCAAGCTCATCGCCAGCAGGCCTTGCACTCCGGTCAGCCTGCTCAGGCCCACCTGAGCGCTTGACAGATGTGGAGCCACCACAGCCCGCAACGACCAGCATGGCCAGTAGCAAGGCAATCAGTGCTACCTTTTTAATACAGCGCTGTAACAACATCTTCGCTGCGCTCCTCTTTCGCATATCGTGCTGGCATCATTCGAGCCAGTCGCTCAAAGCTACGTTGAACCCATTCGTCGTACACGCCATTGGGCGCTCTGTCAGTATTTGCCTTGTACAAGTCAATGGCTTTCTCCTCAAATGGAAATACCTGTTCTTCCAACAGGATTTCATATTGCTCAAGTGCATCGGCCTCGAGGTTAGCCGGACGCTCAGAATCGAAGAGGTCGGCACTGAACTGTTCGTACACCTCACCCAGGCGGAAGGTCGCCGCTGTCGTGACTTCTGCCACGCCATAATCAGCCGCACCGGTATAAGCCGAAATCACGTCCTCCATGAGGTCTTTCTTCAATTTCAGACTGTTGGCTAGCGGCTGCGTCAATTTGACAACTTCGAAGCGTCGCCGCACGGGTTCAGCCAGCTCCAGCGAAGCTTTCGCCGCGAGGAAGCGCGTACGATCCGACCGCTGTGCACCTGCAGTGGCGTCGATCTGCACGAATTCTTCCAGACGCACCGCAATTTCCGTGTCGTTACCCGTCTGCCGTGCGATTTCCAGCAAGCGGAATCTGGCCTCAATGGATTCGGACAGCGGATTGGGATAACGAACCAGAATATTGTTCAGCACGCGTCGTTCGCTGGACAATGTACCGGTGTCCTTGTACAGCTCGGAGGCCCTCCACAGGGCTTCGCGACGCACGTCATCACTACTCGACGTAGCATCTGCGATACGCTCAAACTCCGCCGCGGCCTGCCCGGATTTGCCCGCCTCCAGATACGTTACAGCCAGCTTTTGCGTGATATCGTCTGCAAATTCACTGTCCGGGTAATCTGCTCTAAATTGTTCGAGAGCGCCCGAAGCCCGGTCCCATGCCGCCAAATTGATCAATGCTGCAGCGGCATCATACTCAGCCGTTGCTCGAATATCCGAATCCGGCACAGCCTGACCCAGGCGCGTGAAATGCGTTACTGCCGTTTCCAGATCACCACTATCGCGCGCTTGCTCACCTTGTTTGTAGATGGACGACGCGATGCGATCCTTGATCTCCTGGTTGGCAACAGAGTCATCGGCCGGCGTGTAACTTCGCAGGCTGTAATAAGAGCTCTCAGCGACAGTGAAGTCTTTTAGATCAAATTGCGAGTGTGCTATCACTGTCCATGCCGTTCGCAAGAGCTTCGCGTCAACCGCAGGCTGCTTCGCAACCACAGCCTCGCCAACCGCGATCGCCAAATCGAACTGATTTTTCTGGAACAGGTCTTCGGCCACTGTCGTCAATACAGCGCCAGACTCCGGGTGCTCCGGATAGGTGTCCGCAAATTTAAGGCCGCTGTCCAGGTATTCTGCATGCCACTCTTCTCTTGCTGCGTCGTCGAGTGATTTTTCATGCTCGCGATACGCGAGAATCGCAGCGTAACCGGCCTCCGCAGACTTCTCGTACGGCTCGTAATCGTATGATGTACGTTCGTACTCGACAGTCGCTGCCTGGAAGTCCCCGC
>Ga0255049_10000317_pt1 | contig 30079 bp, 33 predicted proteins | sample JV7_2_3_MG_FD_183615 | JGI IMG/M metagenome (GOLD analysis project Ga0255049, IMG submission 183615) | Seawater microbial communities from Jervis Inlet, British Columbia, Canada - JV7_2_3 | ecosystem: Environmental > Aquatic > Marine > Inlet | place: Canada: British Columbia | collected 2016-10-06 | reverse complement strand
TCTCTACAGGTGGATTCAATGGATCATAACCGTGGAATTCTCCCATGACTTCACCTAGCTTTTCCAGCTCAGTACTTACAACTAATGGTGATGGAATAGATGTAGTCTCAATTGGTAATGACTGTGTTGCTTGAATGTTTTGTGCTTGTTCCATAATATATCTCTCTATTTAGTGGGTGAAATTGTACTGTCCTGATTCACTATTTCTAGCAATTACCTTTCTCTCTACTAATCTTTCAACAATGTTATGAGCAGAAATAGTATCTATTTCTTGCAACACTGCTGATAGCATTTCTATATGATTGTTAAACTCTGGCCCTTCTGAATTATTCGAAACATTCAGGAATCCAAACAATCTACATAATACAAGCTTAGCTGTACTCTTACTTCTAATCATCTTACTTACTCCTCAGTTATTAGGTAACAGCCAGCTAAGCTAGCTATAAGACCTAAGTTAATAAACCATATAAACCATATAAACCATATAAACCATATGCAAGCGATTATCATTCTCATTCACCTCCAGGTGAGACCATCCAAAATAAGTAATATAATGCAATATCTAAGCCAGATCATAAACTCCTTACTTATCAATGACTTAGCAGTATGACTGGTGATATGATGTGTTACTTTGTTACTGGATGTATCAAGGAATGTTACCTTAAAATTAATTCATTACTATCCGTAACAAGCCCTAAATCTAGGGGTATGGGTGTATGTATAGACTAGGGTATATGTGTATACTGGTGTGTATCTATGCCCCTGTGTGTATAAATCTAAGGGTGTGTATGTATACATGGTAGTAGCAGTATATACCATAGTATAAGACATAAGGAAACAGGATGTCCTGTATTTTAGGGGAGGGGGAGAAGCCCTTTTACAATCTGCCTCGCGCGTGTTCCTAAAGACTCTACATTATTTCTCTAAATTTTTTATAAAAAACACTTCTTAGATTTGTTTTGCACTTGATTCTCCCCTAGTATTATATTACCTCTCATATATAGTGTTACTATGAATACCGCCGACTCCTCCTTACTAGCATCTCTTGGTATGCTCTCAGATTCTTCTGAGTTACCAGAGATACAAGAGCCTTCTCTCCCTATTAAGTCTAACCACTATTCTCATGGGCCTAGTTCCTCTGTAGAAGAAAGGGCATTAGATTTACTAGGTAGTGGGGTTTCTCCTGAGTCCTGTGCCGCCGCATTGGGCGTTACTCCTGGCCTCATATCACAGCTCTTAGCTAAAGATTCATTCTCTACTGAAGTAGCAACTATTAGATATAAGAACCTTCAGAAACATAATGAACGAGATGGTAAGTATGATGGATTAGAAGATGCTCTTATTAAGAAACTAGAAGCATCCTTAGGGTTACTAGTACGACCTGAATCTATTCTTAAAGCAATCAGTATTGTAAATAGTGCTACAAGACGCGGCCAGTCTACTCCGCAGCAAGTCACTAATACTCAGAACATAGTACAGCTTACGCTACCAGCAAAGATGGCGGCTAAGATCACAATCAATATAGATAACCAAGTAGTGAAAGCAGGAGACCAGGAACTCTTAACTATGCAATCAGGTAACCTGTTAAAACAAGTAGAAGATGCAGAAACAGTTAGATTAGAAAACAATACAAGCAGCCAGCAAGAAACCCACCAGCAAGATAACCCAGATATAGAGGATAATGAAAGTGTACCGGAAAAGGGGATCGAGCCCTAACTTACAGCAAGTATTAAATAAGATGAATGGAAAGAAGAGAGCTAACTATACTCCTGTTGATTATAATGCTTCAGATGTAAAGGCTGCTCGTGCTGTATTAGATAGGCTCTTATCACCAACCTCTACCAGGAGAGAAGTGCTCTCTATTACAGAAGTACCTGAGGAAAATAATGAGTAGCACTACTAAGACTAATGAAGAGCTACTAGCTTCTCTAGGAGAAGTGCCAGATCCTACAGCAGAACAGGCCGCCAGATCCTCTCTACCTGCGGGCTTTTCACCAGATTCATTACCTGTACCTTCTAAGGCAGAAGAAGTAACACAGGTTGGTATTTCTAGCGATGAGATACAGCATGCAGCTAAGACTGATTTAGACTTCTTAGCAGCTATTATAATGCCACTTGTATTTAAGTTTGATTTTCCTCCAGTATTTAAAGAAGGGGTTTGGGAATGGCTACTAAGCTATATTCATCAGGATCGAATATTCCCGCAGTTAGCACTGGGCTTACCACGTGGCTTTGGGAAATCTACCCTAATGAAGATCTTTCTAATATACTGCATATTATTCACAAGCAGGAAGTTCATACTGGTAGTAGCAGCGACTGCGAAGCTTGCAGAGAATATATTATCAGATGTTATAGACATGCTAGAAGAACCAAACATAAAGGTCACGTTCGGTGATTGGAAACTTGGCATAGAGAAAGATACACAAGCCCTTAAGAAGTTTGGATTCAGAGGTAGGAATATTACCCTTGCCTCCGCCGGAGCTGAGACTAGTGTTCGCGGACTTAACATTAAGAATGAACGTCCAGATGTAATACTGATGGATGACATACAATCTAGAGAGTGTGCAGATTCCGCAGTACAGTCAGAGTCATTAGAGAACTGGATGGTCGGCACTCTAATGAAAGCTAAATCTCCTAATGGTTGTATGTTCTTATTCGTAGCTAACATGTATCCTACGAAACATTCCATTTTAAGAAAGCTAAAAACTAATCATACCTGGATCAAATTCATAGCAGGAGGTATATTAGCAAATGGTACTTCTCTCTGGGAAGACTTACAACCTATTAAGCAGCTCACCGCAGAATTTGAGAATGATCTCGCGATGGGTAAACCTCAGATCTTCTATAGTGAGGTTCTTAATGATGAAAATATTTCTGCTAATAATCTCATTGATCTTTCTAAGCTACCTGACATTCCTTATGCTGAAGGTGATATACCAGGAGGGAATTTCATTGTTATTGATCCTGCTACAGACAAGCTTGGATCTGATTCGGTTTCGGTAGGTTACTTTGAAATACATGATGCCTCTCCTATTCTTATGGAGATAGAAGAAGGTAGATTCTCCCCATCCGAAACAATTAGGAGAGCATTAAAATTCGCTCTAGAAAAGAACTGTCGTCTTATTGCTGTAGAATCTAATGCTTATCAATACTCTCTAATTCACTGGTTTGAACAGATCTGTCAGCAATTAGGAATTATAGGAATAGAAGCAGTACCAGTATATTCAGGAGTTAGTTCTAAGAACTCTAGAATCCTTGAGATGTTTAAGTCTTATGCTGATGGTGAACTCTATATCCATGATAATGCAAAACTAGAAGCTCACCTGCAGATCACTCAGTTTAATCCTCTTAAGAGAGCTAATACAGATGGGATACTAGATCTCTTAACTTATGCTCACAAAGTTATAGAGGAATTCGGGGAGTTTGTAATTGCCTCTACCATTATACAAACACAAGAGTTTGATGCTACTGAAGTATTAGAGCATAACTCTTGTTTTTAGCACTAGGAACCTAATACCATGATCTCTTCACTACTCACTAAACTACTCACCTCTCTTCTTCTTAGAAAGATTATGAAAAAGGTAGTAGTACTTCTTCTCCGAGAGCTGGCCGCCAAATCTACTAATACTATAGATGATGATATAGTGAATGCAATAGAGGAAGCTCTGGATGAGGACTAAAGACCGGACAGTACAGTGTATCTTTCATCCTGCAATAACTGCATTTCTTTTCGGGATTGATCTCTTATACAGAGCTTGGGGTGATGAGTTAGAAATAACATCTGGGTCAGAACCAGAAACTACTCATGGATACAAATCTCTTCATTATGCTACTCCTTGTGCTGCTGTTGATATCTCTGTTCGCCATGCATATCGAATTAGTGCTATCCAATATCTACAGCAGTATGCAGCAATTCGTGCAGCTGCAGATATTTATTGTGATGAACTTGGTATACCTCATGATTGGATAGATATAATTCTCGAAGACCATCATATTCATATAGAATACCAACCTAAACGAAGAACAGATTTACACGGCTTATAGGAAACTAACTATGGTAGCCTCTACATCAGTACCACTATCTGATAAGTCTCAAGACCGCTTTATCAGTTATTACATGAGTACTCAGCATCTCATGAATGTAACTCGTACTGAGTTTCGTTCTAGATTTGAATATATCGATAGAGTCTATCAGCGAGAGATGGACACTTCAGATGAGCAGTCTAAAGCTAAGCAAGCTAATAAGTCTGGAGACCCTTCTAGATTCCAGAATATGACTGTACCAGTAGTTATGCCCCAAGTAGAGGCGGCAGTTACATATCAAACTGGGGTCTTCCTTACTGGTTACCCTATCTTTGGAGTTGTATCATCCCCTGAGTTTATAGATGCAGCATTGCAATTAGAAACAGTATTTGAGAATAATTCTATAAGGGGTGGTTGGGCCAGACATCTAATGATGTTTTTTCGGGATGGATTTAAATATAATTTCGCTCCTATAGAAGTAGACTGGCACCAAGAAGTTACTTATTCAGTAGACACTAATGTACAGAGGAATCTCAAAGAAGGAACTCCTAAGGAAATAATTTGGTCTGGTAATAGAATCCGCCGCCTTGATCCTTATAATACTTTTGTAGACACAAGAGTAGAGCCCGCGAATGTTTATAAAGACGGAGAGTTTGCAGGTTGGACTGAGATAATGACCCGCATTAAGCTGAAATCTTTCATTGCCGAACTTCCTGATAAGATTATAGCAAATATAGTTCCTGCTTTTGAATCAGGTCGCGGCGCTAGTACCAGTACTGCAAACACTGGAGCTATGAGTTATTATGTGCCTACAGTTAATCCTGCAGTGCCTGAAGATAGGAATTCAAGAGGAGGCACTAACTGGTTCACTTGGGCTGGCATAGATGCTACTGGAGAGAAGAAGATAGACTATAAAGATTCTTATGAAGTCACTACTCTCTATGCTAAAGTACTCCCTTCTGAGTTTGAACTTAAGATCCCTAAGTCTAATACACCGCAAATTTATAAACTGATCATTGTGAATCACCAGCATATTATCTATGCAGAACTTCAAACTAATGCTCATGCATATCTTCCTATATTAATAGGACAGCCGCTGGAAGATGGCTTAGGTTATCAGACTAAGTCTCTTGCTACTAATGGCACTCCTTTTCAGGAACTAGCTACTGCACATATGACAGCTAACTTAGCATCTCGTAGGCGGGCAATATCTGATAGAGTCTTATTCGATCCTTCTCGTATCTCCAATGCTGCTATTAACTCTGCAAATCCTTCTGCTAAGATACCAGTGCGGCCCTCTGCTTATGGTAAGAATATTGGCGAATCAGTTTACCAGTTTCCATACAGAGAGGATCAGCAGTCTCATAATACACAAGAAGTAGAACAACTCCTTCAGATGGCTAATAGGCTTAATGGTCAGAATCAGGTATCTCAAGGCCAATTTGTAAAAGGTAATAAGACTAGAAAGGAAGTAGACACAGCTCTTAGGAATGCTAATGGTAGAGATCAGATGGCATCTATTCTTATGGAGAGCCAAGTATTTGTTCCTATGAAAGAGATATTAAAACTTAATACATTACAATTCCAAGGCGGTACTTCTTTATATAATCGAGAGAAGCAACAAGTAATAGAGGTAGATCCAGTACAACTTAGAAAGGCAGTTCTTGAGTTTAAAGTAACAGATGGTCTGACTCCCGCCGATAAAGTCCTTAACTCCGAAACATTTGCAGTAGCTATGCAGGCTTTTGGGTCTGCACCCCAGTTAGCCGCTTCTTATAATGTAGGTCAGCTTTTTTCTTATATGATGAAGACTCAGGGGGCTAAGATCTCTGACTTTGAAAAGTCTCCTGAACAGATAGCTTATGAAGAAGCTATAGCTAACTGGAGTAATATAGCACAGTTATTAATAGAAAAAGGCGGTGACCCTAAGCAGATGCCACCACAGCCTTTACCAGAACAATTTGGATATACTCCAGCACAGAACAAACCAACACCCAAGGATACTAGTCAGCAAGCAGGATCTAGTACTCCCCCAGGTACTGCAATCACAGGAGCTTAAAACTAATGGCAACACTCGCACTTAATCTTTTCACTTCATGGGATCTTACTACTAAAGAATATCTTATAGGTTCTATATTACAGCTAGCACAGCAACAAGTAATACAGAATCAGATAGCTCTTCTTGCTGAAGAGAAGGATGCATTACTCTTAGATCCAGAGCATCCCTTGCTCTTTATGCAGGCAGAAGCTGAAAAGAGAGGCCAGATAGCGAGTTTACGATACCTATTAGATAGCTCAGATGCAGCAGAAATACAACTTAATGATCCAGAAACAGATCTAGAACTTTAGTACTCACTCACCTAATCACCTAATCACCTTACTAACATAGAGAGAAATATCATGGGAATCTTTGACATCTTTACAGCTAAGCCAAATGAACCAGCTCCTACTATTCCAGGACAACCAGGAGTACCTAATAACCCTGGTAATATACCAACTCCTGGTCATGATGGAACTGTAGCTTCTACAGAAGGTCAGGGAGTATTACCACCTGGAGTACCTGTGGTAACTCCTCCAAAAGATGATTCCCCCCTTGCTGACTATAAGGATCTCTGGCAAGATGATCCTAAGAAACCAGGAGAACCAGCTCCAGCGGATTATTCTCTTAACCCAGAAGACTTACAGAAAGTAATAGCTAAACAAGACTTTACTAAGTTAGCAACCCCTGAACAACTAGCTGCGATTGCAGAAGGTGGAGAAGGAGCAGTAGCAGCTAACTTAGCAATTATTAATGCTGTAGCCCAGCAAACCCTAACTCAAGCTACATTGGTAGGTAATAAGCTTACTGAACAAATGGTAGCAAGAGCCATTCAAGACTCCCAAGATAAAATTCCTGCTCTATTAAGAAGCCAGTTAGCCACTTCCCACCTTAAAGATACAAACCCCTTATTTTCTAATCCAGCAGTTGCACCAGTTATGGAAGCAGTAAGAGAAAGACTCTTAGGAAAGTTTCCTGATGCTACTCCTACGCAGATAACAGAAATGACACAAGACTTTGTTATGGCTATGGGGAAAGAATTTGCACCTAAAGAAAACCTTAATGACAATGGTGAGGGAGGAACAGACTGGGCAGCATACTTAGTTAGCTAGTTTTTCTTTTATTACACTACTTATCTTTTATACTATTACTTATCTTACTTAAAACTTTTTGGAGGTTTATTATGGGATTTAACAGACTTGAGGTCGATGCGAATGGTAACAGGCAGCTTCGTCCTTCTCGTGGTGGTGATGGTTTATATGCAAATATAGCACCTCATTCTCGAGTAGCTGAGACTGATGAAACACTCACTGTTGCTAATATCGATGGTGGATTAGTACAGCAAAATACTGATCTAACTAGTGATGTCACTTACACTCTTCCTACCGCCGCTCTTATTCTAGCTCAGGCTGGTTATGCTGCAATGGATGTAGGAGATGCATTTAGCTTCTTTGTAACTAATGCTCAACCTGAAGCATTTGATGTAATACTTGCAGTCGGTACTGGTATTACAGCTATTGGGGCGGGTAATGATTTAGAAGTAGCTCCTAAGTGCTCTAAGTTGTTTACTCTGGTGCGAACTGGTGCTGCTACATTTGATCTATATTAAGATCTGAATCTAGGTTTTAGTATAAAATATATAGGAGGTATTTATGCCCTTTCTTAGAACTAAAGTTTCATATAATGGTAGGTTAGAGCAGCCTCTTAGTTCAGGAGATGGATTTGTAGGTAACCCAGCTCCTTATTCTAAGAGTTCTGATGCAGATCAAATTCTTACTCCAGATATTGTAGGGGGAGGGTTTGTAATACAAGTTGGTACATTAACAGCAAAGAGAGCACTTACTTTTCCAGCTGCGGTAGATTTGCTTGCCTCTTTTCCTTCTATGAATGTAGGCGATACATTTCCTTTTGTATTATCTAATGGCAATACTGCTAATTTTAATGTATGGATAGCTAATGGAACAGGAATGACTAAAGCAGGTCTTGCAGAAGTGGCCTATCATAGTTCTCGTACTTTTCTTATAGAAAAAACTTCTGAAACAACTGTAGTGCTATATTAACCTAAAAATACTCCCTTTTGTTTTAAACCTTTAATCTTCACTAATTTTTCTTACTATACATACTTACGAGGTAATACACTATGACTACTGGTATTTTTAACACTGGCAATTATACTACTGATCTGGAGGCGAAAAGTTTTGCTCAGATGATCACTAGGCTAATGCCCAATGGTACGGCCCCGCTTTTTGGGCTTACTTCTATGCTTGCAACTGAGACTGCGGTTCAGGTGGAACATGGCTTCTTTTCTAAGACCATGATCTTTCCTGAATTCAAAATTGATGATGCAGCTGGTATTGCAGCAGGAGTTACTACATTTACTGTAGACACTACTGTTAACTTACTTCCTGGTATGCTCTTACGAAATGAGCGTACTGGAGAAATTGTTATTATCAATACTGTCCCTTCTACTACTCAGGTTACTGTGAATCGATCAGTAGGTTCTATTGCGGCTGCAGCTATTAATGATAATGATGATTTCTATCAGGTAGGTAATGCATTTGAGGAAAGTTCTGATCGTCCTCTGGCTAATAACATCATTCCAGTTCGTGTTACTAACTTCACTCAGATCTTCCGTAATACTTGGGCAGTTTCTGAGTCAGCTAAAGCTACTAGTGTAATAGCTGGTGAGAGGACTGATGCTGAGAGTCGTCAAGATTGTGCTGCCTTTCATGCTGCCGATATTGAGAAAGCTCTCTTCTTTGGTCAGACTTCTCAGGGAACTCGTAATGGTCAACCTTTCCGTACAATGGATGGCTTGATTAATCTAGTAACTGATACTGCCAACTATCCACCTATCTATGGCGGCGCTAATAATGTTAATGCCGCCGGTGCTACTACTAACTGGACTCAGCTTCAAGGGTTCTTAGATCCAGTCTTTAATCAGGCTACTGATCCTAAGGGTGCTAATGAGCGAGTTCTCTTTGTAGGTGGAACTGCTAAAGTAGTTCTTAATGAGATTGGCCGATTGAATGGAACTTATCACCTCGTAGATGGTCAGACTAGCTGGGGCTTACAGTTCCAGACTCTTAAGACTGCTCGTGGTAGATTCCAACTGATTGAGCATCCTCTCTTTAATACTAATACTGCTTGGGCTGCAATGGCTGTTGCTGTTGATCTCCCAACTTTCCGGCTTGCTTATCTCTCAGGTAGAAAGACTCAGAATCTTGAGTTTAATACTGAAGGTAGTCAAGCTCAGGATAATGGTATTGATGCAGTTGGTGGTACTCTTACTACTGAATGTACTGCTGTTGTTAAGAACGTTCCAGCTAATGCAGTAATCACAGGTTTCACAGCTGCTGCTACAGGATAAGAATACTACTTAAAAAGTAGTTTACAATAGAGATCTCTATATAGCAATATATGGAGATCTCTTATATAAAACCAAACATCTTAAAACCAAAACTCACACAAAGGTATATACAATGGATCTCTCAAAACTTAAAGAAGGTAAAGGCGTAGAAACTATCATTAATAAGAAAGAAGAACTAACTCCCCAAGATCCACCTCCTACACCAGCAATTAAACCTACTCCACCAGCTGGTGATCCACCTCCTACTAAAGTGGAGCCTAAGTTTCAGCACTATGCTTCTTCTGTTCGTTCAGTTAAACTCCTAACTGATACAGGCAAGAAGATTACTTTTGTCAATTTCCAGTTTATTACTCAAGATGAAGAAATAATAGCTTATCTTGATAAAGAGATAGCTTGTAGTGGAATTAAAGGTTTCACTAAAGGTGCTTTTATTACTGCTGAAGAAGCAGATCCAATGTCTGCTGTTAAGAAGAAATGGAAAGAAGAATGTAAGGCAGAAATGCGGGCTGAGCAAGAAAAGAAAGCTCTAGGTGAGATTCCAGATATGGGAGATACTAGAACTGATAAGTCTAAGAAGTTTAATGCTGTCACTACTTCTACTATTGCAGATAATGCGGCAGGTTCTTCCTCTGCTCCTGTTGGCAAATAAGATAGGACTCTAAGCTAATGGCCATTACAGATCCAGGTTATTCTACATCAGAACAACAAGCACCAGCTAGTGATGCAGCTGCAGTTACTCCTCATGATAGTACTGAATTTGCAGTTCGTACTAGGGCTCTTTATATAGGGTCTGGGGGTGCTCTTACTGTAACTATGATTGATGGTTCAAATGTAACATTTGTAGGTGTGGTAGCTGGATCTGTATTGCCTCTTCGAGTTATTAAAGTCTTAGCTACAGGTACTACAGCTAGTAGTATAGTAGCACTCTTTTAAGTTCATTTTTTTTTCAATTTTCTCATATATAGATATCGGAGCCTACCATGGCAGACCAAGTAATGAACATAGCTAAAGGAAGAACCGTAGAATACTATAATAGGGTTAAAGGTAATGATCCTAGTAATAGTGCTTTTATCATTATACTTCTTAAAGTGGCTGAAGCAGATGCTACTCTTATAGATTATGATGATCTTTCTGCACTTCTTGGTGCAGCTGGTAATACTGAAGCAGATTTTACTAACTATGCTAGAAAGACTTTAACTGATGCAGAGATAGCTACCTTGCCTGCTCCTGATGATACTAACAATCGGTATGATCTTGATCTACCAGATCAGACATTTACCTCTGCAGGAGGGGCCTCTAATAATAATCTGGTAAAGGCTCTTGTATGTTATGATAGTGATACTACCGGCGGCACTGATGCTAATATCATTCCTATAGCACACTATGATTTTGTGGCTACTACGGATGGTACTAACTTGATTCTTCAATGGGCTACTGCTGGCTTTTTCCGGGCTGCATAAGAGATACTCAGTGTAATAGATCTATAATTAGTACAACTAACTTAACTGTTAATTTAAGGTGTAACTAATGTATCATTGGTATCAAGATTCAGATGGCAAGTATTTAGGCCAGTCTGATTTAATGAAAAACTTTCCTGATCCGCTACCGGCAGGCACTAGTATCGTTGAGATACTACCTAAAGAGCTTAGGGAAGGTATTTGGAATACGGTTACTCGGACATTTGATCCAAGACCAGTTAAAAATAAGCTAGTAAGTAAGAGACAGTTTTTAAATAGTTTGACGGATGCTGAACAAAAGGGAATTATTCTACTGTCTAAGACTAACGATAACGCAGAGCTATTTCTAACACGCCTTAAGCTTATAGGTGATGTTGAGGTTGGTTCGTATTTGCAAACAGCTTTGAATTATCTCGAATCACAAGGGATTCTAGCAGCAGGCAGAGCAGCAGAAATCTATGGTGAATTGAATGGCTGATTTACAGGGGTTTGATTCAGAATATACTTATATTGAAAGTGCTGTTGATTCAGCAAATTCACTTGGAATAGCAGTTTCACCAAATACTACAATCCATACAATGGGGGCTATCAAAGAATTAATAGCCTCAACTGCTGAAGATACTGATCTAATTGAGTTACAGATATGGACAGGTGCGGCAAAAGAAGATTATGCCTTTGACATTCTAATTGGAGCTGCTAGTAGTGAAGTGGTTATTGCTAGTGCAGTTCGTATATGTGGTGGAGCAACAGTAGAGATTCAACAAAGTGTACTTATTCCTGTCAGTATCCCTGCTGGAACAAGACTGTCAGCACGAGTGCAGGCTAGTATTGCATCTGCTGCAGATGGGATACTGATTGCTAAGCTATTTAGTAATACATTATCTGCTTTGCCCTCTTACAGTAATGTAGTTGCATTAAATGAATCAAGTACAAGAGGTACAGCTATTGATGCCGGGGCTACTATAAACACTAAAGGTAGCTGGGCTGAGTGTGTAGCATCTACCAGTGATGACTATGCCAGACTGATGGTTTCAATAGGCCGTAATGATAATAATAACTTTGCTGCTGGTGGGGATTTCTTAATAGATATAGCTCTTGGAACAACGATTATTCATGGCGATTATGGCGTTCAGACTGAGAGTGGTGAGCAGTTTAGTATGGGTTTATTTTATTACATTGATCATGCTGTACCAGCTGGCACACAAATCCAAGCCAGATGTCAGAGTAGTGGCAACGATGCTAGTGACAGAATACAAGACGTTATAGTCTATGGGGTGCATTAAATGGCTACACAAAATGGCAGTAATTTTGGGACACAGTCTGCGACAGTTACAACTGAGCACACATTGGCTACTGTTAGCTCTGCTGCTGATTTGGTGTTATACGTGAATACTACCAATATGGTGCTGGCTGATGAGTTGATATTGAGGGTGAAAACTAAAGTACTTACTGGAGGCACTAGTGTGTTGCTTTGGTCTGGGCGCTACACCAATGTTCAGCTAGCGCCTATTAAAGCCAGCATACCTGTTTTAAGTCTGTTCGAGACAATTTTCACACTTGAGCAAGCGGCGGGCACAAGCAGAAACTTCGAGTGGTCTGTTGTTGAGCCGGGGTAAGGTATGAGCTTACACCATACAGCTTTATATATCGCTCCAGCATCAGGTGGCGGACCTGTTACAGTAATAGTAGGATTAGCATCTGAGACAGATTCAGTACCAGGTGCTCTTACTTATTATAAATCAGTAGATTTAGGTCTTGCTTCAGAAACTGATACTATCCCCGGAATTCTTTCTTACTCCCGAGCTGTATCAGTAGGTCAGGCTAGTGAAACTGATACTGCATTTGTAGTAACTCATAGGAAAGAATATATAGTAGGTCTTGTTTCAGAGACAGATATAGTACCAGGATCAATAGTATTAGGTAAGACAATTGTTATAGGATCTATAGCTTCAGAGACAGATTCAATACCTGGATCAATAACAATAAATAAATCCTATAGTATAGGAGGAGTAGCTTTAGAGACAGACTCGGTTATGTCTCCTACCTTATCTAAGGGTGTTTCAATAGGATTAGCATCTGAGACAGATACTGTTCCTGGATCTATAGTAATAAATAAAGTAATAGAGGTAGGAATAGTTACTGAGAATGACATAGCTCTCCCAATTGCAAGTTCCACGCCCCCAGCAGGAGGTGGTGGATTATCTCCATTCATATCCATATCTATAGGTATTCACTTATGACTATTACACCAGGTAATGCTTCTGAATCAGGTACAAATATCCCAGCACTAAATGCTGTAGTTGTAACTCCCCATGACTCTACTGATTTAGGTACTAGATCTCGCTTTATATATGTAGGCGGTACAGGACATCTTTCAGTAGAGATGAATGGTAGCACAGTCTTATTCAGTGCTATTCCTGTAGGTACTATCTTACCTATTCGAGTTACTAGGGTCAATAATACTGGCACTACTGCTACTCTTATAGTATCAATGTTTTGAGATAAGAGATATATTATGACACTTAATGAAATGATAGATGCAGTATATAATATAACTAATCGACCTGATAAGGTAGCTCTTACTTTAGACATGATAAAAGCAGCAACCCTTAAGATGCACTCCTCAGACTTCTATGCTAAAGATATCTATGAGACAGGGTATTCTTTTCCTTCAGCTGACTTTTACCAATCCTTAGATTATATAAATCTCATCCCTAATTGGAGAGCTATTAAGTACCTGAAAAGAGTAGAGGATGCAACTGATGTAATAGGTAAGCATTTCTCAGTAATCTCTGTGGATGAGATACTAGACTCTTATGGGAATAATAGAGAAGATATATGTTATGTGGCTGGCAGAGTTATAGAGATCAAGTCCTCTGTAGAATTCTCTCTAGGTCTTCTTGGTGCTTATGTATTCCCTATTGTAACTCCTACTGCTGCATATAGTTCTTGGGTAGCTGAGCAATTTCCTTATGCTATCATTCATGAAGCGGCAAGAGTAATACTTAAGACTGTCGGTAAGACTGAGGAGTCTAAGTCTCAGGGCGAACTGATGGCAGAACAACTTTCTTTACTCAAAGCCTCATCTATTGGTGATGTAGGTTACTAGGAGATACCCTATGGGTGGTCAAGCAAGTGTTTGGAATCCTAAAACTATTATAAATCTCTCTGCAGATACTAAGAGAGTAGAAGAGAGATTTATAGCTACAGCAGGACAGACTGTATTTACTCTTACTGAGTTCGTATATGTATTAGCTACTGGTTCTTTAGAAGTTCATCAGAATGGCTTAGTGCTCCCCGAGAGTATAGACTTTACAGAGACAACTACCGCCACCTTTACTCTTACTACAGGCGCTACAGTAGGTGATGAGATTCTTGCTGTAGGTTATGTAGCTATTACTGGTGATGTGGATGTAAGAGATACGGATATCTATGTTACTAATTACCAGGCTATAAGAGATTATGCAGGTACAGAAATAACTATATATGCACAAGGTGCAGCTACTCATGCTGATGGCGGAGAGGCTTTCTTTGGTAAGCTTACTGGTGCAGCTCCCGGAACTTATGTAGATGATAATGACACTACTATAGTTCCAACTGGCGGCGATGGATCAGCAGGTTGGATACGAGTACCTATAACTCTTGATGTACCATTTCAAGTAGCTAGTCTAGCGGCTGCTAAAGCCTTAGATCTTGGTGATTTTGACAGATGTGAGACAGCTTCTTATCTAGCAAGCTGGGAAGATTCTGTAGCAGGACCAAAAGGAGGAGCAATATATCACTCTGATGGAACTACTGGTACAGTCTCTACAATATATACTAATAGAAATGGCTTCTATGATTCCCAAGGAAAAGGGTTTAGATTATCTCCTAATATTCCTTATGATCCTTATATGTTTGGTGCTGTAGGAGATGGTACTGATCTCGCTGCTGGTACAGATGATACAGCCGCCTTAGATGCCTGGTATGCCGCCGCTAAAGCTGCAGACACCACAGCAGTTATAAAGGTAGGCGGGTATCAATTTACTAGTACCCGACTCTTTGATGGGTCTATAGATGTGATTGGAGAATCTAAAAGTGATTGTTTCCTATATAAAGTAGGTAATTTCACTTCTATTAAAGTTTCTAATATCACAGGAGTAGAGATTACAGGATTTACAGTCAGGCAGGTAGCTGCAGGAGGCGGCGGAGTAGGAGTAGATATCTATGGTGGTAGGCATATTAACTTCCATGATATCTATATTAAGTTCCATCTAAACTATTCTTTCCAGTTACGGGGTGGTTTGTATGGAACTTATAAAGATATAAGGATGGATGGTAATACGGGTACTACTATGGTAATAGCCTCTGGTCTTGGTTATGGATCAGGAGTCAATGAGGAAGGTGAAGAGCCAGTAGCTACTGAGTTAGCTCAATACTGCACTTTTGAAAATATATACATAGATGCAGGAGCTGTAGGTTTAGATATACTTGCAGGTGACTTTAATAAATATGATATCACAGTCAATAATGCTACTCAAGCTATGAGATGCTATACTGATAATAATGTGATTATATTAAGAGATTCTTTTAACAATACTCCTAGTATACTTGATATAGGAGCTGCAAAGAATCATGTGATAGTTGTAGAAGGAGACCTCACTGATAATAGCAAGTCAGGCGGATTTAGTAATAATGTAGTATTTGATCTCCCTAACAGTGAATCATATTTCCCAGGACCTGTAGCCATAACTGGTACATTTACTGCTAATGGCGTAGCTACATTTGAGCTTACTGATGATATATCAAATGCATTTTTAGCCAGGGAGGGATCTAATAACTATATCAGAGTTGATACTGATGATGCTGTGGAAGAAATACAGTTTGGTAATGCTACAACAGATCCAGAATTTCAATTCAAAGGTGTAGGAAAAGCTACTTTTGGTGGAAGAATTCAAAATACTATTGTAACCACTCTTGCTGCTGGTGCTACTCCAGATGTATCTGGGAATAATCATTTTCTCAGCACTGATACTACAGCAATTACTTCTTTTGCTAATATGGTTCCTGGCCAGACTATATTCATATCTCAGAAGACTAATACAAGACAGCTCACTCATGGAAGTACTTTATTATGTCCAGGAGGAATTAATCTTTCAATGGCTCCAGGGGATACTGTCATTGTGAGCTTATTCGAAGGTACGATAGCTCATGTAATGGCTCATAAGGTAGCATAGTAGTAGCATAGTAGTAGCGATAAAAGAATCTATAGGGTAACTAGAAGGAATAACTCATGCATACTCAAGAACTAGAACAAATCAGAGATGAGTTGGAGAGGTTGGCTACGGACCAGCACCGTCATAAGGATGAGTTCAGAATGCATATAATGGAAGATGATATCAGGGAAGATAGACTAATTAGGGCTCAAGAACAGAATACGGCTAATATAGAATCTCTTACTAAGGCTACTCAAGGGTTAGTAGATGCTTGGACTGCCGCCAATTTGCTCTCTAGATTTGTGAAGTGGCTTGGTTCATTTGCAGTTGTAGGAACGCTATTAGTCTGGTTGAACTCTAAATTCAATATAACAAATGTTTTCGGTGGTTAGGGAGATCTAATGGCACAGAGTAAATACAAGGTAGATCTCCAGAATACTGACTTTCCTATGCTATCTGAACAGCAGACTAGAACTGTTATTCAGAGAGAGACTGTGGAGAAAGGAGACACTCCAGGGATAGCTTATGCACATAATGTAATGCCTACTAGACGCGGCTTTGATAGCATAGATTATCTGCAAGTAGTAATACCATGGGCCGGCTTTCCTGCTACATTTGTCACTATTCGTATAATCTATGGCGATGAGCGTACCAGATTACATATGGCTTGGGACTCTGCAGGCCGTGCATATATCTTAACTCCTATAGATACAACTACTTCTGAATGGGTAAGACTTCTAGATACAACTCCTTCTACTGCTACCACTGGATTCACTACTGAAGAACTCTCTGTAGGTACAGTCAATGGTATATCTTATATTTATTACAAGCAACTAGGTGCATTTACTTATAATGAGACTACAGGTCAACTAGATGCTGTAACTCTTACAGGTCTTACTATAGCAAATGTAATAGGATTGGCCGCGCACTCTGGGTATCTTATAGCTTTTACAGTCTCTGCCTATGCTCGCTCTTCTACTATAGATCCTACAGACTTCATACCCTCTGATGTAACTGGGGCTGGAGGTGCAGATATAGCAGATATTGCGGGGGATATTCAATTTGTAACTACTAACTCCTTAGGTCTCTTATTCTATGCTAAGGCTAACATAGTAGCAGCTACATATACTGGTAATATTCAATACCCTTTCAAGTTTAAGGAAGTACAAGATTCTAAAGGCGGTATAGGTCTTGATCTAGTAGCTTATGATGCTAACTCTAAGACTCAGTTTGCCTATTCAAAGGCAGGATTACAATCTATAACTAGTCAATCTGCCACTACCATTCTCCCAGAAGTGACAGACTTTCTGGCGGGCTTCATACTTGAAGACTATAATGAAAGCACAAAATTATACGAAGAGACCAGTACTACTGTAGGTATGCTTAAGAAGATTAACTATGTAGCCTCTCGCTATCTGGTAATCTCATATGGTATCTCTGAGTTCACTCATGCTATAGTATTAGATACAGCACTTAATAAACTAGGAAAACTGCGGCATACTCACACTGAATGTTTTGAGTATGTAGAAGAACAAGCAGAGATAGCTAAGGAATCTGTAGCCTTTCTTACAGCTGATGGACAGATTAAAGTATTAGACTTCTCCCCCGGTGATACTTCTAGTGGTGTTCTGGTACTAGGTAAGATTCAATTCTCCCGCACTAGAATGACACAGCTTATAGGAGTAGGAGTAGAGAATGTAAAGCCTTCCTATGTATTGGATGTATCATCTCAAGCATCTCTTGATGGTAAAGACTTCACAGTAGTAGAAGGTACTTTGAATGAATCTAGTAATCATGTACGAACTTACTACTTTGATTCTGAGGTATTAAATCATTCTATAGCATTTGTTGGGAGATTCTCTCTAGTTACTCCTGAGATAACATATGTTATAGGTAGCAAGGTAGATACCTAAGAGCTTATATCTTATGACTAATAATACATATGATTCTATACTACAACTAGCACTCTCTAGAGAACCAGAAGAGATAGAAGACCCTATTCTATATCGCGAAACCCTGGCTATCCATGACGCTATAGAACAGATAGCAGATTATGTTAATTCTTTAAATGACCGACTCACTGAAGAAGAGAATAAGGAGGAGCCTGTGGTAGATTATTTCCAAGAGGTTGCTGCAGGAAGAGTAGAAGGATCTTCAGCTGTATCTAAGTTTGGTGAGAATCCTGATATAGATATAGCTAGTGGATTTGAAACCATCTGGGATGGCGGCGGTACTTATGTTCCTCCTACTGAGGCTAGGATACATGATATAGCTTCTGATAATGCAGCAGATACAGGAAGTCTTGTATCTTCTGGTACTGCCACTGATGGATCAATTACCTCTTTAATAGATAGCGCCGCCACTTTTATCTCAGATGGAGTTGCAGTATTAGACAGAGTTTTGAATGATTCCACTTGTGAAATAGGTGTTGTCACTGCAGTAACTAGTGAGACTGAATTAACTATGCTTACAGGGATTCGTAATCCTGATAGTGGTACTCCAGGCACTGCCATTGTAGCAGGAGATGCATACAGAGTTGTAACTAATGCAAGTACTGGGGCAAGTATAACATATGTAATTGGTATCAATCAGTTCAGAATAGCAGCTAACGAGTTTGTAATAAATAATGGTACTACAAATGTACCCACAACTAAGTCTTATACAAGGCAATTCAGAGCAAGAGTATTTGGACCTAATGTAACTGGAGCAGTTGGTACAATCACTAGTACTGCTCAGACTGATGGTACAGTAACTTGTCAAGTGATCAATGGCAATAACCAGACACTAATGGCAATATATACTATACCTTTAGGCAAGACCGCTTATATACAACAATGGTGGGGAAGCATATCTAAGAAACAAACTGCCATTTCAAATATGATATTGCGTGCAGGGCTGTTAGATGGTATAGGTTATATCTTACAGAACAGAAGCATAACTACATCTGGTAGCTCTGAGTTCTTTTGGAAACCTCCTGTACCTATTCAGATCCCTGGTGGTGCTGATATATGGGTTGAGGCAGATACAAATTCAAATGATACAGGAATAGCTTCAGGGTTTGATTTAGTATTAGAAGATGTATAGCATATAGATTTCTTTTAAGAAATATGAGGATAAGATTATGGCTGAACCAGAATTAAGTTTTAATACAAGCTTTACAGATATCACTGGTGGGCTAGAAGGTTTATTTGGTGATAGTGGATCTCAGAGATCTTCTGGCAGAACCAGTGCTGAGAGTTCTACTATTGCTCAGAATATATCTGATATCTTTGGTAGTTCCTTTACTGATTCTCAAAGAGATGGCTTTCAGACTGTTGATGAGTCTGGACAGTCTCTTAGTCTGGGTGCAAGCCTTATAGATTCCATTCTCAATTCTGTATCTATAAGTGGAGGTACTCAGCTAACTAATAGTCAGGAGAATGCTTTACGGACTTCTATTGGTAGCACCTTTAAAGATATCCAAGAGCGCGGCCTTTCCTCTACTCTTAACAATGCTATCACTTCTAGTACAGGTGCTCGCGCAGGCTCTTTCACATCTGGTGAATCAGGCTCTAGATCTGGGGTCTCTGGTGAAGTAGGAACTGAGAGATTGAAACTCAATCAGGCTGCTGTCAATCAGATCATTCAGGATGTATTAGGTGGTGCAGGCGGCTTAGCAGAGATATTCGGCGGGGAACAGACTGCAGGAGTCTTTAACAGTACTGCTGCAGCAGGGGCAGCAGGGAATCTAGTATCTAAACTGGTCGGTGAGTTAGCTAAGGTTACTGCTGAAAAAGAGACTACTAGCATTGGTACTGAAGCAGGAGCAGAGACTACTACAGCCGGTGGATCTCAGGTTGAAAGTACTAATGAGACTGGAGCTAGTTCAGGAGCTAGTACTACAGCTACTGAGACTGGTACTACTGAGACTGGTACTCAGATTACTAGTGAGCAACTCTCTTCTATAGTATCTGAAGCTGTTAAAGAAGCTACTGGATCTATCTCCAGAGAAGAGAACCTTTCTAAGGAACTACAACTCCTTAAAGAAGATATTGCTAAGCTTACTCAGACTACAAGTAGTGAGACTGAGAGAGAACAAACTCAGACTACTAGGAATGAGACCCAGCAACAGACCTCTGATACTACTGGTACTCAAGTTACTGATCAAAAGACTAAGAGTGAAGATGATGGTTTGCTTGGTATTGATACTGGAGATATCATAGAGACTGCTGCTAGTGGAGGACTGAATGTAGTAGCAGATGTTTTAGGCTTTAAAGAAGGTACAGAAGGAGGAGGAGAGTTAGGAGAGACTGCTTCCTTATCTACCAAAGCATCTGGCGGCAAGGACAAGTTCTTATCTGATATTACTGGTACTCTGACTAAATGGTTCCAGGAAGGAGTTCCTTTTACAGAGCAACAGAGACGATTAAATGAGAGAGTAGGAAGACATAACCTTACTTTCAAAGATGATCAAGTTACTTCTGAAGAAGCTATAGGCGCATTTCAATCTTCATTCTCATAAGTATTATAGAATCTAACGGAGAATATCATGGCATCTACATTAGAGAATCCAATACTGGCTCAGGCAGGACTCTCAAATCTGACTGAGAATCCAGTTCGTAAAGAGAGTGATGCACTGCTAGCAGTAAAGGCGGGACTAGAAGAGAGATCTGCTAGTCTTGCTAAGTCTACTGCTGCGGCTCAAGAAAATATTAAGACTGGTAAAGTCCAAGGAAAAGTATTGCTTAATAGTATGGAGAATCTAACATCTATTATGCAGAATATTCAAAGAGAGAAAGATACCCTACAGATGCAAGCTGAGAATGCTACAATAAATGCATTAGAGGATGCTAATGTTCCAGAGACTCAAGCACTAATCTTACAAGAAATGACAGCTTCAGCTACTAAATCTAATGCTCTTAGGATTGAGAGTGAAGATATAAAAGATGATAAGATTACTGGTATAGCAATTGTAGATAGTTTTCTTAATGCCTTTAGGTCAATAGAAGTTGATACAGCTCTAGCAGCAGAGCAGAAAGACTTCATGCAGTCTGCTAGGGAGATGAGTAACATTAGTGCTGCTGCTGAACGTATCCCTAAAACTAATGCTAATATGAAAAGAAGTATTAATGATGCTCTTATAGAGCTTAACTATGAGCAAATCGGGGCCGAGGGTAAGATTAAACATACTGCTCAGACAATCTTAAATGCACAGTCTAACTCTGCTGAATTATTAAAGAATGCTCAGCTAGATCAGATAGGTCTTAATAATCTGATGAAAGGATACCAAGTAGCTAACTCTGAAGAAGCTATGGCTATGAGGAGAGAAGAGTTTAAAGTTAAGAAAGAAACTGCGGCTCTTCAACTTAAGAAATGGGAAGCAGATTCAGAACGATCTGCTCTGGAATTAGAAAGAACTCAGATCCTTTTAGCTAGAGAGAAAGATCCTAAGAAGATAGCTCTATTAAATGCTCAGCTTGATTCACAGCTTGAGAACCTTCAGACTGCAGTAAGAGGTAAAGAGCTCTTAGTCCAGAATGCTCAGCTAGGTCAGTCTATATTAGGTCAGACTCCTCAAGAAGAGGCCGCCATCCTTACTGGATACAAGATGGAACCAGAGAAGTATCTAAGGTTCAATGAAGTCGGTACTACTGGAGTAATCGGCGGCACACTATCAGAAGCAAGGGATACTTATAAGATGGCATACCCTGCTGGCGGTGCTCCTGAAACTGCTATGACTAGAATCATACAGGAAACTGAAGTAGCTCTAGCTAAGAAGTATGCAGAAACTGAAGCTGAAGGAGGGAAGGTTCCTGGCGTTAATGATAAAGCTGCCAGAGAGGCAGACTTTAATAATGCAGGACTACAGATATTAGCAGATTATGCAGAAGAGCTTAAACCTGATGATGCTTCTAATCCACTAGCGCCACCTCCTATGGCTACAATAGTGCAGTCTAGTAAAGCATTTGAAAGTTCTGCTCTATATAAGAATGTATTAGAGCCACAAGGTATTAAAGAGATCAATCCTCAAGATGTATTTAATAAAGCTATGGCTGGTATACAAGCTGGGTCAGTAAATGTTACTGAAGCTGCAGAAGGACTCTTAATGTTAGCTCAAGCATCAGCTTCTTATAATAGTACTGATAAAGGTGGGCTTAGGAGAGTAGGCTTACCTAGCCAAGAAACATTCAATGTAAGGATGAAGAAAGATCCTAGCTTTATGGAGAAGTTAAAAGTCTTTGAGGATACACAGTTACTGGATCGCCCTTCTTTCTTAATACCGCTAGCCTTACAAGGTGAGAATATTACAGGAATACTCGGTTCTTTCTTTGGTCCTACTGGCATAGTAAACTGGATGGATATTACAGAGCTTAATGATATGATAATTAAGTCAATGGTCTCCTTTCCCCCACTTTCTGTAGAAGCAACAGCACCACCAGCTGAATAAGGAGAAAGTAATGGCACGTACAGCATTTGAAGAAGCTTTAATTAACAGGGGTATCACAGGAATTAAGCAGGAAAACTCTTCCCTTCCTTCTTATGTAGTAGCATCTGATACACTAAGTACAGCTAATGGGAACAAGACCTTTCTAGAATCAGCTATAGATACTATAGATGCAATACCGAAATTTATTGGTACTTCTATAATTTCGGGGGCCAATCAGATTTACAATGTTCCCGCTGATATAGGTAATCTATTCGGGGGTGATGCAGAGAGATCAGATCCTCAAGAAGTCATTTCAGCTCTTGATTCTAATCTAGGTGCTTTCTATGAAGAACATAAGGAGACTGTAGATTTAGCAGGTTTCATGCTCTCTGCAGCAGCTCCAGGAACAATGGGAGTTAAGATATTAAATGCGGGCCAGAAGTCTCTGCAAGGTGCTATTGCATCTGGTAAGTTTGGAACTAATACAGGTAAAGCATTAGGTCTGATTGCTAATGGTATAAAGCAACCTGCACTAGATAAGGCAATACTTGAAGCTACTACTAATGGTAGTGCAGCATCTCTCCTTTCCAGAAACGCACTTACAGCTAGTGCTGCAGGATTCGGTCAAGCTGCATTAGAAGGTGCGGCATTTGAGATGGGAGTAGCCGCCACTCTCTTTAACTCACCAATCCTTGAGAATCAAGACTTAGGTGATCTCGCAGCTAATGTACTGTTCGGTGCCGGAGTCTATGGTATCATTGGTGGTACAATCAGTGCTACTAAGCTTTCTTTCTCTCTAAAGAATAAAGCAAGTGAATCTACTCTAGAAGCGCGCCCTTGGGTAGCAATACAAGAAGCTGCACCTAATTCTACTGTTTATGAAAAACTCTCTCTAGATTATCAACAATTATATGACCTTAAGACTGCTACTCTTCCTGCTGGTGCACACCCTGATAGAATTAACTTCCTGGTAGAATCAGGTAAGACTAAGGCTATGACTCTGGAGAATAGGGTTAGAGAGAACCTTAGAGCAATAGCCCCCGACTCTGATGTATCTCTTGCTTTATTCAATGGTACTAAAGGAGCCCCTGTCAATGCTCAGTTAGAGCTTGCTATAGGGCTAGAAGAAGCTAGCAAGTTCGCGGCTAAGAATAAGACCATAGATAGAGTAAATAAGATTAATAAGAAACTATCTGATAAGTCTACCTCTCCGGATCAGGTAGAGAAGCTTACAGCTGAACTTGCAGAGACTGAGCTTAACATAGGTTATGGTAGAGCTTGGGGGCCAGGAGCTAATGTAGTCACTTCAGAACCACCAGTCATTACAGCACTCATAGATACAGTATGAAAAGGTCAGAGTATTAAAGTAAAAGGCGGCAAAGTAAAAGCAGGCTCTAAAACTTATCCTCTTAAAGGAAAATCATACTCTTTAGATTATAATCAAGGTAAGGTAGGTGCTAAAGAGTGGGATATATTTAGAGCCGACCCTTTTGAAGCCCAAGCTCGATATATGTGGGTAGATAGTCTTAAGCCTCTAGCACCTACAGCTAAGAAGCCCTTTACAGTACATGTAAATGACATCCCTATGATGGAGAAAGTAATGACAGATCTGGGGGGAACTGACAGAGCATTTATAAACTTTAAGGGCTTACTCCCAGGAGAGACTGTTCCTGCTGATCTATTAGAATTCATAGGGGACAGGAAATTAAAACTTGCTAATGAGATGCTTAGAATGCAAGATAAGGGTAAGTTTTTGAATCAAGAAGAGATAGCCGCTGTATTAAACCTTAGACCTTCTCTTCTTAGTGGTGAAGCTCTTACTACTCCTGTAGGTAAGTACGCAGCTAAAGATATACTAGCTCTGCAATCTTATGCTGATGACTATACTAATATGTTGATAAAGCAGGGGAGTAGAAAGAAAGATGCTGGTCCTGTAAAGATTTGGGAAGTACCTCAGACTATAAAGCTTGCTTATAATGAGAAACCTTTTGTAGGGATTAATAATCATGTATTAGAGAACATGGCTATTATTAAGGAGCAGCAAGTATTATACCAGGAAGGTACTGCTCGCATGGCCGCTAATACTCTTGGTACTGAGATATATAGTCAGCTCCCTGATATCAGTAGTAAGATGGTAAGAGAACAAGCTTTACCTACTGGTGCTGGTCCTGGCTTTGCCTCTGCTGCTAATGGTAACTTAGGGAGTCTAGCTTCTTTTGCAGAACAAGCTGGTAATGTTACTTCCCGAGGCATTGAGCAATTTAAGAAAAGAGCAAGAGATGTACTGGAGCCGCTCACTTTTAAACTAGGGAATAATCAAGAGGCTTACTTAGAGTGGTCCTCTCTTAATGCAAGAGTTGGCGGCATTGAAGGAGAGTATGGACTTACAGTGGCTGGAGATGCATTAGAGCCATTATTGCTAATAAGGTGGAGAAAGGCGGCTCAGGAAGCTACAGAAGCAGGACTACCTCTTCCTAAGAGACCTACAGCTCAGATAGCTGGTATGGAACCTCTTATACCACTCAAGACTCAAGAGGTAAGGAATCTAGCTAAGGCTCATATAGAACTTAATGGTAAGAGAACAGGTGACTTAGCTGCTATAAGAACTTCTCAGGGAGCACAGTTCAATCGATCTGGTGATGCTTTCTATCCCATAGCTCCTGATCCTAGGAAGCATGAACACTTTGCTCTTATAATTGATGAGAGTATTACTTCTGGTAACCAGCATAGAACTCTCTTTGCTACTTCTGCTGATGATCTTAAATCAATGGCTACTAAGCTTAAGCAACAGAATCCAGAACTCACTGTACTTACTAAGGCTCAATCAGAGGATTATTATAAGAAACTGGGGCAGTTCAGTTATGAGAAAACTCTATCTGATAACTATCTAGATGCTGCTGCTCACAGATCAGGTGCGGGCTCTCCTTATATAGTTAAAACCCGGCCTGAAGATATAGTAGATGATTTCATGAGTTGGCATATGCAGAGAGAAACTGGCTTAGTAAGAGAGGCAGTGGGGGCTAAGTATGAAGTACAGTTTGAAGAGTTGCGGAGACTTGGTGATGAGTTTACTAGTTTCTCTACTTCTAAGTTTTCAAATGCATCATTAAGAAAGTGGTCTGATGAAGCAATAGCTAATCCATTTGAAAATTATATTAATACAGCTCTTGGTGTGCGACCTTCAGCTAACTACCCTTGGTGGTTACAGCCAAATAAGTGGGCTGATGAAGCTGTAAGTGGCTTATTAAAGCGGGCCTCTGATGTAGTAAGAACTGCTAAGACAGATGCTGAGATGGAAATTGTAAATGCTATGCTTAAGAAAGGTGGCTATCAAGGTGCAGCTTACAGTCCTGAGATGGAGATCTTTGCTAATGCCCGCCAAGCAAGTGGTGCATTAAGTTCTGTAGTGAGGAAAGCTAATAGTATTCTAGCCACTGTAGTATTAAGATGGGACCCTCTAAATGCAGTAAATAATGCAGTCAGTGCTAATGTACTTCTGGGGGCTGAAACTAAGGCTGTGTTCCGGGCAATTCAAAGAGGAGATAAGGAAGCTGTAGGAGCACTGGCAAAGCTTACTAATATAGCAGTACCAGGCACTTCAGATTCTATACTTGCCCCCAGAAAGCTTGTAGCTAATGCATTTAAGAAATTCAATAGAAATAGTGAAGAGATGCAATGGTATAAGGATCATGGCTTTATTACTTCTATTTCCAGACAGTATAGAGATACTATTGATGACCTTACATTTAAAGGTGATGTGAATGTATGGAACTCTACTATTAATAAGAGATGGAAGTGGTTACAAGAGAAAGGAACTAAAGCAGGAGACGTAGGATCTAAGTTATCTCAGAATGATTTAGCAGAAGAGTTTAACAGATTCGTAGCTGCAGATGTTATGAAACAGATGACTGATATAGCAGTGTCTAGAGAGCTAATGACTAGTAAAGAGGCTCTCGCTTATATTAATACTTTTGTGAATCGAACCCAGGGTAACTATCTGGCGGCACAGAGACCTATGATGTTTCAAGGACCTATTGGTCAGGCTATAGGACTCTTTCAGACTTATCAATTCAACCTAATGCAACAACTCTTACGACATGTAGGAGAAGGACATGCTAAGGACTCAATGACACTATTAGGACTGCAAGGTACTATACATGGTATGAATGGACTTCCTGCTTTTAATGCATTGAATACACATCTAGTAGGTAATGCTTCTGGTAATACAGAACATAGAGATGCTTATAGTGCAGTGTATGGTGCAGCAGGTAAAGAAGCTGGTGACTGGATTATGTATGGGGCCGCCTCTAATGCATTAGGTTTGATTGATCCTGACCTTAAAATAAACTTATATACTAGAGGTGATATTAACCCCCGGCATGTCACTATAGTTCCTACTGATCCAGCTTCTGTACCTATAGTGCAGGCATCAGCTAAAGTCTTTGCTAACTTAATGAATACTGCTAAGAAACTAAATGCGGGCGGTGATGTGAGTACTACACTCTTACAAGGACTAGAGCATAACGGGTTAAGCCGTCCACTAGCAGGACTAGCTCAGACTCTCCAAGGGATGAATAATCCACTAGGAGCTTCCTATAGTACTTCTAAGAAAGGCAATGTGATTGCATCTAATGACTTATTTACACTTGCAAACTTAGGGAGAGTGGCGGGAGGTAAGCCTCTAGATGAAGCTATTGCACTTGATGCTACTTATAGATTCAAAGCTTATGCACTTAAGGATTCTAAAAGAAGGAGCTTACTGGGACAGGCGATCAAGACCACTATGATAGCTGGTCAAGACCCTACAACTGAGCAGATTGAAGAATTCGCATATGAGTATGCAAAGGCGGGGGGTAGACAGATTGAGTTCTCTAAATGGGCTACTCAGTTATATAAGACTGCTAATCTCTCACAGGCTAATAAGATACAACAAAGTCTTAGAAGCCCGTTTACTGAGAGTATGCAGAAGATAATGGGAGGAAGGGAGCTTAGAGATTTCACTGGTCCAGAAGTGATTACTCCTCCTGATCCTTCCCAAGCTGAGGAGGAGTAAGGCCCCAGTTTATAGGCTCTGGTTCCTTAAGGTTTTCTATATCAACTAATCTATCCACTTCTGCTTGAGCATAGAATAAGATCTTCTTCGCATCTCTAATCTTCTCCGAGTGAGCTACTTCTCCATACCGGTAGCAAGCTCGGAATATCTCTCCTATCTGTGAGTTCATATTCTTATGACTGATTAAGTGTTGCAGCTCAGTAGCACAGAGTGGTAATTCATAATAACTGGCAGTGCTTCCATCACTTTCTATCTTATCTATTTCTGAGGGGTTCATAACAGTGCTCCTGGCATTGTCCATATAAAAAATATACTAGTAAGAACCATTCCTACTAGTATTCCATATACAAAATACTCTATACCATCTTCAGTACTTGGTTTCATATTTTTTAGTACTCCACCTGTAAAAGCTTAAGCCTTCCTGATTTCCTGCTTGGGCTGTGCATTATAGAATCTAATGTATCTTTAGATAGCTTTCCTTTTTTAAATATTAATACATAATCCTTATCCCTTTCCATAGGTATAAAGCTCACTCCATCAATATCTGGAACTTTACACTTATCAGGAAATAGAATCTTACCAGAAGCATAAGCATCCATTTCTTTATAAGTTACAGGTATAGCTGCTCCTGGCTTATTTTTAGGGTTTTGAATTTTCTTTGCTAAGGATAGAGCGGCAAAGTCATTTATTACTAACATTAAATCATTCATACTATATTTTCTCCTAGTGAACTATAATTCTTCTCATCTCATACAGTCTTCTGGTAAGATCTTTACAGAAACCCTCTAACTCTCCTGGTAAGAACTCCTTATCTATCTCCATTCCTAAATAAGCTGCTACTGCTCCTAGTATATCAGCAAAGTCTGTAGTATCTGCTTCAGTAAGAAATGCGAGTAACTCAGGATGCTTAGATGCTTCTCTATTAAGAGCTATCCAAGCCTCTGGGAAATATTCGTAGACTATCTTTTTCGGCGGGCTCATGCATCTATCTCCCTATCTCCTATTAGGTCATCTACATACTCTTCTACTACTTCATCTTTTAGATCAAATAGCTTTTTTTCCTCTTTAGAAAAAAGTTTTAGTAAATCAACAACAGGAGCTACTGGTAAGAAAGACACTGTAGTCCTTGCTGCATTCTTATGTCCGCCCCCGCCTAGTTTCTTAGCAAGAACTTCTACATCATAACTATCCTCCTCTTTTACTGATCTAAAGCTCCAGTATACTAGATTCTCCTCCAGATCTATAGTATACATAGCTCCATAAGTGCCACACTTCTTAGCAAGAGTATGTCCTACATCAGATACTAATTTCCGGGGACACTCTACTGCTAGTCCATATTCTCCTTCAATGATTACATTTACTGCATAGCAGGCTATATCATTTACCTCATCATCATGAGCTTCTTTATTCATAGCCCCTACCTTTAGCATAGCAAAAAGAGAACTCTCTTCTCTCATAGCTTCATCAAGAATATCCCAGTTAACTAGTGTCTTAACTTTCTCTAGTAAGAAATGATGTATGTACTTAGTATTTTCTCCTAGATCAAATCTCCAGAGATCCCAGTCTTCTACATAAGTTACTAACTTATTCTCATTTACACATCTGCCAGTAAAGTATTCCCAGCAGAGTCCTGCCCCCGAATGAGAGTTATCTAATATGACAACTGCTCCATGAATCTTAGTGTTGACATAAGACTTGGGAGTTACAGGAATATCGGGGCAATACATCTCAAATGCAGTCTTATGATGATCTAAGATTGTAGTAGCAGGATTATTCTCTAAACATTGTATGTCCTGTAAGAAAGTAGTAGGTACTGAATAGTCTACTATATACAATGCCTCATAAGGATATCTTATAAGCTCATCAAATAACTCATCTAAGTGTTTCGGGGTATAATCCATCTTAATAAGATCACACTTATATCCTTTCCTTTCTAATGCCCTACATACAATCCAAGCAGAAGTGAATCCATCTAAGCAATCAGTATGATATGCTATCAGTGCTGTTTGATTTATATTACTCATAATAAGTTTCTCTCTTCATTAGTTAGTAGTTCCCAATTTACTGCTCCTGATACACCTTCTTCTCTTACTTTCTTTCTTGGTAAGTATCCACTACCACCTTCGTCACCTAGTGGTACTATCTGTATCTTCTCTGCCACCTGGAGATTACCTAAGATCTCTACAAGCTGGTTTCTATTATTGAAATCCGCATGAGTAGCTTTCCATAATAATTGAAAACTAATAGGAGTTCTGGCGGCATCTATAGTAGCCATTACCTTATGAGCTATATCTGAATTACTAGCCTTTCCGAATTCACCAAGAGCTTTAGGCATTAGTTGTTCAGTAAAGGTAAGTAATGTATTAGCATATATCACATCTTCTGCTTCTATATGAGAAGAGACTCTAGATGCTACCAGGACTAGTGCTAGTTTTAAGAGATGAGTCAGTCTACGATTAGCGTAGTGTTCGAATCTTATATCATCCATGCCCGGCCATGAGTTGTAGATTTGATCGAGTAACTCCATAGCTTCCGGG
>Ga0255049_10000315_pt1 | contig 30211 bp, 19 predicted proteins | sample JV7_2_3_MG_FD_183615 | JGI IMG/M metagenome (GOLD analysis project Ga0255049, IMG submission 183615) | Seawater microbial communities from Jervis Inlet, British Columbia, Canada - JV7_2_3 | ecosystem: Environmental > Aquatic > Marine > Inlet | place: Canada: British Columbia | collected 2016-10-06 | reverse complement strand
GCGCCCTGTGTTGACGAGTGCCCGGTGAGTCAGAAAGTACCGCAGTACATGAGTGCCGTGCGTAACGGCGACGACGCAGAAGCACTGCGCGTAGTCAGGGCCGACAATCCCATTGCCTGCATACTCGGCCGCGTCTGCGATCATTTATGTGAGCAAACTTGTGTTCGCAATCACCTGGACGAGCCGGTGGCAATTCGGGACATCAAGCGCTTCATTATGGAGCTTGAAGAAAGACCCGCGGACGAGAAGCAGGTAACTCCCGCGGGGCCCAGGGTCGCGATCATCGGGGCGGGCCCAGGCGGCATGGCGGCGGCTTCCGAGCTAGCTCGAGCCGGACTCCAGGTGGAAGTATTCGAGCAATATGCCTATGCCGGCGGAATGGTCAGTGGTGCGGTTCCCGAATACCGCCTTCCGCAAGCGGTGTTTGACCAGGACTTCCGGTTGCTGCAAGACCTCGGTGTCAAATTCCATTTCGACATGCAGGCGGGGCGGGACTTTAACCTTCCGCAGCTGCGCATTGATGGCTTTGAGCACATCATCATCATGGTAGGGGCGCAGCTCAGCAAGACGCTTGGGCTGGATGGTGAGGATAGCGACGGGGTAATTGACGCTCTGCGGTTTCTTCGCGATGCCCGGGAAGACCGTGCGATCACCTTTGGCCCGCGCGTCGGCGTGGTCGGTGCCGGCGATACTGCGATGGACTGTGCGCGTGTCGCCCGTCGTCAGTCCGGGAGTAGCGTCAGCCTGATCTACCGTCGCACCATTGATCAGATGCCTGCAGATCGAGAGGAAGTGAAGCATCTCCTCGATGAAGGCATCGACGTGCTGGAGCTATGCAAGCCGCAGGCGCTGGTGTCCGAAGACGGCAAGCTGAGCACGCTTATTTGCCGGCGCATGGTCTTTAAAGACGACCGTGACGCCAGTGGACGCAGAATTCCGCACGAGACTACCGACGCCGATTTTGAAGTGCCGCTGGATACCCTGATCATGGCTATCAGCCAAAACGCTGTGCTCGACTTCCTGAATCAAGAAGGCAAGTATCAGGAGCCGATAGCGATCAACGAGCGTGGCTACATAGAAGTCGACCCCGTCACGTTCGAGACGTCGTTGCCCGGAGTTTACGCCGGTGGCGACGTGGCGAACGAAGGCCCGTCTTCGATCGTCAAGGCGGCGGCGGCTGGAAAAGCTATTGCTGACAGCATACTTGGGCGCCGCTCATTCGCTGCTGAATCAACGCCGGTTACGCCGTTCGATCCGGCGACGCTGCTGCGTCGCCGCAGCCGCCGGGAATGGCGGGTACCAGCACCACACACAGCGCTCGATGATCGAGACAACTTCAACGAGGTAGTGCTCACCTACGACGATCAATCTGCCCGTGCGGAAGCGTCACGCTGCCTGGATTGTGATGTCTACTGCAGCCTTTGTGTTGGCGTTTGTCCGAACTTTGCGTTGCAGACCTACCAAACAGCGCCCTTTGAATTGTGCTTGCCGGCGCTCCGTCTTGATGGAGACGATATCGCTGTTACTTCCGGCAGACCCTACCGTGTGGCACAAGCATTTCAGATCGCCGTGCTGACAGATTTCTGCAATGAATGCGGCAATTGCACGACTTTCTGCCCCACAGCGGGATTGCCGTACCGCGACAAACCGCGACTCTATCTCGATCGCCAGGAATTTGATGCGCAGCAGGACAATGCGTTCATGGTATTCAGGGATGCCGACCGATGGTCAATGGACGCACGCTGGCAGGGCGAAACGCATCATATCGATCTCAACGGGGAACTGGACTACACAGGACCGTCGTTTCGGGCTCGCTTGAATCCGGACACCTTTGAAGTTCAGCGTATCGAGCACACGGCCGACACCGAGAATGAAGCTGAGCTTTCGCTTGAGCCCTGCGCCACGATGTTTGTTCTTATGACCGGCCTGAAGCAATCGCTGCCACACCTGCCGACAGCACGGCCGGGATAACACCCCCCGAATATAAGGATTAGCCACGACCGACCCGCATCGCGAAGAGGTCTACTCTAGGGAAAAAGAGGCTAATTCGATGAGCTCACTGCTGATCACCAATGGACACCTGGTAACCCTCGATGAAGACGATCGCTTCATCGAGGGCGGTAGTATTTACATCGAAGGCAACCAGATCGTCGATGTCGGTAAGATTCCCCCGGACACGTACGCCCCGGACCGCACTATCGATGCCCGCGGCAGCCTGGTCATGCCGGGGTTGATCAACACCCACCACCATCTCTATTCGACATTCGCACGCGGCTTCACCCCGCCCGGTCCAGCGGCGCAAAACTTCGCAGAAAACCTCAAGAACCTCTGGTGGAAACTGGACTCCGCCCTGAACTCCGAGGACGTGTACTACTCTGCTTTACTGGCGATCATGCATGCCGCCCGTGCCGGGTGCACAACCATCATCGATCATCACGCCTCACCGTCCTGTTGGGACGGCAGTCTCGATCAGGTCGAAAGGGCATTTAAAGACGTAGGCTTAAGCGGCTGTCTTTGTTACGAAGTGTCGGACCGTAACCAGGAAGGTGAAGGTATCGCGGAAAACGAACGCTACATCCGCAAGTGTCGCGACGCCGATGACGGGCAGATGGCAGCGATGTTCGGCCTGCATGCGCTGATGACGCTCGGCACAAAGACACTCGATCGTTGCGCCGATATCGGCAATTCACTCGAGTCCGGATTCCACGTGCATGCGGCCGAAGATGAAATTGACGTAAAGCTGACCATGGACCGCTACGGACGGCGAATCATGGACCGCTTTCTCGATTTCGCCATCCCCGGCCCAAAAACGATCTTTGTGCACGGCATCCATTTCGGGTCGCGGGAGCTGGACTTGCTGCGCTCCACCGATTCCATGCTGGTGAACGCCCCGGAATCGAACATGAACAATGGTCTCAGCGTTGCACCGATTCTCGACATGCTCAAACACGGCGTCACCGTCGGGGTCGGCACGGACGGAATGTCCTCTCACCTGATATCCCAGGCACGCGCCATGTATCTGCACCAGCGCACCTATCACCGTGACCCGACCGTTGCGTTTGTGGAGGCCTGCAAGATCCTGTTAAAAAATAATCGAAGTATTTGCAACCGCCTGTTCCGCGAGCCTCGCGGCGTGCTCGCCGCAGGACAACTTGCCGACATCATCATCCCGGACTATGTGCCATTCACGCCGTTGAACGCCGATACGTTTTACGGGCATTTACTGTTCGGACTGAGTTTCAGTCGCGTACGCACGACGATCTCACGGGGCAAGGTGATCGTCGAAGACGGCCACCTGCCGCACCTGGACGAAGACGCCATTCGCGCTCATTGCGCCGAGAGAGCACCTGCGATCTGGGCGAGAATAAACTGACCCAGAGCAGCAATGACTAGCAACTCAACAAGCCGCTGGAATAGCTACTACAAACCGGAAACGGTTGAAGAAGCGCTCGAATTGCTGCGCCGCTACGACGGCAGCGCCCGCGTTATTGGTGGCGGAACGGACATTCTTGTGGAAGCACGACGGGGTCTGCGCCGATCGATCGACGCCATCGTGGACGCCACCGGAATTGCCGGACTCGACACCATCAGCCAGGACCAGGACTACATTGTGATCGGCTGTGGCGTTACTCACACACAAATCGTCAGCGACGAACGCATCATTCGCTACGGCGCCTGCCTGGCCGAAAGTTGCGGCGTCATCGGTGGGCCCCAGGTCCGCAATACCGGCACGCTTGCCGGCAACGTTGCTCATGCCCTCCCTGCTGGCGACGGCACTATCGGCCTGTTGGCTCTGGGTGGAGAAGTTGAAATTGCCAGCACCACGGGTACGCGCTGGATGCCGGCCAAAGACACTTTCGTTGGACCGGGCAAAAGCGTCATTGATCGCCACAGAGAAGTATTGACGAGACTGCGCTTCAAACCCGCCGGCGCCGGGGAGGGCTCCGCGTTTCACCGCGTGATGCGACCGCAGGGTCTTTGCCTGCCCATCATCTCAATGGCGGCACGTTTAGCCGTGGACGGAGACATCATTACGGCCGCGAGCATTGGCATGGGGCCTGTCGGACCTGTGCCCTGGTCTGCAGAACCCGTGGCAACAGTACTCGTTGGTGGAACGACATCGACAGAGTTGTACGAGAAGGCCGTGGAGGTTGCGCTCGATAGCGTGACACTACGATCCAGCAAGTACCGGGCCACCAGCGAATACCGCGTGACGATGATCCGGACTTACCTGCCAATCATCCTTGCCCGGGCCGCCGAACGCGCCGGAGACAATCAATGAGCCGGCTTAAGATGACGGTCAACGGCGCAGCGGTTGATGTGGATGTGCCGGAGTCACGATACCTGTCCGAGGTGCTTCGCGAGGACCTGCGGTTAACCGGAACCAAGATCGGCTGCAACGAGGCCGAGTGCGGCATTTGTACCGTACTCGTGAACGGCATACCGGTTGTCAGTTGCGTATTCCCCGCGTTCAAGGCGCAGGGAGCAACAGTCGAAACGATCGAAAGCCTGTCACAAGACGGCGACCTGCATGTGCTGCAGCAGGCATTCCTGGATCATGGTGCGGTTCAGTGCGGCATCTGCACGCCCGGATTAATCATGACCGCCAAGGGCCTGCTTGATCGTAAGAGCGCCGCGGGAGAGCCGCTAACCGAGGACGATATCAGAGCTGCACTCAAGGATTCCTATTGCCGCTGCACGGGTTACCAAAGCGTCATCAATGCGATCCTGCAGGCATCCGGTCAGGACGTCCCGCCTTATCTTCCCGAGACTCAGGAACCCGGGCTGGCGATTGGCAAGGCGCAGCCCAATCCGAACGCACTGGCGAAAATTACAGGCGAAGCCCGCTTTACGGATGACTACAGATTCCCCGGCATGCTCTACGCTCGTACCAAGCGCGCCGGTCTACCGCACGCTCGCGTTCGCTCGATAGAGACTGCCGCCGCCCGCGAACTTGAAGGCGTGCACGCAGTGCTCACGCATAAGGATATTCCCGGCCGCAACGCACACGGCGTGGTAAGCATCGACTGGCCGGTTCTGTGTGGCGTAAAAGTTCGTTATGTCGGCGATGCGGTGGCGATTGTTGCTGCCGATTCCGAGGAAATCGCTGCGGCGGCACTGGAGTTGATCCAGGTTGACTATGAAGAGCTGCCCGCCATCACCGACGTGCTGGAGGCCGCAAAGCCTGACTCACCACTCGTTCATGAGGAACGACCAGACGGCAACCTGCTAAAACACATCAAGGTAAAGAAGGGCGATATTGACAGCGGCTTTGCCGACGCCGATGTGCTTATCGACCAGACTTACCGCACACCCACTACCGAACACCTGTTTCTGGAGCCGGAGTGCTCGATCGGTGTACCCGCCGGTTACGTTCCCACGGCCTTTGGCGGCCAATGCGACGCACTTGCTGTGCGCGGCGAGACGGCGAAGCATGACAAGACGACAATTTATGTAGGCAGCCAGATTCCATACGGCGACCGCGACCAAACCGCTGCTGCTTTGGGCAAAGAGCCGGAAGAAGTGCGGGTCGTTGCCACACTGATGGGCGGCGGCTTCGGCGGCAAGGAAGATATCGTCGGCCAAATCCATAGCGCCCTCCTCGCTGAAGCCACACATCGTCCCGTGAAGATGCTGTATTCGCGCCAGGAAAGTTTGCTGGTTCACCCCAAACGGCATGCCACGATTATTCGCATCCGCACCGGAGCGAAACGCGATGGCAAACTGACGGCGGTGGAGGCAACGCTCTACGGTGACGGTGGTGCATACGCCAGCCTTAGCGAAAAAGTACTCACTCGGGCAACGACTCACGCCACGGGTCCGTACGATGTGCCGAACGTAAAGGTCGACTGCTTCGCCTTGTACACGAACAATGTTCCTTGCGGTGCCTTCCGCGGATTCGGCGTAACTCAGAGTTGTTTCGCGGTTGAAAGCAACATGGACATGCTCGCTGAAAAACTGGGCCTTGATGCGGTTGAATTCCGGCGTATGAATGCCCTGGATGTCGGGTCAGAGACATCGACCGGACAAGTCATGCGGGAAAGCGTTGGCCTGAACGAGTGCATCGACAAGGTCGAACACGACATGCGCAGTGATGATTTTCGCTGGACCTGGGATGAGGGTCATCGGCGCTTCGCCTGGGGCATGGCCGTGGGCTACAAGAACACCGGGCTGGGCGGCGGTGCACCGGATAAGGCAACCGCCGAAGTTGAAGCGTGGCAGGATCCTGACAAGGGACTGATGGCCGAAGTTCGAATCTCTTCCGCAGAAATGGGGCAGGGCTTGCCCGCCGTCCTTGCCGCCTGTGCAGCCGAAGAACTGGGCATTCCGACTGAGCGCGTGAACGTTCTGCTCGGCGACACTGATCATTGCCCTGACGGCGGCCCAACGACAGCCAGCCGACAGTCCTATGTCAGCGGCAATGCAGCGCGCCTGGCCGCCAAAAACGTGGCCCGGCAACTCGCGGCCGCAGAATCAGGAACAAGAATCAAAGCACAGTATGAATACTGGGCACCCAAAACCAAACCGCTCGGTGCCGGTGGCGACATGCACGTTGCCTTCGGTTTCTGCGCGCAAGCCGCGCTGTGTGAAATCGACATGCGTAGCGGTGAAGTCACTGTTCGGAAGATAGTTGCTGCACACGATGTCGGCCGTGCTCTCAATCCGTTGACACTGGAAGGACAGATCGAAGGTGGCATCGTCATGTGTATCGGCTACACGCTGACCGAACACTACATTCAGGAAGACGGCGTTCCCTGGACCAATGTCATGGCACGTTACAAAGCGCCGAGCATCACACACGCACCGATAATCGTTTCCCACATCGTGGAGCACAACACCGCTGCAGGCCCCTTCGGGGCGAAAGGTGTGGGCGAATTGCCGAGCATTCCCACGAGCCCGGCCATTACCAATGCTATCTATCGCGCCACCGGAGTTCGCGTACGCAGCCTGCCTGTCGATCAGGACGAGTTGCTGCGCGCGATACGCGCCGAGGCGACTGAAGTGGAACTCGCATGGGGCGACGTTAAGCCGATCCCCGCCATCAAATTCGGAGGGGAACAGTGAACCTGATACCTGAAATTCGCGCGGACGTACTGCAAAAGAGTATTGCACGTGCCCACGCGCAGGGCATTATCCTGCCCACGTTCGCGCAACAGAAAGACCCGACACTTGCACCCGACGCGATAAAGAACAGGCTTAGGGATGTTGGCTTGTGGGACATCGACCCGGCGAACCTGTTTCGAATCACCTGGAAGAACGAGCCGGTCGAACACGGCGGTGGATTTGGTGAAGGTAACTGGATCGAGTTTCCACCCGCGCTAACGGGTGTAGACGCAACCATCGTCGGCATTGTCGGCAAGTGGTTCCCGACCGGCGCGCACAAAGTCGGCGCGGCCTACGGTTGCCTGGTCCCGCGCCTGGTCACCGGTGCTTTCGACCCGGACACACAGAAAGCCGTGTGGCCGTCCACGGGTAACTACTGTCGCGGCGGTGCGTATGACTGCGCCCTGCTGGACTGCCCTGCCATCGCAATTCTGCCTGAGGGTATGAGCCGCGAGCGCTTCGAGTGGCTGCGGGAGATCGGCACCGATGAGATCATCGCCACTCCCGGCACGGAATCGAACGTCAAGGAGATTTACGACAAGTGCTGGGAACTGCGCGAAGAGCGCGGCGACGGCATCATCGTCTTCAACCAGTTCGAGGAGTTCGGCAATGCCATCTGGCACTACCAGATGACCGGCTCGATCATCGAAGAGATTTATCGCAAGCATTTTCAGAACGGTCGCCGCCTGTCTGCCTACGTCAGTGCCACCGGCTCTGCAGGCACCATTGCCGCAGGCGACTACCTGCGCACTCAGCATCCGGGCATACGCGTCGTCGCCACCGAAGCTTTGCAATGTCCCACCTTGCTGCAGTTCGGATTCGGTGAGCATCGCATCGAAGGTATCGGCGACAAGCACGTGCCGTGGATTCACAACGTTCGCAATACGAACCTTGTAGCAGCTGTTGACGATGAACAGACCATGCAACTCATGCGCCTGTTTAACGAAGACGAGGGTCGTGCGTGCCTGCGTCGTGAGGGAATAGCTGAAGACACGATTCAGGCGCTGGGCGAAATAGGCATCTCGGGCCTGTGCAACCTGGTAGCCAGTATCAAGGCTGCGCGCTATTACGACATGGACGGGCGCGACGTCATCTTCACACCACTCACGGATTCCATGGAACTGTATTCATCGCGTATGCAGGAAATGCAGGAATCGCACGGGCCATACACCACGCACCTGGCCGATCAACACTTTGGGCGTTACCTGCAGGGCATAACGCCCGACTATGTGCGTGAGCTGAGCTATGCCGACCAGAAGGCGCTGCACAACTTCAAGTACTTCACCTGGGTGGAACAACAGGGCCGCACTTCGGACGAGCTGCGACAACTTTGGGACGAAGACTTCTGGCGAGAGATTTTCTCGCAGGATGTCGTGGACGAATGGGATCGACTGATCGATGCCTTTAACAATGACGGAGACAAGAAATGAGTAGTACCTATTACGCGGACGCGATGGAAATCAAAGCCGACCTCGTAAAATTTATGCAGGATATTATTCGCATCCCGTCATTGAGTTCCGAAGAAGGCGCCGTCGTCGAGCGAGCGCGCCAGGAAATGCTGCGAATTGGCTACGACGAAGTCACCGTTGACCCGATGGGCAATCTCCTCGGCCGCATTGGCAACGGACCTCGTGTTATCGCTTTCGATGGCCACATTGATACGGTCGACGTCGGTGACCCGGAGTTGTGGGATCGCGACCCGCATTCCGGCGATATAGAGGACGGCATTCTGTACGGCCGCGGCACGAGTGACATGAAAGGTGGCGTCGCCTCCAGTATTTATGCCGGCGCAATATTGAAGAAACGCGGCATCCCCGAGAATGTGACCTTTTACGCAACCGCAACCGTGCAGGAAGAAGACTGCGACGGTTTGTGCTGGCAGTACATTGTCAACGAAGACAAGCTTCGCCCGGACCTCGTCGTGATTACCGAGCCAACCAGTCTCCGCATCTACCGTGGACATCGCGGCCGCATGGAACTGGAAGTACACACTTCCGGCATTTCCTGTCATGGGTCGGCACCCGAACGTGGGGACAACGCGGTTTACAAAATGGCTGGCATCATCGCAGACATAGAAAAACTCAACGAAGACCTGCAGCCACGCGATCCACTGGGCAAAGGAACGGTCACGATCAGCGAAATCCGTTCCACCTCCCCCAGCCTCTGTGCAGTAGCCGATGGTTGCACGATACATCTTGATCGCCGTCTAACCATCGACGAGACAGAAGAAACCTCCGTGGCAGAAATTCTCGCCTTGCCGTCAGTGCAGAAAGCAAAAGCGACGGTCACCGTGCTCGACTACGCGGTACCCAGTTATACCGGGCTGACCTACCCCACGCGAAAGTACTACCCGACGTGGGAGATGGCCGAAACCGAACCCGAAGTACAAGCCGCAGTAAGCGCTTACACCGCAGCGTTCGACAAGGAACCCGAAGTCGGTCACTGGACGTTCAGCACCAACGGCGTCGCCACGGCCGGAATGCATCACATTCCAACCGTCGGCTTCGGGCCAGGTCATGAGCACTTCGCACACGCACCCAACGAGCAGACCGAGGTCGAACATCTCGTGTGCTGCGCCGCCTTTTACTCTGCCCTCGTCGATCAATTCGCGAAGGGATAAACCCGGGAGATTATTCACAATGACTCGCACAGCAAAACCGATTCCCGATCACATGAAAGGCCGTGACTGGCTGATGACACAAGACTGGTCAGACGAAGAAATAGAGCTCGCTCTGGACACAGCGGACCAGTTGAAAGACGAGTTCAGGAGTGGCGTTCCGACTTTGCACCTGGCGCATAAAACCGCGTTTCTAATTTTCTTCGACAAGTCCACTCGCACACGCAACTCGTTTGAGGCGGGCATGACACAGCTCGGTGGGCACGCGCACTTTATTGACTCGGAGACCTCACAGATCGCACATGGTGAAAGCCCCAAGGACATGGGCACTATACTGTCCGGTTACGGGCACGGCATCATGATCCGCCATGACCTGGTGCCCGGCGAGGGACAGTCGTATATGCGCGATGTTGCAGAACACGCGTCGGTGCCGGTGATCAACATGCAGTGCGACATTGATCATCCTTGCCAGAACCTGGCCGACCTGATGACTATTCGCGAGGAATTTGGCAAAGATCTAAAGGACCTCAAGATCGCCGTGTCCTGGGCGTACGCCCCAAGCTACGTGAAACCGATGTCTGTGCCGCAAGGCCTGATCATGCTCATGACGCGCTTTGGTATGAATGTGACGCTTGCTCATCCACCGGAATACACGTTAATGGATGAGCCCATGAGACTCGCCCGTGAAAACGCGGCACGATCAGGCGGCTCGTTCGAGGTTGTGGACAATATGGACGACGCGTTCGCAGATGCCGACATCGTTTATCCCAAGAGCTGGGGCGTGGAGTCGCTGTTCAGCAAACCTGACGAAGCAATGCAAGTCGCGCAGCAGTACAAGCACTGGATTTGTGACGAGGCGATGATGGCACGCGCGAGGGAACAGGCGATATACATGCATTGCCTGCCTGCAGATCGCGGCTCTGAAGTGACCGACGGGGTTATCGACGGACCGCAATCGCGCGTTTATCCTGAGGCAGAGAACCGATTGCATACGGCCAAGGCGCTTATGGCGCTCACGATGTAGGAAACGGCAACTCAAATGACGATTCCCAAACAAGACAAAACCCTGGATGCTCCGCTGGTCGTCATTGCCATTGGTGGCAATTCCCTGATCAAGGACCACGAGCACATGGACGTGCTGGATCAATACCGTGTTGCCGGCGAGACCGCCGGCTACATCGTGCCGATCGTCAAACAGGGCTATCGCGTACTGATCACGCACGGTAACGGGCCGCAGGTCGGCTTTATCCTGTTGCGCTCCGAGTTGGCGAGAGACGTCATTCACCAGGTGCCATTGGCCAATTGCGTGGCGGACACGCAGGGGTCGATCGGAATGCAGATCACCCAAAGCCTGCAAAACGAATTTCTGCGTCAGAATTTTGAGCAGCAGGTCGCGGCATTAGTCACCCAGGTCGTCGTCGATGAGCAGGACCCGAGTTTCGCCAAGCCGAGTAAGCCTATCGGCCCGTTCATGGGCGAAGAAGAAGCGCATCAACGTGAGGAAGAAGACGGCTGGGTCGTTGGCGAAGATGCAGGCCGCGGCTGGCGTCGCCTGGTGCCGTCGCCGACTCCTCTCAAGATTATCGAGTTGCCGGCAATTAGAGCATTGCTCGAAAACGGTACGCTGGTCATCGCCGGCGGCGGTGGCGGCATCCCTGTCGTGTACAGAGCGGACGGCGCGTTACGACCCCGCCCTGCGGTTATCGACAAGGATGCGACTTCCTGCCTGTTGGCCTCTGAGCTTGGTGCCTCGATTTTTATTATCTCCACCGACGTCGATAAGGTGTCATTGAATTTCGGCACACAAGAGCAAGTTGAAATCGACCGCATGAATGTAAAAGAATGTAAGCAGCACCTGGCTGCGGGACACTTCGCGGCCGGCAGCATGCAGCCGAAGATCGAGAGTGCCATCGCGTTTCTCGAGCAAGGTGGCGATGAAGTGATCATTACCCAACCACACAATCTGCAGGCAGACCCACAGAAGATCTGCGGCACACACATCGTGGCGTAACGAACCAATGCGAATGAACGGTTATCGTTGTATTGCCTGCGCTGAGCCACAAGCCGTGGATTTCGCAGGGTTCCTGTGTCCGGATTGCGGCGGCAACCTTGATATCACTTATGACTATGCTGCAATCGCAAAAGATGTCGCAGGCGGTTTTGGTGATGACCGGAATGACCTGTTTCGCTACGCGCCTCTGCTGCCAGTGAGAGAAACCGATGCTGCGTTCCCGCTACGAGTCGGCAGGACACCTTTGTATGCAGCACCTCGTCTCGGTGAACTACTTGGGCTTCGTAATCTGTACCTCAAGGATGACACTGTGAATCCGAGCGCGTCGACCAAGGACCGCGCCAGTGCGGTGGTGCTTCGACGGGCAATGGATGTCGGCGCAGACGTTGTATCCATCGCCAGCACCGGGAACGCAGGTTCTTCGCTTGCCTGTCTCGCTGCCGCCCTCGGCCTGCGCGCGGTAGTCTTCGTTCCGGAAAACGCGCCGGCGGCGAAGCTGACCCAGGCCTTATCTTTCGGCGCCACCGTATTCGCGGTGCGGGGGAACTACGACGATGCCTTTGATCTGTGCCTGGCTGCCTCCGATGAGTTCGGCTGGTTTAATCGCAGTACCGGCTACAACCCCTTTACACGCGAGGGCAAGAAAACCTGTGCCTACGAGATCTGGGAATCCCTGGGCGGTCGAGTCCCGGATCGGATAGTGGTACCTGCCGGGGACGGCAATTTACTGAGTGGACTCTGGAAGGGTTGGTGCGATTTGCAAGCAGTTGGGCTTATCGACCGGGTACCCAGGATCGATTGCGCCCAGTCTGACGCCAGCGCTGCGATCTGCAATACCGTCCGGAGGATTCGCGACAATGGTGAATCGAACCCGGATTGGTCAACCGTAGTGATCGATGAAGTCAGGGCCAACACCAAGGCTGACTCCATCTCCGTCGACCGCCCGCGGGATGGCCTGGCCGCAGTAAAGGGCATCCTTCAATCCGGTGGCGAAACAGTAACAGTTCCGGATGAGGAGATTCTTGCCGCTATTCCCGAGATGGCTCGTAACACTGGCGTCTTTGCTGAACCGGCCGCGGCGACGCCCTGGGCAGCAGTAAAACAACTGGTTCGCAATGACAAAATAGACCTGGACGAACTCGTGGTTTGTATTGTGTCCGGAAGTGGATTGAAGGATATCGCGAACGTTCAGAAAACCGTTGGCAAACCGATGCTTATTGATCCCACCATCGAGGCCATCAAAAAAGCCGGATAGTCTTGCTCCGGCTAATCCACTCGCGCCCTATTTTCCTAACTCCCGGCGGAAGACGCGTAGCCCACCGACTGCAGGGCAACTTCGATGTTGTCGAGAACCTCAGGATCTTCGATCGTCGCAGGCACCGTATAAGGCTCTCCATCGGCGATCTTGCGCATAGTACTGCGCAGAATTTTTCCGGATCGTGTCTTTGGCAGGCGTGAAACTACAGTCGCTTTCTTGAATACCGCGACGGGCCCAACACGCTCGCGGACCATACGCACAACGTCGGCAACAATGTCCACTTCATCATGTTCGACACCGGCCTTAAGTACCAGAAAACCGACCGGCAACTGGCCCTTCAGCTCATCGGCAACTCCGATCACGGCGCACTCCGCGACGTCCTCGTGGGCCGCGAGGACTTCCTCGATAGCGCCCGTCGACAGCCGGTGACCTGCAACATTGATAACGTCATCAGTTCTCGACATCACGAAGATGTAGCCGTCTTCGTCGATATATCCCGCATCGCCAGTTTCGTAGTAACCCGGAAATGCTTCCAGGTAGGAACTACGAAAGCGTTCCTCGGCATTCCAAAGACCAGGCAGCGTGCCCGGCGGCAACGGCAATTTGCAGGCAATCGCACCAACGTCACCGACAGCGACGTCGTTTCCAGCGCCGTCGAGAGCCCGCACCTCCCATCCCGGCGCTGCGCGTCCAACTGATCCCGCTTTAACCGCTGCGAGCTCGATGCCGAGACAGTTCGCAGCGATCGACCAGCCTGTTTCTGTCTGCCACCAGTGATCGATCACGGGAACGCCAAGCTTTTCCTCCGCCCAGTGCAGCGTATCCGGATCGCAACGTTCTCCCGCAAGGAATAACGCACGCATCGATGACAGATCGTATTTCTTAATATAGTCGCCTTCCGGGTCTTGCTGACGGATAGCCCGAAACGCCGTCGGCGCCGTAAACAGCGTCGTCACTTTGTGCTCAGAGATTACTCGCCAGAACGCTCCGGCATCCGGCGTCCCGACTGGCTTGCCCTCGTAAAGAACGGTCGTATTGCCGCTTAGTAGCGGGCCATAAATGATGTAGGAGTGGCCGACAACCCAGCCGATGTCGGATGCCGCCCAGTAGACTTCTCCGGGCTCGACGTTGTAAATGTTTTTCATCGTCCAGTGCAAGGCCACGGCATGGCCGCCGTTATCTCGAACGATGCCTTTCGGCTGGCCAGTGGTGCCCGACGTATACAACAGATAGAGCGGATCGGTCGCCTCAACTGCCACGCAATCATGAGGCACGGCATTCGCCATTGCAGCGTGCCAGTCAAGATCGCCAGGCTCGTTCAGGTCGGCCTGCAACTGCGGCCGCTGAAACACGATACAGCAATCTGGTTTGTGCTTTGACAGGCTTCGTGCGTTGTCGAGTAACGGCTTGTATGCAATCAGCCGTGACGGTTCGATTCCGCAGGAAGCGGAAACGATAGCCTTGGGCTTGGCATCGTCGATACGGGTCGCGAGTTCGTTGGGTGCGAATCCACCAAACACAACGGAGTGCACCGCACCGATCCTGGCGCAGGCAAGCACGGCCACGATCGCTTCGGGGATCATCGGCATATAAAGGATTACGCGATCACCTTTGCCAACACCGTTGCCCGCCAAGGCACCCGCGAAGAGCGCAACCTGGTCCTGCAATTCGCGATAAGTGATTTCGCGACCTGTCCCTGTGATCGGGCTGTCATAAATGATCGCAGCTTGCTCCCCACGACCATTGGCCACATGACGGTCAACCGCGTTGTAACAGGTATTGAGGCGCCCGCCTGTGAACCACCGGTAAATCGGCGCGTTTGAATCGTCGAGAACGCGATCCCAGCGACGCTCCCATACGAGATGTTCGGCCGCCTCCGCCCAGAATTCGTTGGGGTTTTCGATCGAACGCCGATGGATGTCCGAGTATTTGCTCATGGCCAGCTCGCATTACTTTTAGCTTGCTCGATTGTAGAAGAGCTGTACTCACGCCACCATTCGACAAAAGGCGTAAAGCGCACCGCTATCAGTAGATATCTGCGAGTGTAATTTGGCCGTTTTGTGCTCGAGTAGCCACCATGGCGATGAGAAGCTCGGCTGTCGCCACGGCATCCATCAGGCAATCGTGGCCGCTATATCGGGGCAGGTTGTAGTGCTCTCTGAGGTCCGGCAAGCGCAGCGAGCGAGTATCGTTGAGATGGTGGTGACGTGACTTGCGGCGATGCTCCAGAGCGAGCGTATCGATCACCGGCATCAGTAACTTGTCGCCGAACTGCTCCTTGCAAAGTCGGTCCAGCAAGTTCTTGTCGAGGCCCGCATAGTGCACAACCAGCACCTTGCCGGTCAGCGCCTCGAGGACTCGGTGCATTGCTTCGGTTGGCGCCATGCCCAGCCCCACGACGGTATCCGTTAACCCGTGTACTAAGGCAGTTTGGCCGACATCACACTCCGGTTTTACGTAATGGGCCTCGGCAGTAGCCAGATCTACTTTGCCGTCACGAATGAGCACCCAACCGACGCTCAGCATATCGGCTCTCGCCGGATCGAGCCCCGTGGTTTCGATATCCAGGCAAACCAGTTCTGCATCTTCAAAAAGAGCCCCGCGCTGCGGAAGCGGGGACTCGACGAAGGCCTTGTAGATTGGATCGCTGGTCCGCCACCTGGCCTGCAAGCGTCTCGCCGCAAGCCAGAAACCACTCATGCGAGATAAAAGCGGTTCAGCAAGGCCGCCTGGCTAACGCTCACCTGCGAGAAAGCGGACTTGAGATTTTGCCTCACGAGCGGTGAAATCTCGTCAGGCGAAAGATGGTTGTCGGGCTTCTTCCCTGCATGCAGCTGTCGGTTCTGATGTTCCATTCTCAGCTTTTCGATGAAGTCGAGCGCATCAATGAGGTTTGCGGCGTCCGTTTCGGTCAACTCCCCGGCCTTGGCCGCAGCGCGCAGTCGGTTTCTGGTAGTGATACGTACTTCGCCGGCTGCGAGCGCTCTGATTCGCGCGATTTCGACTATCGGCATGACGCCATGCAATTTGATGTCGAAGGTGTTTTTGTGTTCCCCGGATTTTTCCAACACGAACTGGCGGAAGAACCCAAGCGGCGGCTGGAAATTCATCGCGTTCTTCGCCATTAGCGCGAGGAATATTTCATTTCTTTTCGCGTCTGTGCGGATGCTCTTCTTCAAGTCGTCGACCAGCAACGTATCTCCGTATACACAACGCAAATCGAAGAATATGTTTGCGTGCATCAGGGCCTTCTCGCTCGGCACCGTGATCCAATTGTGGAAGTAGCCTTTCCAGACTTTGAGCGACTGCCGCCATTTGGGATTCGACGCCATTACCTCACCGGGACAGTAAACGAAACCGCAGGCATCGAGACCGTCGTTGACAATCTTCGCCAGCGCCTTGAAGTAACCGTCATCTTCTGTGCGTGCAGAATCGCTGAGCAATAGTGCATTGTCCTGGTCGCTCTTGGCCGACTGCTCGTGTCTGCCCTGCGATCCCATGGCGACCCACGCGTAATCGCACGGCGGCGAGCCGAGCTCTGTTTCGGCGATGCGGCAAAGCCGGCGTGTGATCGCATCTGTTATCGTCGTGACGAATTTACCGAGCTGCTCGCCGGTGGCGTCGGCACTAACCTGGCTGGCAATGAGACCCGGCAGGCGCTCACAAGCATCAACAATCCCCTGCACCGAGGCCTGCTTGCTGATGTCGTTGACGAGGTACAATGGATGTTCCGTTTCGATGCGCATGAAATCGCTGCGCGAAATCATGCCAACCAGTTCTCCATGGTCGAGCACCGGCAGATGGTGAATCTGCTTCTGCATCATCAGCAGTGCTGCTTCGTAAGCAAGGGCGTCGATCTCGATCGATATTGGATTGACCGACATGATTTCCCGAACTGCTGTATCGCCTGACTTACCAGTCGCGACAACGCGCGTGCGGATATCGCGGTCTGTGAAAATACCGCAAAATTCGCCCTTATCCGTAACGAGGATTGCGGAGACGCGTTCATCGCCCATTTTGGTCGCCGCGTCCCGAACATTCGCACTGGCATCGATCGAGACAGGTGACCGCGAAATCAGCTGTGATACCTGGCGTTTGCCGGCGCCGTGCAACTTCGTCGGCAAAGGACGCGCAAGCAATCGATCCGATAACAGCCGAATGAAATGCGTGTCGAATCTCTCACTGCTGCGCCGCAGTTCGGAAAAGACCTTGCCGTCCACGTGATAAATGAGCGAATCTTCAATAGCGACGGATTGATTCCGAACAGGAGATTCATTCATTAACGATGGAAAACCGAAACAGTCACCCTCGGCAACCCGCGTTACGAGATCGCCCTCGACGTTTCTGAGTTCCAAAGCACCGCTGCGAACGATATGAAGCTGGTCGTTGTCACTGCCTGTCTGCAGAACAATGTTGCCGGCCCGGTAGTAGCCGATCTGGATCGACCTCGAAGCGGTCTTGCTCTGAGCTTCGTCGAGCAAATCGAATCCGGGTAAACCGGACAAGAATCGGGCGATATCAGGCAGTTCGTTCATCTGCTCATTCTGTCACGCCGGGACCAAACAGGAAACTGGCGGCAACCTTTCGGTTGCCGCCAGTGCAAACACATCGGGGATATAGGTTTGCTAATTAAAACGCGTACTTCGCGGAGACCTGGAAGCGCGTAAAGTCACCGTCCGTCCCGTTCACGATCTCACGCTCGCCAAAGATAAACTCGGCGCCGACATCCAGTTTCGGCAGCACGTTGTGAATGAGGTTCACGTGGATGCTCGAGGCGTTGTCGTTCAGAGTCGCCGCCGCCAGATCGCTGGTGTAGTCATTGGAGGTCGTTCCGTACATGATGTTCGACCGCCACTTTTCGTTCCACAGGTGCCGGTACGATACGAACCAGGCAAGGCTCTCAGCCGTCTGAATTTCATCGTTGACGTCAATGTAGCCGTCCGGGACGAAACCGAGTCCGATGTAACGACCAACGCCGTCACCGACGGTGACCATTGCGCGCAGGTCGTCACCATTGCCTAGCACGAACTTGCTCGAGGCGCTGATGCCCCAGCCCGTTTCGTCGGCCTGCGACCCACCTACCGGCCCAACCTTGAGGCTGCGCATCAGGCCAGCCACGCGGACGAAACTTCCGCCATTAAGTTTGAACGTGTAACGCGCGATCAGGTCCGGCACGGTGGAGAAGTCTCTGGTGCCCCCGACAACGAACGTTTGCGGGTTCTCGACAGCCAGTTCCAGGTTGCCCGTCGTGTAACGGATCATGGCTTGACGAATGAACGTGGTCGATTCAGCTGGACCAACGAAATCAAGAGCTTCCGGCAATACGCTTACGTCCTGGAATGTTGACCAGGTTTGGCCGACCGTCCACTTGTCGTACTTGATGAACGCGTGGCGCAGGCGCGGGCTATACGAATTGGACACGACCTCGTTGCCGTCGCCGTGGGTGAAGAAGTCCATCTCGATGAACGCAGTGATCTTGCTGCCACCGGCCGTCGTTGTGTCGGCCCTGAAGTTAATTCGCGATTCCCTGGCCTGGAAGTCAGCCGTCGCATCGCTGCTGCCCGTGCCGTCACCGACCGGGATTTGCGGCGCGTAATAGAACTGGCGCATTAAGCTGTTGCCGCTCGGCGTGGCATCGCTGTAATCACTGAACATAGCGTCAAACTTGGCGTAGCCGCCAAATTTGTAAGTCGTAGTGGGCGCTTCATCATCAGCAAAAGCGATGCCCGACGTAGCCAACAGTAGCAGCGAAGCCGCTGATGCAGTCAGTCTCTGAGTAATTCTCGTCATATTCTTTCCCCCATGGAGAGTTTTTTCATAAGTGCAATATCGGATACTCGACTAGCAGGCTCGTCGTTGCCATTAGCCAAAAGTCGAATCAATAAGGTCGGATAGACCAATGTCTAATGCGGAGGTGTTTACCACACTTCAAAATGTTCCCACGGGCAGGCGCCCGGGACGATACGTACCTACCGAATGGAGACTACGATGAGCGAGATTTACGCCATCAACGACTATTTCAAGAAAAACGGCCTGATCAGCGAGCAAGAATACTTCGACATGTACAGTCGGTCTGTCGATGACAACGAGAATTTCTGGGCAGAGCAGGCGAAAATTGTCGATTGGACGAAGCCGTTTACCAAGGTCAAGGACGTTTCCTTCGCACGCGATGATCTGCATATTCGCTGGTATGAAGACGGCGAACTCAATGTTTGCCACAACTGCGTCGACCGGCACCTTGAAGACAAGGCAGATCAGCCAGCGATCATCTGGGAAGGAGACGACCCCGATCGCGACCTTACTATCAGCTACGCCGACCTTCACCGCAGGGTATGCCGCTTCGCCAACGTCCTGAAGACCATAGGCGTTAAGAAGGGCGACAGAGTTACTGTATACATGCCAATGATTCCGGAGGCCGCCGTCGCGATGCTGGCCTGTGCGCGTATCGGGGCAGTTCACTCCGTAGTTTTTGGTGGTTTCTCTCCAGACGCACTCGCCGGTCGTATCATTGACTGCGATTCGAATGTCGTCATTACGGCCGACGAGGGTGTTCGTGGTGGTCGTGGTATACCGCTCAAAGCGAACGTCGATGCAGCAGCAATGGTCGACGGCGTTACCTCTCTCGAGAAAGTTCTGGTCGTGAGGAATACGGGTGCAGATGTCGGGTGGCAGGACGGCCGGGACGTGTGGTTGCATGAAGCCGAGGCCGGCGTCGACGACGATTGTCCGTGCGAGCCGATGAATGCTGAGGACCCGCTGTTCATTCTGTACACGTCCGGCTCCACGGGCACACCAAAAGGCGTACTGCATACGACCGGTGGCTACCTCGTTTACGCCGCGATGACGTTTAAATACGTATTCAACTATCGGCCTGGCGATATTTACTGGTGCACGGCTGATGTCGGCTGGGTTACAGGACACTCATACATCGTCTACGGCCCGCTCGCGAATGCCGCTACGACCATGATGTTCGAGGGTGTACCAAACTACCCGGACTCGAGTCGCTTCTGGCAAATCTGCGACAAGCACCAGGTCAACATATGCTACACAGCGCCGACGGCCATCCGTGCCCTGATGCGCGAAGGCGACGAACCGGTTAAACGGACTTCCCGCGCCAGTCTTCGCTTGTTGGGCTCAGTCGGCGAGCCTATCAATCCGGAAGCCTGGGAATGGTATTACAACGTTGTCGGCGAGACGCGTTGCCCAATCGTCGATACCTGGTGGCAAACCGAGACCGGCGGAATTTTGATTACGCCGTTGCCGGGGGCAACCGCACTCAAACCGGGTTCCGCAACGCGTCCGTTCTTTGGTATCAGCCCTGCGCTCGTGGACCCGGACGGAAAAACTCTGGAGGGAGCCGCGTCGGGCAATCTCATTATAACCGACAGCTGGCCGGGGCAAATGCGCACGGTATACGGCGACCACGAGCGGTTTGTGCAAACCTATTTCAGCAGCTATGACGGCTACTACTTCACAGGCGACGGATGCCGACGCGACGAGGACGGCTACTACTGGATCACTGGCCGGGTTGATGACGTCCTCAATGTCTCGGGTCACCGCATGGGAACCGCTGAAGTTGAAAGCGCGCTCGTGTCGCACAAAGCCGTCGCGGAAGCCGCGGTTGTCGGTTATCCTCACGACATAAAGGGACAGGGCATCTACGTTTACGTGACACTCATGGAAGGACTCGAGCCAAGTGACGAGCTGGCAGCCGAACTGCGCACCTGGGTTCGCAAAGAAATCGGTCCTATCGCAAGCCCGGACCTGTTGCAGTGGGCGCCCGGTCTACCCAAGACACGATCCGGAAAGATCATGCGACGCATTCTAAGGAAGATCGCAGAAAACGACTTCAACAACCTCGGGGATATCTCGACACTTGCTGATCCAAGCGTTGTTGAGCAACTCATCGAGAACCGCAAGAACCGCAACTGAGGACACGGACCGACAGTGCCAGAGTCTGACAGCAGTACTTTCATCGTAGCGGATGATCACCCGCTCTTTCGAGAGGCGTTGATACACGCGGTACACAACTGCGTTCCAGACGCCAGGGTGCTCGAAGCCGAAAGCCTTGCAACGCTCTACAAGGTTGTAGAGTCGAATGCGGAGGCGGATTTGCTGTTTCTGGACCTCCACATGCCGGGAGTCAGCGGATTTTCCGCGCTCGCCTACATGCGTAACAATCACAGATCCTTGCCGACCGTCATCGTGTCGGCGGTCGATGATCCCGCCGTCATTCGACGTGCGATTCACCACGGAGCGAGCGGCTTCATTCCGAAGTCATCACCTATCCGAACGATCGAGACTGCGATCGAAAGCATCCTGCAGGGCGAAGTCTGGCTGCCGGAGAATGTCGAACTCGGTGGCGACGGTCTGGATAGTGAAGAGGCGCGCATTGCTGCTGCGATGAGCGCTTTGACCCCGCACCAGTTTCGCGTACTCATGATGTTGGGCGAGGGACTCCTCAACAAGCAGATCGCCTACCTGCTCGGAGTATCCGAGGCAACCATCAAAGCGCATGTCACCGCAATCCTTCGCAAGATGCAGGTGACCAACCGCACCCAGGCGGTGCTCGCGGTACAACGACTGAATACCAAGGGCGCCGTTCTGATCGAATAGACGACTAGCGGCGACTGATCATACCGGATAGCAATGCGCGTAATGCCGCAGGTTTGATCGGCTTGTGCAACCTTGCATCCCCCGATTCGTGAATTTCATCTCGGACCGATTCTGAGTGGTCTGCCGTTACGATGATCGCGGGGACATGTGTTGACCAGCGGGTTCGTAATTCACGAATCACCTCGATGCCCGTTACGCCGTCATCGAGGTGATAGTCAACGATAAGAATTATGGGCAGCCCCCCGCTACCGCCAGCCTCGAGAACCCGTAACTCCTCAAGCGCGTTTTCCATGTTGTTGGCGACAATAGGCTGAGCGCCCCACTTGCTGAGCAACCCATGCATACCTTCGAGGATAGTGTGTTCGTTATCAATGCAAAGTATCGATGCCCCATCGAGGGATGAAGTCGGCACTCTATCTTGCGACTTACTATCAGTGGTCGAGATCTCGATAGCTTCGGCACGCGGAACGATGACCTCGAACATACTGCCTTTGTCGATACTTGAGCGCATCGCGATTTCATGGCCGAGCAACTTGCCGATTCGCTCTACAATCGCAAGACCGAGGCCGAGGCCGCGTCTTGTGCCTTTGATGCGCTTGCCGAGCCGCTTGAACTCCTCGAATACGACGCGCCGATCTTCGGGCGCAATACCAATGCCGGTGTCTACTACCTGTATGGCGACCATGTCACCGCGGCGGCGACAACCGATCAGAACGCCACCTACCGGAGTGTAGCGACGTGCGTTGCTGACCAAATTCTGAATGATACGGCGCAAGAGAGCGGGATCGGACCGAATGAACAGTGACGATTTTGAAAATCTCAGGCGCAGGTCCTCTTTAGCAAACGCGGCGGAGAATTGTGACTCGATCGCCGTGAAGATCCTGGTGACCGGGAAATCCTCCAGTTTCGGCTCTGGTGCAGCGGTATCCAGACGCGAGATGTCGAGCAGAGCACCCAGCAGGTCCTCGACCGCACCGAGACTACTTTCTACGCGCTCAACCAGCCCTTGTTCTTCCGTCGCCATATTTTCACGATGTTCATTCAGAAGGGCCGCAAATAACTTGGCCGCATTCAGCGGTTGCAGCAAGTCGTGTGCGGCGGCAGCCAGAAAGCGGGTCTTCGACGCGTTCGCTTCTTCGGCCTCGGCCTTGGCCTGTTGCAAGGCGGTCATCGCACGCTCCAGTTCAGCCGTACGATCGGCGACCCGTTGCTCGAGCATAGCCTTGGCTTCAACGAGTTCGTTCTCGACAACTTTCGAGTCAGTTATATCCGTGTACGTCGTTACATAGCCACCACCCGGCATAGGCTGACCACTGATTTCGATGACCTTGTCGCCAACGAAGTTACTTTGATAACGGTACGGGTTGCCTGACCGCAAATGCTTCAGCCGTTTTGCTATCTCCCGCTCGACATCTGCATCACCGAAGCGACCTTGCTCAGCGTTGTAACGAATCAGGTCCCCTATCGATTCGCCAACATGCACCATTCCGGGTGGATACTTCATTAACTCTTCGTAGCGGCTGTTCCAGCCGATGAGGCGCTGCGATGAGTCAACAACACTGACCCCCTGGGTGATATTGTCGAGTGTTGCATCGAGCAGGCGCCTGTTGAACGTTAGCGCCTGCGACGTCTCGTCGAGGAGCAGTACGACATCGCCAATTTCAGTACCGGTCTTACGTAAAGCGGCGGTCATAACCACGCGCGCCGACGAGGCGCCGATCGCTCCTGCTATCAAACGCTCGGTAAATAGCAGCAGACGGCGATCAGCCGGCCCACCCGAATTGAGATCGACGTCCGACGCGGCGGCAAAATCCACAAATGACCGCTCAACATTATTGGCACCGAGAAAACTTTCTGCCAACGAACGCAGATCTATGTTGGTTATGTCGTGACGCGCCGCTGGTGCGCGAACTGGCCCGATGCCATTCGGCGGACCGGCAAATGCTCTGGCCTGAATTTTTTCGACAAGAGACTGTCGCGTGCGCAAAGACACTAATACGTTCACGAGCACATTGGCACCAAGCGACCAGGCGACGCCGTGGGTCAATGAATTGGTCTCGATATCGAAAAGCAACGACTCCGGCCGCAACCACGACCACGAGAACAGGCCTTCGCTAATGAACGTGTCGCTGAACGCTCCGGCGCGAGCAAGTGTTGGCAGGAATAGCGTGTAGAGCCACAAGGCGAAGCCTGTGGTGAGGCCCGCAATCGCGCCAATTCTCGTCGAACGAGGCCAGTACAGGCCGAACACGATGAGCGGCGCAAACTGCGCAGCAGCAGCAAACGATAACAGGCCAATGCTCGCCAACGCTGCAGTGCGATCCGTCGCCAACACGTAAAGGTACGCCAGTGCTGCTATGCCGATGATTGCGCCTCGGCGCACGTACAGGAGAATACGCGTGTAGTCCTTCCACTCCGTCAGGCCAAGCATCTTGACGCCCATAAGCGCGGGCATGACAATTTCGTTGCTGATCATCGTCGACAAAGCGACACTGGCGACGATGACCATACCGGTAGCCGCGGAAAACCCGCCCAGAAATGCAAGCATCGTGAGCATCGTTTGCTCACCCTGTATCGGCAAAGCCAGCACGAAAGCATCACCGGCGAATTCACCGGGCGGCAGCATTTTGAGACCTGCAATCGTGATCGGAATTACAAACATCGAAAAAGCCAGCAGGTAGAGCGGGAACGTCCACCGCGTCTGCCGCATGTTGGCATCCTCATACGCCTCAACAACGGCAACATGAAACTGACGTGGAAGGCAGAAAATGGCAGCGCTTGCGAGTATCAACTGAGTGACGAACGCGTCCGGCATTCTATTGAAGCGGAACACCGCAGCGGAACGTTCCGCTGCAAGCGGCGACACCGCCTCGACGTTACCCAGCAGTGACCACGCAAACAGACCTACCGCAACGAAAGCGGCGAGTTTCACAACTGACTCAAAAGCGACCGCCAACATCAGTCCATCATGATGCTCCGTGACGTCGATCTTGCGTGTGCCAAACAAGATCGCAAATCCAGCGAGGGCTGCCGCGAAGACGAAGGCCATGTCGTTTTTGGCGGCACCGGCCGCTGAGTAGTTCGACACAATGTCGAAACCTGCAACAACCGCTTTCAACTGCAATGCAATGTAGGGGACAGAACCGATCGTAGCGATCACGGTTACAAGTACCGCCAGGCTACGAGCCTTGCCGTAACGTGCCGCAATGAAGTCAGCAATCGATGTGAGATTCAGGCGCTTACTAATCGCTACAATGCGACGGATCATCGGCCAGCCAAAAAAGATGACAAACATTGGGCCGATATAGATTGGCAGGTATCCCCAACCATTCTTGGCCGCACTGCCCACGGCGCCGTAGAACGTCCACGAGGTACAATAAACGGCGAGCGTCAGGCCGTAAATCGCCGCGCGCGCGCGTCCCGAAAAGACCTTCGGATCAGCTTTGTCTCCCCAATATGCGATCGCAAAGAGGATTGAGACATAGCCCAGCGATAAGAGCAGCAACGCCCACCAGCTGATCAATCGAAAATCTCCCCTGGATTATCTGCGGCCTTGTGTGACCACAATTTGTTATTCGCAAAGTCTACTACTATCGTCTTACGGCGGCGACCTCACCGACCTGCATTTATGCCACCCGCAAATCATAAGCCCATGAATATATAGGTAATAAACTCCGGTTACTCATGAACCGAATGTCAGTTCCACGGCCGCCTAAGACTAAAGTCGGTAATGGCAATGCTTGGCGGTTTGTTAGATTGCGCACTTGAGAAATCCAACAAAAGTAGCTTAAGGGGGGACGTATGTCTCAGAACAACAACTATTGGAAGGCGAATTTAAGAATTATCTTTCTTTGCCTGTCTATCTGGTTTGTCGTGTCCTTTGGTTTCGGGATCATTCTGGTTGAGCCTTTGAACGCCATCTCTCTCGGTGGTTACAAACTCGGCTTTTGGTTCGCGCAACAAGGTTCGATTTACATATTCATAGCGTTGATCTTTTACTACGCGAAACGCATGGCCAAGCTCGATCGCGAGTATGACGTGCACGAAGACAAAGACGACTAGGGGGACAACATGTCACTTCAAGCAACAACATATCTGGTTGTCGGCTTCACCTTCGCGATCTACATTGGCATTGCGATATGGGCACGAGCTAACACAACCAAAGACTTCTACGTGGCCGGCGGCCACATTCATCCGGTTGCAAACGGTATGGCAACAGCGGCGGACTGGATGTCCGCGGCATCGTTCATATCGATGGCCGGCCTGATCGCGTTCATGGGATATGGCGGTTCCGTCTTCCTCATGGGCTGGACTGGTGGTTACGTATTACTCGCCATGCTTCTTGCGCCTTACCTGCGCAAGTTCGGCAAGTTTACTGTTCCCGAGTTCATTGGCGATCGTTACTACTCGAAGGCCGCGCGCGTTGTCGCCGTTGTTTGCCTGATCGTCGCCTCGGTAACCTACGTTATCGGACAGATGAAAGGCATCGGCGTAGCGTTCTCTCGCTTCCTCGAAGTTCAGTATGAAATTGGTCTGATGATCGGCATGGGCATTGTCTTCATCTACGCTGTATTAGGCGGCATGAAAGGCATCACCTATACGCAGATTGCGCAGTATTGCGTCTTGATTCTTGCGTACACGATCCCGGCCATCTTCATCTCGATCAGCCTCACCGGCAATCCGATCCCGCAGTTGGGTCTCGGCTCGACGATGACGGGCTCCGAGGTATACCTGCTGGACAGACTCGATGAGGTGCTCAGAGATCTTGGGTTTGCCGCTTACACGACCAATGCACGACTTAGCCTGACTAATATGTTCGCGTACACGTTCTCATTGATGATCGGTACCGCAGGTCTGCCGCACGTAATCATTCGCTTCTTCACCGTTCCAAAAGTGAAAGACGCGCGTAGTTCGGCCGGTTGGGCACTCGTGTTCATTGCAATTCTGTACACGACCGCACCGTCAGTTGCCGCAATGGCACGTCTTAACCTGATCACAACGATCGAGCCAACAGCGGGCGAATACATGGTCTACGACGAACGTCCTGACTGGTTTCGAAATTGGGAGGCAACCGGTCTCCTGGCCTTCGAAGACAAGAACGACGACGGATTAGTTCAGTACTCAGCTGACCCCGAGACAAACGAAATGGTCAAGATCGACCGCGACATCATGGTTCTCGCGAATCCGGAAATTGCCGGCTTGCCGAACTGGGTCATAGCGCTCGTAGCCGCAGGTGGTCTTGCCGCCGCACTGTCGACTGCTGCAGGTCTGCTGCTCGCGATATCCTCCGCCATTTCGCATGACTTGTTAAAAGGCATATGGAGACCGGATATCAACGAGCAACAGGAACTCCTGGCGAGTCGAGTCGCGATGGCTGGCGCAATCCTGCTCGCGGGCTATCTGGGTTTCAACCCTCCGGACTTCGCCGCAGGTACTGTGGCCCTGGCCTTCGGACTTGCTGCTTCGTCGATCTTCCCGGCATTGATGATGGGAATCTTCTACAAGCGCATGAACAAGGAAGGCGCGATCGCGGGTATGGTCGCCGGTCTGGGCGTAACGCTGCTGTATGTATTCCAGCATAAGGGCATCATGTTCATATCAAGCACATCATATATGGGCGACATGGCTCCAAACTGGTTCTTGGGAATCGAGCCGAATGCATTCGGTGCCATCGGTGCCCTGGTGAACTTCGCGGTTGCCTTCGCTGTTTCTCGAATGACTCCACCGCCGCCGGATCACATCCAGCACCTGGTGGAAGACATTCGCATTCCGCATGGCGCCGGAACACCCAGTGCTGAACACTAAATAAGCAACACCCATTTAAGGGGGGCGATTCGCCCCCCTTTTTTTTTGCGCTAGGTTTTTGTGGTAGGTTTTTGCGGTAAGATTCAGCTATGTGGAAAAACAAACACGTTGTTATCGCAATGCTTGTTGCGCCGATACTCGCAGTAATTGCCTGGTACGGCGTCGACTCTATCGTTGCCGAGCGCGCTACGGCGGCGAAGCCCGGCGACTCCTATCCGTTGGTTGCCAGATCCAATTGTCGTTACGACAGTGGGGCCTGTGACCTCGTCAACAACGACTTTAAGCTGACCCTAAAGCCTGTCGACTTGTCGCCGGATCAAACGAGAATTTCGCTTGAGTCGGAATTCACTATCGCGCAAGCAACCTTGTCTTTAGTAAACGGTAGTGACGAAGTCCTTGGCAGCAATGCTTCGGGCGACCCACTCGGCACGGGCGCACAAATGACGGTAACATTTCCAGCGTTCACCGACCCGGCAGCAACAATACGCGTCGCAGTTACCGTACAGCAGTCCATCTACTATGCCGAAGTCCCGGTCGTGTTCATGCGAACCGACGAGAACGCACTAACCCGATAAACAGTATTTTGATCTATCCCTTTCGATTGCGCCCAGTCTGACGTCAGCGCTGCGATCTATAATGCCGCCCGCTGTTGGACTAGGTCACGCATAATAGTAGTATGAGCACCCCCTTCCAGTCCCGCCCCGGTGGCGTGGGCACATGTTTTCAACGGAGCGATACGATGCATTTCCAACAACGACCAAGAATAACTACTTCACTTGTCCTCCTGTTCATCGGCTATGCGCTCGCTGGTTGTGCTTCGGGTCCTGATATTCTGGTGGATTACGATCACAATGCCCCTTTCGATACATATCAAACTTATAACTTCATGGAGGGTGCGGGCCCGGACCACGATAACTATCAAAGTTTCTTTTCCAAATATGTGATCGAAGCGGTCACGATCGAGATGGAAAGTCGTGGTTATACGAAGTCGGATGACCCTGATCTGTTGATCAACTTCAACGCCAACCTGGAAGACAAAACCAAAATTAGAACGACATCAGCGCCTCCTCCGATGATGTATGGAGGTGGCTACTACGGCTATCGGGGCGGCTCTTATGGCGCATGGGGTGGCTACGGTTACGGAACGGAGACACACGTTTCACAATATACGGAAGGTACGTTCAACATCGATATCGTGGACAGCAAACGACACCAACTGGTTTGGGAAGCGGTCGGCATCGGGCGCGTTTCGGAAAAGAAACTTGAGAACCTGGAAGAGACTGTCAAAACCGGTGTTCCCAATTACTTTTCGGGTTACCCGTTCCGGGCTGGAGAGGCCAACCCGGTAACGGCGGAGTAGCTTCTATCGCACAACACCTGAGGTAGGACGAGTTTTGGGGCCAACTCAGTCAATGAGGGGGATGCTGCTGCCGGTATTGATACTGGCAATGGCGTCGTTTGTTCCGGCCAGCCATGCACAAGAGTCTATTGCTGATGAACCCGACATTGTTGTCGATGAATTCGATCGTGGTACGCCGCGGCGCAGCCTGCGCGGGTTCCTGACAGCGGCACAAGAACACGATTTCGAGGCGGCGGCCGAGTATCTCGATCAGCGTAATCTGCCGTCGCGGATGAAAACCACCGATGGCCCTTCTCTGGCTCACGGCCTTGCAGTCGTCATCAATCGAAAACTCTGGATCGACTTTGCCGAGATCAGCGATCATCCCGATGGTACCAGCGGCGATGGATTGCCCAGCTATCGCGACAAGTTCGCAGAGATTGAATCGCAGGACAATGTAATCACGCTGTTGCTGCAGCGGGTCCCTAGAGGCGACGGCGAGTTCATCTGGAAGATCTCCAACAAGACCGTGGCCGAAATTCCGGAGCTGTATGAGGAGTTTGGCTACGGGCCCGTTGAAGAGCGATTGCTCGACATTCTGCCCGACGTCACGTTTCTTGGCGTCGAGTTATTCAAATGGGTGATTATTTTCGGCGCAGGTCTGATTGCCTACCCGGTATTGTTGGTACTACTACGCGTCCTGTCACGTTTGATCGTCAAACGCTCATCAGATGTGCATGACCTCGTCAGGCAGTTTCTTACCAGGCCGTTCTTGTGGCTATTACTTGTGATTATCGTGCACCAAGTCACAAACCGGCTCGGGTTCGGCATCGAAGCGCAGCAGATAGCTCGCGCTCAAACGGTCAGTATTATTATCGTCGTTTGGGCCCTGCTTGCTGCGACCAATTTGTTTCGGGCGATCTACCGCGTTCGATTGCGACGACAAGGCAAAGAGGCCGCTATCGTCCTTTTGGGTCCGCTCGGCAATGCCATCAAGATCTTGATCGTCCTGTTCGCTATTTTACTTTGGCTTAACAATCTTGGTTTCAATATAACGGCTTTATTAGCCGGCCTGGGCGTGGGCGGTATTGCTATCGCACTGGCATTGCAAAAACCCCTTGAAGACCTGTTCGGCGCGGTCAGTATGTACACCCAGCAGCCGGTCAAGGTCGGCGATTTTTGCCGGTTCGGTGAGGTCATGGGCACTGTTGAAGAAATCGGTCTCCGTACGACGCGTATTCGCACCTTGAGTAAAACCGTTGTTTCGATACCCAACGCGAAGATTGCGGGCGATATTCTGGATAATTACTCGATGCGAAAGCACATCTGGTATCACCCGAGATTGACGCTTCGATATGACAGCACACCCAGGCAGCTGAACGAAGTTCTTACTGCGACACGCGACTTGCTGGATGCGCACGAAAAGGTGCTGGATGATCCGCTTCGTGTACGCCTGACCGG
>Ga0255049_10000313_pt1 | contig 30290 bp, 24 predicted proteins | sample JV7_2_3_MG_FD_183615 | JGI IMG/M metagenome (GOLD analysis project Ga0255049, IMG submission 183615) | Seawater microbial communities from Jervis Inlet, British Columbia, Canada - JV7_2_3 | ecosystem: Environmental > Aquatic > Marine > Inlet | place: Canada: British Columbia | collected 2016-10-06 | reverse complement strand
CCAAACTGTTCAGCATAAAAGCGTATCGCCTCGTGACTGGTCGCGGACCCCTGTACAGAAAGATGTAAACGAAGCTCGGGCCATTTCGCGGCGGCGTAATCCATCACGCCGATGTCAGCAAGAATCAGTGCATCTACGCCAAATTCGGCAGCCTGATCGACAGCTTTTTCCCACGTCGCAAAATTACCGGGCTGCGGGTAAGTGTTGACTGCCACGTATACCTTTGTTCCCTGCTTACGTGCATGAGCCAGTCCCTGCTCTATCTGTTTGTGACCAAAATTAAGTCCGGCGAAGTGCCGTGCATTGGTCTCGTTATTGAAACCGATATACACGGCATCCGCGCCATTGTCGACGGCAGCCTTGAGCGAAGGAAGATTACCGGCAGGGCATACAAGTTCCATGACTAGCTGAGTACTTATCCTGCCAATACCGGGTGCAGAATCAGGTTCCTTCTTCTCTTACAAGCACGAGCACATCCGACTTAATGTCAGTCAGTATTTTCTCAGACGTATTGCCCACAATGAGGCCGGACAAGCCGCGCCGGGCTACATTGCCGACGATAACGAGATCTGCCTTGATTTTGTTCGCGAAGGCCGGAATAACGTCGTAAGCGCTGCCCTGGCGAACATGTGCCTGAGCGCGATCGATGTCCAACGTTTTCGCAACATCCGGCGGATGTATGAATTTGTCAGATTCTGGATATGCGCTAACGGCATGCAGTTCCATCTTCCCGATGGAGCCACGAATGCGCTTGCCGAGTTTCATTATTGCGTCGTTAAGCTTTGAATGACTCTCGTCTGCCGCATTGAAATCGACCGCTACGAGAGCTTTCTGTATCTCCTTGGCAGGATCGTGTTTGACTAGCAACAATGCACATTGCAAGTTCCGGATCAGCTGCCGGTCGGAGCTGGCCAGTGACTTCTGTCGACCACTGGCTCTTTTTACGACCAGGTTGACATCAGTGTCTTTGGCAATCTGGCAAATGGCTTCACGCCAATCGTCATTCCAGTCCACGACGCGCTCAATATTGATACCGTCAACATCGAAATCTGCGAGTATTCCATCAAGCCAGATCATGTGGCGCCTGAGTTCGACGGACCGAAGCTCTGCCAAATCGTCACACTCTGCATTAGAAGATACGCACAAGAACGCATATACATCTGTATCACCTCGGTTTTTCGCGATCGATAACGCTTTTCGCAGGGCCCATTGCTCATTTCGGGTCGGATCGAGCACCGCCAGAATGCGGATTTTTTCGGTGGCCATTTTACAAAAACCTCTCTTAGCTAGGAAAACATGCCCATAATGTTATGGCCATTTTGGTTTTTATAAATCGGTATTTTTACCTATGGACGCAAAACTAAAGAATGTCCGTCAGTTCCCCGGGCCGCCATTCAACAGTGTGTGGCATCTGGCACACAGCCCCAAAATCTCAGCGTAAAGCTCACTGCGTGCGTCGGGCGTCTTCGTCTCGGTACCTCTTCCTCCAAGTGCATGAATTCGACGCACGATCTTGCTTATTTCTCCGTTATGCGCCGCTGTCGCCGTTATATCCGAGGGCCGCAGCGGTGCATCGATCAGCATGTCCGTTCCCCTGTTCCACGAGGTGTCCGACGGACCTATGAGTCCTTCCCATAAGCGATCCGCCGCCCATTGATGGCGTTGCATGTGGGTGACAATATCGTCAAACCCTTCGCTCGGCCTATCGTCGTATCCGAACTCCAGGATTACGTGGTTCACCAGGTGACAGTTGCCACATGTTATCGCCATATTGCTCACCGATTCGGCGGCGGAGGTCAAATCTGGAGCCTCGATCACCTGACGCGCGTAGCTCCGCATCTGATTGACGTAAAACTCGAATTCTGTTGGCAGACCTGCTGCTGTTTCATGCTCGGCGAGCCAGGTTGCTGGTTCGCGCACGTCCTCCAGCTTGCCCGCGATGATCGCGGACTTAACCATGCTGATTCGGGTCAGATGCTCATGCATGTGATCGGCGACCACTGATCTGTCTTCCTCGGACGCGACTTGTGCCAAGGATGGGCTAAATGCGACTGCTACGAGTACGAGAATCAGAATCGAAGCCGGCCATAAAATGTTTTTCTCAGAATTCATCTTCCCAATCCTCTGGCAGCGTATGTGCGATACCTTGATGGCAATCGATGCAGGTTTCGCCCCTTTCGGTTTGCCGCTTGAGCGTGTGCTTTCTGCTAGCGCTCAACTGTTGTTTGTCGAGATCCATGTGTTGAAGTTCGTGACAGTTGCGACACTCATGGGAATCCGATGTCTTCATTTCTCCCCACACACGTTTGGCTAGGTACATTCGCCTTGCCTCGAATTTCTCACGGGTATCGATGGTGCCCATTGCCCAGTGAGGAATTTCGTGCAGCGTAGCCTCTATTTTTCGATATAACTTGGGAAACCATTCTTTTGGTACGTGACAGTCCGAACAAACGGCCCGCACGCCCGTGCGATTCGAATAATGAATCGTCTCCTGGTATTCGACATAGAGGTTGTCCTTCATTTCATGGCAGGAGATGCAGAATTCTTCGGTGTTAGAATAATCCAGCGTCATGTTGAACCCGGTCCAAAAAGTTACGCCGATGACGAACAGCAAATAGCCGCCCACCGGAATGCCGAGTAACAGTCGGCTCTTTGGCTGGCGCCACAGAGATAGCCAACGGCTTTCGCGTTGCGTTGATTCAGTTTGGTCTTGAGTCATTGCTGACTGCCGTAGAAATGGATAATTGCCTCGGTCTCTTCGTCACTGAGTTCGTCGGTCTTCTCCTTCATTTTCTCGTCGAGCATATTCCGGTCACCGGCGACATAGTCAGCAAAGACCTGCTCGAGGTACGGCATCCACTGCCCCGCGAGAATGCTGGCGTCATCATCTGCATAACTGCCGCCATCGGAATGGCATTTTTTGCAGAGCTTCTTGTGTACCTTGGCGCCAAGCGCTGCCTTATCGGCGTCAAAGTCCTGCTTGGCAGCAACGAATTCCCTGCTGCTGTAGAACTCTGAAATTTCGGCGATATCGTCTTCGCTCAGGTCCTTGGCGACAACGCACATATCGGTAGCGGGCCGATCAAGGTCACCCGATCGATACTTGGACTCGCGACATATCCGGGCCTCATCGCGGTATTCGAACATGTACTCCTCAACGATAAACGGCGAAATGCCGGCGATACTCGGTACGTCACTCTCGGTACTTACGCCGTCCGCTCCATGGCATTCATCACACTGATCCGCGATTTCCCCTACCTCTGCGCCTGCAAGCGGGCCAAGCAGCATGGCAGCGCAAGTAAATATTGCGAAGCGGTCCCATCGATATTCGTCAACTAGTCGCACGTCGTACCCTCCCATGGAAAACAAAGTTGTCTATTTTTGCTAATGGGATTATTCGCATACGGGCAAACACAGTACATACGTAATAGCACTAGAACACGTCGTATAACTACCAGTGCCCAATTAGCAGTAGCAAGAATATATTGAGACCAGTATTAAAGGAAGCGAAATGATTATGAAGACTTGGCCGGGATATCCATGCAGTTGGCTGAGCCGATTCCTATCGACAAATTCCCGGCGGGGACGTATTGGGATTCTCTTTTTGGTCCGCCGGCAACCAAGTATTGGGGTAGACGATGATGAATAGGAACGAGAGACATTGGGCGCGTATTGTTGCGCTCACCGTAATTAGTATTTTTTTCGCCGCCTGCGACGGCAGCACTGGACCAGCCGGCGCGGACGGCGCGACCGGTGCCACTGGATCACCTGGACCGGAAGGTCCTCCCGGACCAGTCCCGGATGCCATTGCGGCGGCCAAACCTGAATCCTGTGCCACCTGTCACAGCGGCGTCGGTGACGATCATCAGGCGGTCTATGACAAGTACACCGATGACACTGATCTGGTGATGACGTTTAACAGCCTGGTGAGCGTGGACAACGGCGACAGCACCTTTGCCACCACCCTGAATTTCAACATCACAAAGGATGGTCAGCCGCTACTAAGCCTTGGTACATTGAACCAGCAAAGATTCTACGTAACCCGGTATGACAGCGCGACAGAGCAATACCTGCAGGGCAACACACGCTTGAGAACTTTTGTACCGGGCGCCGGGGCAGGCGACTGGGTAGCGTCACAAGCCGACGTTCCCTTTGACCCGACGCTAAACGGTCAGGTTTATGGGTACATCGCCGACGAAGAGATTTTTCCCGGTGACATCGTTCCCGGCAAGCACATCAATTTGTACGACAATGTGGCCAGTGCGGCCCTGGCCTTTGGCGCTGCCGTCGACGGTGCCGCTGGTGCCTATACGTCTGCCGCCAACGTGGCAGGCTGTCAGAAATGCCACGGCACGCCCTACATGAAGCATGGCTTCCGGGACCCCATCGTCGCACCTCTGCCTGACTTTGCGTCGTGCAAATCCTGTCACTATGACGATCGTACGGGCGGTCATGAAGACTGGCAGTTCATGGTGGACGATCCGTTTGCCTGGGCAACCGGGGAAACAGCGACGGCTGACTACTCCTACAAAGCCAAACTCATGAACGACGTGCACATGGCGCACGCCATGGAATTCCCGTACCCGCAGTCCATGGCAAATTGCGCCACCTGCCACGAAGGCAAGCTTGACCGGATCCTGGACAACACCAATTTCACGCCGGAGACCTGTAAGAGCTGTCACCCGGCACAAGGAATCGATGCGTGGCCGGAGCTCGGTATAGAAGGCGACCCGGGCTACCAGGCGGAAGGCGAGTACTACCAGTCGCATCGGGCGCCGCCATTCGAATACTTGTGGACAAAGGCAGGTGTCGACGAATTCCATGACCCCGTGACTGTATGGAATTGCCAGGCATGCCATGGAAACGGTGTGGCCCCCCCGTTCAACGAGCTGCACAGTGGCTATGACGAACATATCTCCAACGACGCCGGAGAGCGCTACGCCGATCTCTACACCGTTTCGATCGATGACATATCGATGGCTGGCGATGTATTGACGATCTCTTATAGCGCAAGCGATACGGCCATCGAACCCCATGTGTACGTCTCGTTCTACGGTTGGGACAGCAAGCAATTCATCGTTCCTTCCCACATGAGGGATGACTCCCTGGGCTGCTCCGGCGGGGCTCGAGGGTGCAGGTTCGAGTATTCGCCTGGTGCAACCAATCCCCTGTTCCCGAGCTTCACAGAAGCCGCACCCGGCAGCTATGTGCTTACTGCGGACATGGCGGCCTTCCAGGCGCTCGCGACCGATGACATACCGACCCTGATCGCGAACGGCGATGTCAAGAAGGCGGAAATTACCCTAGCACCAAGGCTGGACGTCGATGGTGTCGCAGTGGGCCTCAATGCGGTCACCCAAACCTTTGACCTCGGCGCCGGCTCGTTTGTCGACGACTACTTCAAGGGTGCCAACGCAGTCGTCGACACCGACAAGTGCAACGTCTGCCACGATCAACTGGCCGTATCCTTCCACACCGGTCGAGGCAGGGGTGGCGATATCGTGGCCTGCAAGAACTGCCACGCACCGGTTTTTCCTGGCAGCCACGTGGAAATGGCGGGACGCTCGATCGAGAACTACGTGCACGCGATCCACTCGTTCCAGGACTTCGATCCGGGCGATACGTTCGAAACCTTCGATCCGGTTTTCGCGGCAAGGTATGACGAGCACATCAATCACACGTTCCCGAATTTCACAATCAAGAACTGTGAGGCGTGCCACAATCCAGGTACCTACAACGTGCCGGATCAGTCCCAGTCGATGCCTGGTGTGTTGTCAGCGTCCGATTCTCCCGCGACCTGGTATGAGATGGTAGACGGTCTTGCCGTTGAAGATTCTGCGGGCAGGAACATAGGTACCGTACCGGAGTTCGTAACCGGTCCCGCTTCAAGGGCTTGCGGTGGTTGTCACAGAGCTGACCTGATCAGTGCAGACTTTGCCGGTGATCTCGCTGCCTTCAACGCGCATACCGAGGCAGGTGGTACCTATGTCGAGAACGATGAGGACGATGTCATCCTCTACGGTATCATCGACAAAATCATGGAAATGTTCGAGTAAACAAGGAGCCAACGGTGGGCCTTCGGGCCCACCGCAGCTTCCGTTCAAGCGTCTGGCATTTGCCGAAGGCGCTTTTTTATAGGTCAATTTTTAGTATAGACTCAGACAAAGACAAGACTACTGTGCAGCGACGAAAAAGAAAAAGGAGGCGGGCAATGGTCGGCCATCAATACTTTGCGGAGCGAATTGCGGTTCTTTTGCTGATGGGTCTTTTTTTTGCAGGCTGCAGCGGCAGCGACGGCTCCGCCGGGTCAACCGGTGACACGGGCCCGGTGGGACCCCCTGGGCCGTCTACGGGCGGCGGCGTACCTGTGTCGTCTGCCGATAAAATTAACGTAGGAATCACGAGCGTAACCGTGCCGCCAGGCGGAGGCGCGCCGACAGTTCAATTAACGCTTAGGAATGATCTGAACCAGGGGCTCGCTGGTTTGCCTGCCGCAAACATCCGTTTTGTCATTGCACAGCTCACTCCGGGAACAAATGGCGGATCCAGTGAGTGGCAATCTTACGTAACTCGAGATAACGGCGGTGTTACTGACGCGCAGGCAACTACAGAGTCAGCGACTGCCGGTACCTATGTGGACAACATTGACGGAACATACGAATACACGTTTGCAAATGCGCTTACCGCCTATCCGGCCGGTCCCGCGTACGATGAAACCAAGACCCACCGTATCGGTGTAGAGATACGCACCACTACCGGCGGTTTTCTGCCTGAAAATATACCGGCTGATAACGCGCCGATGGATTTCCTGCCTGTCGGGGGAACGCCGTTGTTCACGCGCCTGATCGTCAACAGCGCCGACTGCAATGCCTGCCACGACAACCTAGAGATGCACGGTGAGGCGCGCTTTGACGTCGAATACTGCGTCCAGTGTCACAACCCGTCCTCCATCGACGGTGATACCGGCAACACGGTCGATATGAAGCGGCTGATTCATAACATCCACTCGGCACGGCCTGATTACGTGATCGTCGGCTTTGGCGGCAGGGTTCATGAATGGTCCGACCTCGTCTGGCCGCAGGACATCCGGAATTGCGAGACCTGCCACGACGAGGACAACCCGGACACGCCCCAAGCCAGCAACTGGCGCCTGGTCGCCAACCGCGCCTCTTGCGGCACTTGTCATTTTGATGACGGCGTAACAGACAGTGGGCACGATTACGCCATTGAAGATGGTGTACATCCCCTTGATCTGGTCTTCACTGACGATACGCAGTGTCTTATCTGTCACGGCCCCGATGGAACCATAACGAACCCCGAAGGCAGACCTGTTCGCGTTGACGTCATTCACGAGATTCTCGAAAAAACTGCCGGCGAAGCGTTTTCATACAACATTCATGATGTTGTCAGTACCGGACAAACTGAATTTCCGGTAATCACTTTTTCGGTTACCGATCCGACAAACGGAGATGCCGCATACAACATACACACGCATTCGGCGTTTACAACTTGTGCCGGCGGCGCCAGCCGACTGGCCGTGAACGTAGCGTGGAGTACTACCGACTACGCGAATATCGGTAGTGGCCGCCTCCCAGGGATACCAATATCGATGAACCCGCTGTTGGCCTGTGGCGGCACATCAGACGACAACGATGATGGCACGTTCACGGTTACCTCGCCGACGGCAATCCCCGGCACGGCGACCGGTTCGTTGTCCGTCGCTATTGAGGGACACCCGGCCGTTGATGTCTACAACGATGGCTCGCCGGAGAGGATCGCAGTAACCAGTGCCATAAGTTACGCACAAATTACAGACCCTAACCCCGTACCCCGGCGTTCAATTGTTGACATACAAAAGTGCGATGACTGTCACAACCAGCTCTCCCTGCACGGCAATAACCGTACCGACAAACCAGAGGTTTGCGTCACCTGCCATAATCCGATGATGACGGACGTTAACCAGCGCGGCGCCGATCCATGTCTGTCGGAATTGACCGACGATGACATGACAATAGACTTCAAGCACATGATCCATGGCATCCATGCATCGGGTGAGATCGGCAAACCATATAACGTCTGCGGATTCCGCAGTAGCGTGCATTCCTTCGACTTTATCTATCCAGGACGGCTGAATAACTGCGAAGGTTGCCACCTTGCGGATACTTACTTCCCGATCGACTCAGCAACGGTGTTTGGCACGACAGTTAACGTCAACGATCCGGCGACACTGCTAGACGACCGGGTTGTCTCGCCGAACGTATCTGCTTGCTCGGCATGCCACATCGATGCACTGGCCTTCGAACACATGCAGCAAAACGGTGGCGATTTTGACGCCAGCAAGGCGGCGGATGGCACAATGATTTCGGCTAAAATCGAAACCTGCGCAGTTTGCCATGGCCCCGACAGAACAGCGGACGTGAAGAAAATGCACGAGGTCGATACATTCGAGTTCAATTGAAACAGATGGTTTTGTGACAGGGAATTGTATTCGAATGGGCTCGCAATCAATCCATCGAAATTTCGCTCTGCTCCTACTTGGCATTGTCATTTCCTCGATGACGGGCGCGCAGACCGTAGAAACTCCTGTATCTGAAATTCCATACAGCAGGAAAGGTGCTGATACCTGCCTGGCGTGCCACGACGATCCGTTGTCACTCGCTATTTTTCGTACGAAACACGGCGTGCCCTCCGATCCGCGCAGCCCGTTTGGGCACGGACAACTGCAATGCGAAGCGTGCCACGGACCCGGTGGAGCACACTCACCCAGGGTCAGGCGTGGCCAGGAACGCCCGCCGATCGTCGAATTCGGTTCGCATGAGGAAACCGAAATCAGTATCCAGAATGATATGTGCCTGGGCTGCCACGATGCCGATGTTGGCTTCGGTTGGCACGGCGGGCCGCACGACAATGACGAAGTTGCCTGCGCCGATTGCCATGTAAGTCACGCACCAAGCGATGCTGTAATGCAGACATCGACGCAACCAGATGTCTGTTACGACTGCCATCAATTGCAACGAAGCGAAACACTTAAAGCCTTTTCGCATCCGTTTTTCGAAGGCAAGATGGATTGCAGTGGTTGTCACAGCCCGCACGGGGAAACTGCCGAATTGCAATTGGTTCGCCAGACAGTAAACGGCACCTGTTATCAGTGTCACGCCGAAAAGCGTGGTCCATATCTGTGGGAGCATGCACCGGTTGCCGAGGACTGTGCCCTCTGCCATGCGCCGCACGGCTCCAATCATCCGGGCATGCTAACCAGCCGCGCTCCTTTGCTATGCCAGAGCTGCCACTCGCAGTCCGGACATCCGAGCATTGCCCATGACGCAGGCGGACTGGCGACAGGCACGCCGTCACAATATCTGCTGGGTCAGAGCTGCATGAATTGCCACGAACAGGTGCACGGATCGAATCACCCATCCGGCTCGAGGCTGATGAGATAACCGGCATGAGAATCGTCATCATTTCTGCTACGGCTGTTGCTGCTTTGTTCGCATCCAGTGCATTTACGGCTGAAGTCGACACAAGCGCCTGGATTTGCGAATTCTGCCCGTTCGAAAGCGGTCATCGTGCGGATTATGAGCTTGGGGCCAGCTACGTTAGTGAAGACTCGGCGTATATCGGGGATGCGAGCGGCTATGCGGAAGAAGGCGCTTACCTTAACGTCGATGGTCAAGGCTCTTACTACGATGATGGCTATCAAATGCAATGGACAGTCGAAGATCTTGGGCTCGACTCAAGATTTGCGGAAATTTCCGGTGGCCGGCAAGGTACGTACGACTATCACCTGTCGTATCGGCAGTTACCACATCACGTCTTTGACACAACGGCGACGATATTCGAACAAGTATCGGCAGACACGCTTGACTTGCCATCCGGTTGGGTGACCGCGCCGTTAACATCGGGATTTACAGAGCTCGATTCAAGCTTGGTCAATCGGAACATAGAGAGCGAACGTAAGTCCGTGGCGTTGGGTGGCCGGTACAACCCGTCTGATCGCTTCCGAATCTCGGCCGATTTTCGCAGGCAGAAACGCGAAGGCACGGATGTGTTCGCGGGATCCTATTTCTCACAGTCGAGCTTGCTTCCGCGACCATTCGACTACGAGACGAACGAAATAGATCTTGATATCCGTTACGTCGGCGACAGCGGTTTCCTGACACTTGCTTATTACGCTTCATTATTTGACAACAGCAACGCTGAGCTGCGCTGGGAAAATCCGTTTACATCGTCGCCCGGCGCGGAGCAAGGCGCCCTGGCGCAACCTCCTGACAACACGTTCCATCAGGTTTCCCTTTCCGGCAGTTACCGGTTTGCGCCATATCGCACCGTACTTTCTTTTTCAGGGGCACTTGGAAGTATCGAACAAGATGAGGCGTTCCTGCCCTATACCATCAACCCAAACCTCTCGACGTCCCCATTGCCGCAAGCGCAATTGGATGGCAGCGTTGACACCACCAATCTAGCGTTCACATTGACGACAAAACCACACAGGAGAGCGAGAGTCGTGCTCGCCTATCGTTATGACGAACGCGACAATAAAACGACTCAGATGTTGTGGGACCGCGTGGTTACCGACACCTTTAATTCGGCCGATATCGAAACCAATGTCCCATACAGTTATGAGCGCTCGAAACTGAATCTTAGCGGCCATTTCGCTCTCACTGAGACCGTACGAATCTCTGGCGGCTACGACCGAACAAGGCTGGACAGGGATTTTCAGGAAGTAGCCGAGCAAACCGAGGACAGCGGCTGGGGCCAGGTGCGCTGGCGACCAAATACGCACATCGAAATCAGCGGTCGTGCTGGTATATCGGAGCGGGACTTTGATGGTTACGACGAAACGATTGCGGCAGGTCTCGGGCAGAACCCAATAATGCGAAAATACAATCTTGCTTATCGTTATCGCCGGTTTGGCGATCTGACGCTATCCGCTTCATTGCCAGAGAAACCAGTGTCGTTAACGTTGACTGCACTTGTCGCGAACGACGATTACATGCGCTCCCAGTTGGGCCTCATCGAGGGTGATGACCTCCGCCTTGCGGCGGACCTGAGCTGGTCACTTTCTGATACCGCGTCAATGTACCTGAATGCTGGCTTTGAGAGCATCGAATCGCAACAAGCAGGAAGCGAACAGTTTTCAACGCCTGACTGGCAAGCAGTGAGTTCCGATGATTTTTACACTGTCGGCGCTGGCTTTCGTGTCAATCAGGTCGCGGACAAATTCGATCTGCAGTTCGATTACTTACGGTCGCAAGGGTCATCGGAAATCAAAATAGACTCTGCGAGCGATGGCCTGAGCCGCTTCCCGGATCTCCAATCGACCCTGGACTCCTTGCGTGTCCGACTTACCTATCGTAAGTCAGAGCAGCTCGAATTCGCATTGCGTCTGCGATACGAGAGTTTTGAGGCAGAAGACTGGGGCCTTGAGGGAGTCGGGCCCGACACTATTCCCGTCGTCCTGACACTGGGTGCTGAACCCTACGATTCCGATGTTTTTATCGTCGGCCTTGCTTTCCGTTACCTGACAGACTTGGAATGATGCCGAGCAGAGTCGGTTAAGACACTAATAATAAGGCCGATTACGACCAGTGGCGCTAGAAACAGAATCACGGGCGATGCATACAAAATCAGCGCGGCAGAAAACACCAGCACGATAAGAACCAGAAAGATATGCATGGCCACCCTCCCCGCGACATATATCTGTCGCATTGTCTATTGGGACACCTTGACAATCTGCTCATCCAGCGCTTTGTTCAATTCGTACAATCCCGTAATTGATCACGAATAATACGAATAGCGGCCTGGCATCTTTTTTCATATACATGAATTGCTCATGAAATCATTTTCCAATATTCTCTCCGTCATCGATCCGACAGCGGCGGACCAACCTGCTTTGCATCGCGCACACTGGCTCGCCGAGCACACGGGCGCAGAACTCGAGTTACTCGTGTGTTGTTACGACGAGTTCATTACTAGCCAGAGGCTATATGACGCTCCATGGATGGAGAGTGAACGTGCACAAGTCGTCGCTGGCCACGAAAAAAATCTCGAGGAACTCGCTCAGCCGTTGCGTGAAACCGGCGTCCTCGTAAAGACGACGGCCGTCTGGGATCATCCATTGTACGAGGGTATCGTGCGTCATGCGAAAAAAAGCGGCGCAGATATCGTCATGAAGGATACACATCATCACTCCGTCCTGGCACGGGCACTATTTACCAATACGGACTGGAATTTAATTCGCACCTGTCCGTTGCCTCTTTGGCTCGTCAAACCTCGTGATGTCGTAGGTAAGCCAACATTTATCGCAGCTATTGACCCGATGAACGAACATGACAAACCGGCATCGCTCGACGACGAAATTTTGCAATTAGGAAAATTGCTCAGCGAAAAATTATCTGGTGAACTGCACGCATTTCACTCTTATGATCCACGCGTCATGGCCGCGACCGCGACGGCCTACGCATACACTCCTATTTCATTGCCTTTGGACGAGTTCGAAAAGCAAATGCATGACGATCACTACGAACGCTTTAACGAAATTACCTCGTTCCATGGCGTCGCGGATAACAATACACATTTGGTTAGTGGATTGGCCCATGATGAATTACCTAGAATCGCGGGCGCTGTAGGTGCCGATGTCGTTGTCATGGGCGCAGTTGCCCGGAATCGCTGGAAACGCCTGTTCATCGGTGCAACAGCGGAACGGACGCTCGAGCACCTGCCATGTGATCTGTTGATTGTTAAACCCGATTGGTTCAAGACGCCTGTAGACCTCGTTGATCACGAGGCCGCCTGATAATCGTTGCGTAGTGTTGTGGTACATTCACTAGGTGTTGTCAGGCAAATTACTTAAAAAAATCATGAATCTGGCGGTTCTCGCGGCATTGGGCGGGGCTGCCTGGTACGGGTATTCGCGTCGGTAGGCCGCACGCTATGTACATCACACCATTGGTGATCGGTGTAACCGGTCATCGAGATCTCGTGCCGACCGAGATCGACGTGCTACGGGAAAAAATCACCGGTCTGTTCGACGATCTCCGTCGCCAGTTTCCGAATACGCCGTTACTAATGATGAGTGCTCTGGCAGAGGGCGCAGACAGGCTGGCTGCGCATGCCGCTCTGGATGCCGGCATCGAACTGCAGGCCGTCCTGCCAATGCCCATTAGATTCTATCGCGACGATTTTGAAACTCCAGAATCAAAAGCAGAGTTCGATGATCTGTGTGACAAGGCCGAAGTCCTGACATTACCCGTCCCTTTTCCGGAGCAACGATTAGACGATGCCCTCGGCGGGGGCCGTGAAATCGCCTATGCCAATGCCGGCATGTTTATTAGTGCGCACTGCCACATCTTGCTGGCATTGTGGGACGGCATAAACGAATCCGGTATGGGTGGCACGGCACAGGTCATCTACTTCCAGCACTACGATCGGCTGCCCGGCGTTGCTGATAGCGTGCCACGCTCGTCGCTCTTTCTCTCCGATAATGAAACCGACCTCGTCTATCACATATGTTGTTCGCGGCAACAAATAACAAAAGAAAGTGATTACGACATCGGGCCGCTCGAGGCGCGCTGGTTCACCACCGATCCCGACAATCCAAGCACGGCGGAAATGCCACCGCGATATGCCAGCGTGTTCGATCGTACGGATGACTTCAATGCGGACGTAAGCCATTACCTCGCATCCAACGAGGAGCCGACGTCTGAGGAATTCACACCGCCCGAAACACACACTCAAGAAGCGGCAGAACGAATCGGCCGTTATTTCGGCATTTCAGATGTGTTGGCGAATTACTACCAGGCTCGAATCAACCTGACGCTGGGCACGAATTATACACTCGCTATGGTGGCTGGCCTGGCATTCATAATTTACGCCGAGATGACAGACGTTCGATTATTGGTCGTCGTGTTCCTTGTATCGCTATTTGCCACCATCATTTTGGCCGGCATCTCGGAACGTCGACAGTGGCATCGAAAATACCTGGATTACCGTGTCCTGGCGGAAGGCCTTCGCGTGCAATTCTATTGGGCAGTAGCCGGTGTCCATGGCAAAGGGCAATCGAAATTCGAGCACGACAATTTTCTTCGGCAACGCGACATGGAACTTGGATGGATTCGCAACGTCATGCGAGTCGCTGGAACACTCAGCGACTCTCAGGCGTCGACGGATGAGCGAGAGGGGCTACGGTTTGTGATCCGCCATTGGATTGGAGACGACGAATATTCAGGTCAACTGGATTACTACCGGACGAAGGCGACCCAGCGTGCGCGCGATAATCGAAGATCGGACCGACTTACGATGATGTGCCTGTGGAGCGGAATCCTCGTTGCCGTCATTCTCGTGATTTTCCTGACGCAGATTGGTGACAAATGGCTGCAGGCCCTGATCGTTCTGATGGGTGTGTTGCCGCTTGTGGCCGGTATTGCCGAGGCGTATACGCAGCGCAAAGCAGATCGTGAATTGACCAAACAGTACCAGTTCATGGCCCTCGTTTTTGCGAACGCCCGCCGGCGACTTGATGAAGCATCCGGCGACCCTGAGCGGCGCGAGGTATTGCGGGGACTTGGCGACGCGGCACTTTCAGAACACGCGGAATGGATACTTATACAAAGAGAACGGCAGCCTGAATCCGCCGGCCTGTAGGCGATGCATCAATAATGCCCGCTTTTCGTGAAGAAAATACTATACTGTAGAGATAAATATTTGACCAATAAGAAGAATTCGGAGCTTAAGTGCCCGACCAGATATTCATTTCCTATCGCCGTGACGATGCCGCGTACGTAACCGGCCACATCAACGACCGACTTCGCAAGGAGTTCGGCGATGATTCTATTTTCACGGATGTGGACCGCATTGCGCTGGGCGTTGATTTCCGAACGACGTTGGATTTGATGGTTAGCCAATGCCAGATTCTCCTGGCAGTCATCGGGCACGACTGGCTCACGGTAAAAAATAAAGACGGCCAGATCAGGCTGCAGGACCCGACGGACTTCGTCAGAATCGAAATCGAGTCTGCGCTTGCACGAGATATCCCGGTTATTCCGTTGCTGGTCGCCGGCACAAAGATGCCCTCGAAAGACGAGTTACCCGGATCCCTGGAGGAACTCGCATTTCGCAACGGCACGCAAATCAGACCTGATCCTGATTTTCACACCGACATAGATCGGCTCATCAAGAGTCTGAAGGGTCACCTGGTAGATCTGTCGGACGGAGTCGACCCCAACGAAATTGTCGAGAACGAAGAGAAAGCACAGAAACAAGCCAAACTGAAAACAGAACGACCCCCGAAAAAACGAATGTCCAGGCTGGTCTTCTGGCCTTTGCTCGTGGTGGGGATGGCGTTGTTGGCGGGCGGTTCGTGGTTTGCGTGGCAGCAATACGAGGAGCAAATACGGGTGGCGAACGCCGCGCTCGAGGAAGTCCAGAAAACGGCCGCAGAGGCTGAAGCGAAACGCGAAGCCGATGCTATTGCAGAAGCGAAACGCGAAGCCGATGCCGAGGTTGTGGCGGAACGACAGGCCAACACCCAGGCTGAGATCGGGCGGCAAGCCGATGCCGAAGCGCAACGATTGGCCGACGCCGAAACCAAACGCAAAGCGGACGCCGAAGATGAAACTCAGATCCAGGCGGACGCGGATGCTGAAGCTGAAGCCCAACGCCAGGCTGACACCCAGGCAGAGGCCAGACGTGAGGCCCAGGAGGAAGCCAGACGCGAAGCCGAACGCAAGGTCAACGCATCCGCAGCCATTAATAGAGGCATCTCACGCGCCGGGCGCGGAGATCATGTAGCTGCCATCGAAAATTACACCGAGGCCATTGAACTTGGCGCAAACCCCGCGTTCGTCCACAAACAACGGGGTGTCTCCCATTATGCGCTCGGAGAATACGAGGCTGCAATCGAGGACTACGACGAGGCCATTCGACTCAACGATAAAAATGCCATCGCGTATTACGAGCGGAGTAGAACACACTACGCACTGCAGAACTTTGACGCCGCGAGGGAGGACTGCAACACAGCCATTGGACTCGGCCCCGACTTCGCCAACGCGTACTACGAAAATGGTTGCCGCATAGGCGACTAGGGTTTGGGTCCCCGGCACCTGTCCAGAATCTTATTGTCGAGATCCTTCGGATCGTTAACGATCTCGTAAAAGTCATCGATGAAGCGTAGCGCCCGTGATCTGTTCTTTTTCGCAAGCCCTGTTGGAAGCAAAGCATCTGTGATGTCACTGCGATTCTCGTTGAATAATGCAATCGACTGCATCAGCGATGTGTTTTGCCAGCATAAACCGCGATACAGGCGAGTGCTGACGCTCCGAATCGGCAGTTGATCATGCGGAAGTGCATACTCGGTGTTGATCACACCAGCCTGATCAAAATCGTAAGGCAGGATCACCCAGTTCCCCTCCTCTCCGGGCACTGATAGCACCTTACCGTTGTGACAACACGCTTCGCCGGCCGGGCCGCGTTTGACCGAAAAGTCCGTGTTCGCGATCAGATACTGAAACAACATGCTGTGCGTGGTCTCAATCAATGAATACTGCTCGTCATTGATTTGTGTTGGTTTGATCACTTCGCGCTGTAAGCGCTTGGCGGCTTCGCCGACTGGTTCGATTAAAAAAGCGGGTCGCTCTCGCTTCCAACGTTTCGAATCGGTATCGAGAAAAACGACCTCCAGCCGACGTACGCGAAACGAAATGTCCGTGATCGCGTTATAGGCGCGATAAATTCCGTACTCTTGTAAGAGCCAGTCCCTCGCTTTGTAGCCTCTGTCGCACTGATTCACCATTTTCACATGGTGCTGGCCTTCAAAAATGTCCAACTCGGAATCGTCGCGATCAAAGGTTAATCGCAGCGGCGGAAAACCACATACATCAAGCCGCGACTTGCCACGCGTCTTCAAAATGAAATCGATCTGGTGTTCGACTCCCGCGGCATCGGTATAACTCAGAACGGCATCGTATTCCTGGTCGCTGTGCCGGTGCTTCAGCAATTCCTTCATCGGCGCCGTGATCGTTACGACGAGGGTCTCGTTGCTTTCGAATAGAGGCGTAGCCAGCAAGCTGGCTGGTACAACAATAATTGCCAACACCGCAATGGCGAACATCTGGCGGGAGATACTCATCTTGGAATACTAGCGCTTCGGACTCTCTGATGCCTAATGGAACTCGCCATTAATTCCAGCTTTCCAGCGACTCTACGGCCCGTGTCGGCGTGGCTTTAGTTTGGTTTTTTTGACCGCCAGAGTCTTTGGCGGTTAGCATCCAGTTACCTTTGGGCATGCCCGCAACACACGAGTTGGCATTGGAAAAATCGGACTCACAAGACCTGGACAGCCATCCTGTCGCCGATAAGGGCGAAGTGGCTTCGGCCGTTCCAATTATTGACGTTGGGAACATGCGCGTTGATCAACCCTCCGACACGATTGAGAAAATTGCACGAGCTTGCAGTGACTGGGGATTCTTCCAGGTTATCAATCATGGCATTGGTCACGAATTGATCGACAATGTCTGGCGCGAGACGCGTCTTTTTTTTGGCCAACCCATCGAGGATAAGCAGACTGTACTCAGGTCGAGGGAGAATCCCTGGGGCTTTTACAACATCGAACTGACCAAGAATAAGCGCGACAAGAAAGAGGTATTCGACTTTACGACCGAGGGCGCGGATCCGATTTACCATTCCGAAAACCGCTGGCCCAGCGCCATCGGAAGTTTTCGGGCTACGATGCTCGACTACCTCGAAGCCTGTACAGTTCTCTCTCATAGATTGCTGCAGGCATTCTGTGTGGGTCTCGATCTGCCAGCCGAATATCTTCATGAAAGTTTTGCGCCAGAGCACACGGGCTTTGTTCGGCTGAATTACTTCCCGGTAAAAGATCCAGCGGGTGCGACGGATGACGTTCCTGACGCCGGCTTCGGCATACACCATCACACGGATGCCGGGGCATTGACTGTCTTGTTGCAGGACGACGTGGGAGGTCTTCAGGTTCACCGGAACGGTCGCTGGCACGACATTCCGCCAGTCGAGGGTGCGTTAGTCATCAACACGGGCGATATGATGCAAGTGTGGTCGAACGATGCCTATCGGGCGCCTCCACACCGCGTGCTCGCGATGGAGAAATGCGACCGTTACAGCATTCCGTTTTTTTTCAACCCAGCCGCAAACGCGAGAGTAAGCCCGCTGCCGACCGTCGTCAGCGAGTCCCGCCCTGGAGCGTACCGCACGATCGAGTGGGCGGAGTTCCGTGGTAAACGTACTGACGGCGACTATGCCGACTATGGTTCGGAGGTACAGATCTCGCAGTACCGGCTGTAACCCAAATACACCGGATATTCTAAGAGAACCAAAAAAGTCAACCAGAAACAAAACCACACAAAAAATGCCATTTTTCGTAAAGCTTGAATCGTCGATCGTTCAGTTAAATAAAGTATATTAGCGGCCGACAGAACGAAGCAAAATTGGACTTCACACATTGACCAGTACAAAGACAGTAATCGTTGGCGCCGGCGCTGCCGGCCTGACTGCCGCAAAGGAATTGCAGCGCCTTGAGCAGGACTTCCTTCTGCTCGAAGCTTCACACCGAATCGGTGGCCGCGCCTACACTGAGGACCTCGCGCCCGGAATGCCATTTGATCTCGGCGCGCATTGGATCATGGAGCCAACCAGAAATCCTCTGATGCCCCTTGCCGAGCGTGATCAATTGCGGCTCGACAAAGATGACAAACACTATACGGCGGGCCGATATTTTGACGACGGTGAATGGCTGCCAGAGGGTATCGACCGGGAACTAGGCGAATTCTGGGACAAACAATTCGAAACGATGGCGCACGCGAGTAACGATGATCGGGACACGTCCGTGTTCGATGCCATTGATAATGACGATCGCTGGGCAACGTACTTTCATGGGCTATACGCAAAGGAATTTACTCGTGACGTCGATCAGGCCTCGGCCAGGGACGCGATGGCTTTCGTGACCGAGGAAGAAGATCTCGCGGTCGCCAGCGGGTATGGCAATCTAATGGCCCGATACGGCGAGGACGTACCTGTCACGTTGAATTCCGCTGTTCGCAAAATTGATTCTTCCGGCCCGCGAATCAAACTGGATACCGTTAAGGGTCGTATTGATGCTGACAAAGTGATCCTGACAGTCTCTAACGGCGTGCTGTCGGCTCGCGATATCGAATTCTCGCCAACTCTGCCCGATTGGAAGCTCGATGCAATCGAAGGACTTCCGCTGGGCACCCATACCCGAGTAGCGATGATGTTTGATAAACCAGTCTTGCGCGACCTCCCCGCGTATTTCACCGTCAACACATCGGGAGATGGGCCGATCCCCTTCAGGAACCAACCGTTCGGCTATGACTATGTCGAAATCGTAACGGGTGGTCGCATTGCCGAATGGATGGAGACATCGGGCGAGCGTGCGACGCTAGAGTTTTTGATGACGAAACTTCGCGAAGCAGCGGGAAGTAAAGCAGTGCCGGATCCTGCGCGCCATATCGTGACGGCCTGGAACCAGGACGCGTGGACTAAAGGTGCGTACAGCTGCGCGCGACCCGGCGCTGCGGATCAGCGACCGATACTCGCTCAGCCCATCGACGAGCGGATTTTCTTTGCGGGCGAAGCGAGCTCGAGCGATGCCTATGGGAGCGTCCATGGAGCCTGCATCTCCGGGCGCGATGCGGCGCGTGCCACAGTAGCTTAGCTTCCTACATGTCCACGCCCAAGCGGTCCATCATTTGATCGAGTAGACCTGCCGAGCGATGAGTGCGGTCTTCGTAGCTGTCCGCAACGCGGTTGAGAGCAATGCCGAGGTTTACGCCCAACCAGCGCAAGGGCTCGGGTTCCCAGCGCGGGGATGTCTTCCCCACCCAAGGAAGCGACGTGAGTTCACTTTGGCGCTCCAGAAGTATGTCGCACAACGTTCGCCCTGCCAGGTTACTCGCCGCCACCCCTTCGCCCATAAAGCATCCGACGCCCCCGATACCTGTCTTGGGGTCCACAAAGATGCGGGTGGCCATGTCTCTTGCAACGGCAATGGGTCCTCCCCATCGATGGGTGATTTTGAAATCTCCCAGCTGAGGAAACATGCTGCGCAAGGCGTTCGCCAGTTCACGTTGCGTGCGTGCGCTGTGATCCAAACTGGGGTCGATGCCCGAACCATAATGGAATCGAGGTGTTCGGCCACCGATTGCGATGCGATTGTCGGCCGTCCGCTGCGCGTATGTAAAAAGTCGTCGGCGATCGGCGAAGAGTCCGCGAGGAACCAACCCGATCTCATCCCAGACTTCATTCGAGAAGGGCTCGGTGGCGCACATATTTTCGTAAACGGGAATGACGTCTCGCTTGTAGCTCGAGAGTTTTACCTTATAGGCGTTCATGGCCATCACGATACGAGAAGCGCGAACTGTGCCGTGGGAAGTTTGGACTCGTCCCGGTTCGACGCCGGTCACTGCGGTCTGTTCGTAAATTTTCACACCGCGTCTTTCGACGGCATCTGCAAGGCCCCGTGCAAGTTTCGCAGGATTGACCGCCGCTACGTGCTTTTGAAATGTGCCGCCGACTGCGGTAGCCACGCGTATGCGTTTTCGCAACTCATCGGGCTCAAGCCAGTAATGATCGTCCTCGCTAAAGCCAAAGGCTCGCGCCTCGGCGAGTTCTTCCTGCGCATGCGTGGCTTGCAACTGGTCGAGGGCAATGCCAATCCCCCCGACGCGCTTGTAGTCAGCTGCAATGCCTTCTCGCTCGCAGACCTCGCCGACTTCGTACACCGTGGCGACAATTGCTTTGCGCAATCGACCTGCGCCCTCCGGGTCTTCCTCGTGGTAGGTCGCCATGCCCTGGACGTCTGGCCAGCACCACCCACCGTTGCGCCCCGAAGCCCCAAAGCCAGCGATATCGCGTTCGATTACGGCGATCTGACAACTGGGATCGGCGATTGATAAGTAATAGGCGGTCCACAACCCGGAGAAGCCGGCGCCCAGGATAACGATATCGACATCGCGATCGCCGGGGAGTGGCGCGCGCGGTTCAGGTTCGATTCCGATGCTATCGAACCAGTAGCTTGTTGATCGATAGCTCATCAGCTCTCCAGAAAGCTAACGTGTTTTGTCGAACTCCCGACCGAGCTATAATGCTTTAACGACGTGCTTTTATAAAGATAAAGGAGATCGGCTCGTATGAAACATAGCGATGATTCTGCGGGGAGCCCTTCAGAAAAAAAAGAACATACGGGCATAACTTCGATATGGATAGATAATTTTCTTGATTATCTAAGAAAGGGTTATTTCTCTGATTTTCTTAAATGGAACGTAGATTGGCTGACCAAGTGGGGATTGAACGGATTGTATGTTTCAGCCATTCTCGGGCTGCTTACGTCGATATATGTGCCCTACAAATATGTTCAGGTCGAGTTTAGCTATTCAATAGCGACTGGGCTTACATGGGTTCTTGTGTGCATATTAGCGCACTATACGGCCGTCAAGTTTCTGCCCAACCTTGACAACATAATCAAGTCAACGCCCACCAAATTAACATCCCGTGCATTTACAGATTCTTTTGCTCTAGTGGCTGGGATTGGGGGCGTTGCGGCCCTAATAGCGGGTGCATATTTTGCAATAAGCTCGGAAAACGTCGATCCAATGGTCTACGGAGTATTTGCATTTATTTTTTGCGAATACCTTATGTCGCTCTCTCTCAGTCCTGAGAATCTCGGTATAGAAATAACAGAAAAGACCACTGCTGGGGAAGAACTTTTAGGAATACTTTCATTCATTATGAAGGGTTTTCTGAGACTTATCCCAGTGATGTTTGGTTCCGGAATAATTTTGGGTATCGTTAGGACATTTGATATTTGGCTCGGAGATGTCGAATACATTAGTCAGCTTGTTGGGCAAGTTTCAGCTGTTGGTAGACTTACTGCGGCGGCGTTTTTGCCTGTTACCGGATACCTGGCATTTCTTCTATATTATTTTTCAATAGATATCTTGGCATCCATAATAGCAATTCCTCAAAAACTGGATAGCTTGAGTTCCAACAATAATGTCGTGGCTACTGAGTCAAAAGTCACATCCTCAAGTACGAATGAAGATCCGCAAGATGATTCCGGGAATGACGCCTCTGTGCCGCCAGTCGATTTCGACGAATTGATGTCAAAAGGAGGGGCATGCATCCAATCAAAAGATTATGAAAGTGCAATAGCTTTGTATACATCAGCCATTGACGTAAACGAAAGTAGTGGTGAGGCTTTTTACAAACGAGCAGTTGCATACAGTAAGGTTAATAATAAGAAGGATGCCATCAAGGATATTAAGGCGGCGGCAAAGCTCGGGAATGAAAAAGCAATAAAGTATTTAGATCAAAGAAACATAAGCTAAAAATCGGGGCAGAATCAGGCAGGAGAGATTGGCTTGCGCCTGCGGCGCTGCCCCGTCAATGGCTTCGCGATTGATCGAACAGAAGTTCTCATCTAGGCCCGGAGCACGTCTAAAAGAAAAGGGGACCCATTTGGGTCCCCTTTTTTTAAGTGGCGCGCCCGGAGAGATTCGAACTCCCGACCACCTGGTTCGAAGCCAGGTACTCTATCCAGCTGAGCTACGGGCGCATTGTTAGTTGGTTAATTCTGCCATCTATCCTACCGGTTAACGTCTACTTTCGTCGATAGGGTAAAACGCGATCAGCCCGCCATACTCCTGGGCGTCTTCGGCCTCGCTATCCATGGCCTCCTGCATTGATTCAATCCACTCATTAAGCGATTGCTGCAACTCGTCAATTCGCTCGGGTGAGACCTTGCCCCGAAGTCGCATGACGATCGCCTTCCTATCACTGTCGTCGTCGGCGTTCGCAATTACGTCGAGTATCTCGGCCTCTGCGCCACGCAGCATGTCGCGGATTGCACCGGCGCCCTCCTCGCCCGCGTCATCAGCAAACAGTGAATGATCCGCTTCGAACCGCTCCGCTACCGCCCGAAACGTGCGCTCGATGGTGCCGCGTTTTTGCTTCTCTTCGACGACAACCAGCAATCCCGCCTCGTGCAATGCATCCACGTGCCGGTACAGCTTCGTAACACTCTCGCCCAGCTCGGCAGCGACCTCCTTGGTGGTCCTGGGTTTCTCGGCAAATGCCTGGATAAGCTGCAATTTGAGCGGATCCGTCAACAGGCGCATATGCTCCAAGTCTTTGATTGTGTGGACTTCTTTCACGAGACTCCAGTTAAATTCAATTTAGGGGTTGATTATTCACGAAAAGGTGAATAATATTATTCACACTTCAGTGAATATTCAGGATACCGAAACCAATGTACCTTGTCGACCATATTTTCATACTACTGCTGTTCGTCGTTCAGCCCATCCAGGGCGCAATAACTTTCCGCCGCTACATCGCACGTATCAAAGAAGGTAAACCCGCCAGACGTGTCCGCGCTTATATGGAAACCCTGGCGGTGGAGTGGGCATTTCTCGCCGCCCTGGCCTTCGCCTGGTTCAAATTCGGCCGACCTGTCGCGGACCTGGGTTTTGTTGCACCCGCGGGCATCGGCTTTTGGGGCGGTGCCGGCGTTCTCGTTCTGGTTACAGGCTACCTGATCTACACCTGGCATCGCGCCAAGCACGCAAGCGATGACGAAAAGTTAGAGCAGGCAGAAGAGCTCGGCGACCTGGTACATTTCCTGCCTGTAACCCGCCGTCATCTTCGCGCTTTTTTCGCGATATCGATAACAGCGGGTATCGTTGAGGAGATCGTTTACCGCGGCTTCGTGCTCTGGTACCTGGCCCAGTTCATGCCATTGTGGGCCGCGGTCGCCGTGTCATCGGTTGCGTTCGGCCTCGGCCACAGTTACCAGGGTGCATCCGGTGCCCTGCGATGCGGTTTGATCGGACTGGTTTTCGCTATTTTCTACATCGTCACCGGGTCGATTTGGTTACCCATAATCGCCCACGCGGTGCTGGATATTCTGCAAGGAATGATGCTCTTTGAATTATTTCGCGATAAGGGCAACGACGGTACGCCAGCTTTAGCCGGCGAATATCAATAAACGTTTAGGCGGAGTGTCGGGGACTACTAGTCAGGTTCCCGTCGCTCCTGTTTTCGCCGTTGCGCTTTCCGGCGGTCCTTCTCGACTCTCCGCTCTTCTTTCCTGCGGTCCTCTTGCCGGCGCTCCTCATTCCTGCGGTCCTCGCTCTCCCGCTCCTCTTCCCGGCGGTCCTCGCCCCGCCGCTCTTCTTGCCTGCGATCGTTGCCCCGCCGCTCTGAATCTCGGCGGTCCGCGACTCTCCGGTCTCCTTGCCTGCGGTCCTCGCCCCGGTCCTGGTGTTTTCTATCCTTGTGTTGTTCCTTCTCATCACTCATGTCGGTCTCCCGCAAACAGGGCTCGGATTCTACCAATCTTTCAACGGCCACTCGATGGGCGAAGGTGGCGGCCACGGAAAATTTGTCTCGTCAATCAGTCGCGCAAAATTCGGGGTTACCTCAAGATCGAACGGCGCGCCGCAAAGGCAGTTACCAATCTCAACAAAAAGATTCAGAAAGCCGAGCGGCGTCGCATCGACAATGGCAGCTAGTTGATTGGCTCGTTCACGATCGCCCAGCATCGCAGAAATATAGGGCCCTGGTTCAAAACTGCCCTTTTCGGCCAACTCGTCGAGCACCGCTCGCGCCGCATTCGCATCGCCCATCGCGGCTGCAACAGTGAAACTGAATACATGCCGGACTTGTTCGTCTTCGATGTACCGCTGGCCGGTAGCCAAAGCATCGTCGAATTGTCCAACCGCCAAATAGGCGCGAATTAAACTGCCTGTAATTTGTTGATGCGGAATGACTTCTAATCCTTGCTTCGCCATCTCTATCGCCACTTGGTGGTCACCCAGTGCAGTTTGAGTGTCCACGAAATTAGCCCAACCATAGTAATTCAACGGATCACACGTCGCTAAACGCCGCCAGAATTCGAGCAATTCGTCTGATGGATCCAGTGTTGTGACTACGCCCCCCCACCAGGAGGCGGCGATGCAATCAGAAGATTGGAATGCAGCGGACAAAAGTTGCGGCAGGCGGCCCCACTGCTCTGAAATGAGCGCATGTTCGAGTGTGGCGTTGAGTCGATCGCCCTCAGTCGTCGCCGTTCGCGCCGCATTTCGGAGATCGGTTTCGGCGGCCTCAAGCGCTGCCGCAATCTCATCGGAATCCGCGCCGGTTTGATCTGCATCTGTGACCAGGTGAACGTAATAATCGGCATGATCAAAATGCGCCGCTGAATATCCCGGTTCCAATTCGATGGTTCGTTCGAAGAATCGGTTCGCAGCCAACATGTCGACGAGTTCATCGCGATCGTCAAACTCATGCCCGCGGGCAGCTAACTCCAGGCCTTTTTGATAGGCGATGAACGCCTCTGGGTTGCGCAGGCCGCTCGATCGCATTCTCGCCAGTTGATCGTCATCGAGCACGACATCGAGCGCCGCCGCCACTTTTTCAGCGATTTCGCCCTGCACGCCGAAACTGTCTTCGCCCGATCGTTCGTAGGTCTCGGACCAGAGATGAAAACCGTCACTGGCTCGAATCAATTGTGCGGTGATGCGCACTCGCTCACCGGCACGCCGTACCGAGCCCTCGACAACATGCGCAACCCGGAGTTTGCTGGCGATTTCAGGAACGGGCATGTCCTGGCCTTTGAAGGCGAATGCCGAGGTGCGTGCCGTGACCAGCAGTTCGGGCAAATGCGCCAGGGAATTCAAGATCTCTTCGGTCAGGCCATCGGCGAAGTATTCGTCATCGGGACCGTTGCTCATTGCAACGAAGGGCAACACGGCCACCGACTTGACCGTTACCGCCGTAATATTTTCGCCCGCCGTTGGCGCTGCTTCCTGCAACGCAAATTTGTCTGCCAACAGGAAGCAAACAGCAATTACCAAGACAGCAATAATTAGATAGTCGAGCTTGCGGCCCGTCTGGCGTGTAATCGATTGAGACCGATCGACGTCTTTTTCACGCTTGACGCCCTCGGGCGTCATCTCAAACGCCCAGGCGAAAAAAACGGCCAATGGGAAACCGAGTACGAGAACAAACAACACCGACTTGGGTACCCACTCCGGTGTCCCGAAATTATCGAATGCGAGATCGGCGGCCTGCGCCAGCACCCAGGCGATCACAGTGTAGGCAACAGCGACACGAAAAACGTTACGCCGCTTCATTTCGGTAATTAGACCCATTCTTTCCCTGGCCGCCCGTGCTTCCCGAATTCCCAGCGCAGAGTATAGACAGTCCGCCGTCTATACTCTATCTAAAGGGCTGTTTGTAACAAAAGCTAGTAGGATAACGAGTTCAAAAGAAAAACTGTGGGGACAACGACAATGAACAAGAACGTTATTTCAAAATCCACACTAGCGCTGGCATTGATCGCAACAGGAATTGGTTGTGCAGGTGCAAGTGATGAGACGGAGAGACTGATCGCCCATGCACGATCGGCGGCACCGGCGGCACTGGGGGCCGACGCGACGGTCGTGATCGGCGGAGAAGTCGCGGCCGAGGGAAGCAACGGCTGGACCTGTATGCCGAATACCATGGCCAATGACGGCGCTGCGGTTTGTATCGATGCGACCTGGGGCGAGATGATGGGCGCGGTCGGTGCGAAAGCACCCTTTGCCGCCACCAGTGTGGGTATTTCCTACATGCTGAAAGGCGATCCTCCCGGTGGCGGGGTCAGCAACTCCGATCCCTATCACGAGGATCCACCGAGCGCGGATGATTACGTCGAAACCGGACCACACCTGATGCTCATCGTGCCGAAGGAACTACTCGAAGGCATGACTGACGACCCGTCTTCAGGTGGCCCGTACGTCATGTGGGGAGACACCGATTACGCCCACATCATGGTGCCCGTTAAGTAGGGTTTCGAAAGAGCGCTACTGTTGCGATTTGATCCAACGGTCGATTCGGGACTCGAGCACGAGTAACGGTACGGACCCGGTTGTAAGCACCTGGTTGTGAAACATGCGCACGTCGAACGCATCACCGAGTGCGTCTTCGGCGCGATTTCGCAGCTCGCGAATCTTTAACTGCCCGATTTTGTACGACAGGGCTTGCGACGGAATTGCAATGTAGCGCTCGACTTCGGCAATAACGTCGGTATCCGCGATCGGCATGTTGCTCTTCATGTAGTCGATGGCGTCTTGCCGCGACCAACCCATCACGTGCATGCCGGTATCGACGACGAGGCGATCGGCGCGCCAGATATCAGTGTAAAGCGCACCGAAATACTGGTACGGATCGGTATAGAGCCCGAGTTCCTTGCCGAGCGATTCGGCGTATAAGCCCCAGCCTTCGGAGTACGCGGTGTAACCGCCGAAGCGCCGAAACGCGGGCAACTCATCCATCTCTTGTGCCACCGAGATCTGGAAATGGTGCCCGGGAGCCGCTTCATGCACCGACAGCGCTTCCATCATGTATTTCGGACGCGCGGAAAGATCGTAGGTGTTTATGTAGAACACTCCCGGGCGGGAACCGTCCGGCGTGCCCGCGAAATAAAATGCAGCTGGCATAGACTGTTCCTGAAATTCCTGAATCGGCTGTACCACGTAGTCGGCCTTCGCCTTGATATCGAAACTTGCGTCCAGCAGTGGATTGATGACCGTGCGAAGTTCATCGTACGCCGTCACAATGGCTTCCCTGGATTCAAAGTAGTAGCGCGGATCGGTACGCAGGTGCTCAAAAAACGCTTGCAAGTCACCGTCGAAACCCACTTCGTCCTTGACGCGTAGCATCTCGGCATACAGGCGTTCGACCTCAAGCTTTCCTATCTCGTGTATTTCTTCCGGCGTGTAATCGGTGGTCGTCGATTCCCGTACTTTGAAAGCGTAGTACGACTCGCCACCGGGCACCTCGCCCTGGCCAATCGTCTCGCGCGTATTTGGAATGTAGTCGTCGGCGATGTAGTCGTGTAGTTTTGCGAAGGCCGGCGACAGTACGTTTGAAATGTGATCGCGGTACGCCGCTTCAATTCGTTCACGGTCTTCGTCCGCAAAGCTGTCCGGCATGTTCGCAACCGGTCGCCAGAAGTCGCTTTGTTCAGGATCGTCAACCACCTGCGCGTCGAGTTGCGGCAACACTTTCTCCATCAGGATGCGGGGATGAACGACACCCACTTCGACGCCCTCTCGCATCTTGCTGATCGTGAGATCGACATGTTCGACAATTCCAGTCGAGCGAGCGATCCAGTTGTCGTAGTCCTCGGCCGTCGCAAACGGCTGCGCCATCGACCCAGACCCCAGCATGACGACGAGGCTCGGCATGCTGAACATCTGGTTCACGGGCGTTAGCGACTCAAACGCATCATAGCCTTGCTCACTGCGCTCGATGGCGTTCTGTCGTTCAAGTCGGAAAATTTCAAAACTCAGCAGATCCTGACCATCGAGCATCGACGGATCGATCGCGTTTAGTCGTGCCAGGTAACGCTTATCCATGGCAAGCGCCGCAGCCGCGTACTCGTCGGACAAGGGATCCAGCGGATACCACTGATCATTGAATCGATTGTCGCCCCGAAACGTCGCGGACAACGGGTTCATGGCCAGGTAGTCCTCGTCGTACTCGGTATACAGGGTGTTTAGTTGTGCCGGGGCATCGACCGTGGTTTCGGTGGCAGGCTGACAGGCTGCGAGGCCCAGCGCAACGGTAATGAGGGCCAAATGATGTGGATTTGCGCGATTCATTGTTCTTATTCCTGAAAGACTTTGATTTTTCGAAAGACTACGAATTCTACCGATAGGGCGCGGTTTAGCAATCGCCACAGCGCTGCGGATCGTCCTCTCCTCTGCTAGGATTGGGGAAAATCAAGACTTACTGCAGAGGATATAAAAATGAAGAAGCTACTGAGCACCCTCCCCCTGTTCCTGATGATACTGGGCTGCACTCAGGCCCCAATGGCCACGGACCCGTCGGTTCTTTCGTCGAAGACGGAAGCCTGGGAAGCGGCATTCAATGCCAAGGATATCGATGCACTCGTGGCGCTTTACACGAGTGACGGTCGTATCCTGCCGCCCAATGCCGAGATGGCGAGTGGCGGCGATGCCGTCCGCACTATTTTCGGCGGCATGATCGATGCCGGTATGAGCGGTGAACTCGCCAGCATCGAAGCCAGGGTCTCCGGCGACGTTGGCTACGACGTTGGCACGTACACGTTGCGAGTCGATGGCGAGGTGATAGACACGGGCAAGTTCGTCGAGACCTTCGTGCGCGGCGATGATGGCGAATGGCGCATGAGCAACGACATCTTTAACAGCGACAATCCGCCCGCCGCGCCCGCGGAATAAGCCCGGCCCGCCGCGTGACCATTAGTCAGTCGATAAGCTTCAAGGCTAGCCCCGCGAAGGTCTACGAAGCGATCATCTCGGCGGAGCAGTTCGGCGATGTAACCGGCGCGGCTGCGGAAATCTCGAGCGACGAAGGTGGTGAATTTTCGTGTTTCGGCGGCCAGATCACTGGCCGCCATATCGAATTGATTCCGGATGAACGAATTGTCCAGGCCTGGCGCGTCAAAGCGTGGCCGGAAGGCGTTTTCTCGGAGGTGAGATTTGACCTCAGTGCGTCCGGTGATGCGACGACACTCGAACTCACCCAAACGGGCTACCCGGACGATGCGGCCGAACACCTCGAGCCCGGCTGGCACAAGATGTATTGGGAACCGCTGAAAGCCTATTTGGAAGGATAGGAATCCAACAAAGCGATAATCTAAGCGTGTAGGCGTGGACGGCGGTAAGAGTTCGGTGTCAGTACAGTGCCGGATGGGGTTATGAATCCGGATTCTCATGAGCGTTGATGCACGCTACAAAATACTGTTCGAACCGGTGGATATCGGACCGGTAACGGCCAAGAACCGCTTCTACCAGGTGCCCCACTGTACCGGCATGGGCTGGTTGCGCCCGAACATGGTCGCCGACGTGCGCGCGACCAAGGCTGACGGCGGCTGGGGTGTTGTTTGTACGGAATACTGCTCAATTCATCCGACCTCGGACGACGTCCCCTTCCCCACCCACACGCTGTGGGATGACGACGATATTCGAGCGCACCGCGTCATGACGGACAAGGTTCACGAGCACGGCGCCCTGGCCGGCGTCGAACTATGGATTGGCGGCAGCAGTTCCCCGAACTTCCTGAGTCGCGAAGCACCGATGGACGTGGTGTCCATGCCGAACTGGAACGCGGATCCCTACCAGTCCCGCGCCATGACCAAATCCGATATTCGCGACCTGCGCGGCTGGCACCGTGACGCGGCGCTTCGCGCGAAAGACGCGGGTTTCGATATCGTG
>Ga0255049_10000309_pt1 | contig 30401 bp, 25 predicted proteins | sample JV7_2_3_MG_FD_183615 | JGI IMG/M metagenome (GOLD analysis project Ga0255049, IMG submission 183615) | Seawater microbial communities from Jervis Inlet, British Columbia, Canada - JV7_2_3 | ecosystem: Environmental > Aquatic > Marine > Inlet | place: Canada: British Columbia | collected 2016-10-06 | reverse complement strand
TACTCGAATCCGTTTCATTCAGGTCGAAGCTCTCAATGGTATTCCACTTCGATCCGTCGGTGGATATCTGGATCAGAAGCTCAGCGTCGGCGTTGCCCTCCATGTCCTCATCGAAGAGTCGTTTCACGTCGTAGGAAAGCTCGACCTCTTTGAACTCACTCAGATCGGCATGGCGCACAGCCCCGATGAGGTCGTAGGGCTCGCCCTGTCCAAAGATGTGAAGACAGGTGTCGGCGGCGCAAAATGGATCGACTTCTACGTGAACACTTCCTTCCGATGGCCCGTCGTCTTCTCCGATCTCGTGCCACGGGCTCTCCCAGTGGATCGACCCATTACTACCCGAATAGCTCACAGAGTCGAACTGGTCCTTGTAGGACTCCAGTTGGCCGGGTTCCGATTCGTCATCCCCCAGCGCGGCCGTAGCCAGCATCATGAGTCCAAGAACGGTGACAAGGGCTACGACACGTCTCATGCCGACATCTCCCGAATGACGTCCGCCACTGGCTCGGGTTCGGCGAAAACATCCTCCGCGGCGACAGCCGCCGGAACATTGACGATGAAGTAGGTCTTCCCTCCATACCGCTGGTAGACGAGACGGCCTCCCAGCATGGTTGTCAGGCGCGACGCAACCGCAAGTCCGAGCCCCACGCTTCCGGTCAGTAGTGGAGCGGCGTCGTTGTGGATGAACCGGTCAAACAGATTCTCGATCTGGTCTTCCGGAACCCCCTCCCCGTTGTCCCAAACCTCGATGTCGACGGTGTCCTCGGGAGAGGAGACCTCGACACCGATCTGATCGCCACCGTGTCTTGCCGCATTGGAGATGAGATTGATCAAGACGTGACGGAGACGAGCACCGTCCGTCGAAACCACCTCATCGGTTCCCGACCATTTGACGTCGAGTCCGGCACGCCCGAAGGGGGTGAGGGCGCTCTCGACCACATCCCGGACATTGGTCGGCACAAACTCGACTTCGATGCCGGTGCTTTCCATACGAGACGCCGTCAACAAGTCATCGACCATGCGGGTCATCTCGGCCGACTCATTAGCGATGATGTGGGCAAGCTCCCGAGTCCGCTCGGGGTCATCAACATCTCCATCGGAGAGGATCTCGGCGAAGCCATAGATAGAGGTCAGCGGGGTCCTCAGCTCGTGAGAGAGACCTGCGATAAAGGAGTCCTTTGCCCGGCTGATCGCCCGCTCGCCCTCTAGCTCGATCTCCGATTTGAGCCTGTAATCACGAACCTGGCGTCGGGCAACCCTCCAGTAAACGACTACGGCTGATCCGGGTATGGCCAGGGTGAGAATGAACACCACGTATCCGTTCATCCGGGTCGCGTTGGCGGTGTTGGTCTCGATTGCAGCCTGGATTGTCTCCTGCTCGACCTGGAGAGATTCGACAAGGTCGAGGTAGGTGCGCTCCATGTCTCCGATCACGACGCTGCGGGCTCTGGCAACGCTGTCTTCGTCCAGGGCCGTCATGGCTCTGGTGGCCTCAGCCAGGAAATGGGTCAGATGAGCCGAAGATGAGCTGGCGACTGCGATTTCCTCGAGATATTTCAATTCGTCGTACGAGGCAGCGACCTGTTCCGTGGCGTAGGCAACGTCTTCATCGGTGACCAGATCCTGGTCCTCTAACTCGACGAAGGTGACGACCTGAACCAGGGCGGCACGTGTCAGCGACGACGTGCCCAGCGTGGCGTTGGCCCAATGGAGAGAGCGAGCGTTCTCTGCGACAAGGGCGGCGCCAACCGAATTGGCAAATGCCAAGCCGGCAACGAACAGAACGAGCAGAAGGGACGCACCAACCGCCATTGCGACGGTACGTTTCCTCGTGTCGGATCGGGTATGCAATTCCATGCCCATCCGTCTCTATCGGCGCAAACCCACTTTTTCTGCCTAGGCCTAACGCTCCATGCCCCAAACCGCTTTCCTAATGCACCACGCGCCGCATATTTGGGCTTTGGTGCGAACAGAGAGAAAGAGTCAGGTCAGTCGAGGGCAGCCCAGGCTACCGGGGCTTCTTCTACGACCGAATCGAACTTGAGCCCCATCAGGATCACTCCGGCACACCCGGAATCGCGGGCTTCACGCTCCATCTCCGAAGTGACCTGCCACGCCGTCTTGCGTCGCACGTCCGGCGACAGATCGACCAGACGCTGCTTCAGGCGATCGCCCGAAGGCACGGCTCCCATCGACTCCATGCGATCGACCCAATCAAGACTGAAGGGTGGGATCACCATCAAGAATACCGGAGGATCCTCGTCTCTCAGATTCAGCTGAGATACCTGTCTGCCGACAACGTCCGGATCGATCACCGGCCCAGTCACGAAGAATTGCGTACCGAGGTCGATGCGCCGTCGGAACTGCCACTCCTTGAACCGTGTGGGCATCCCCACTTCGAGATCCGGGAGATCATTCTGAAGGTTGGTCAGATGATCGACGATTTCGTGATGATGGGCGAGATGGTCGATGTGGGGAACGGTGTCCCCAATCACCACGAGAAAGGAGTCCACACCGTTTCCCAGGGCCCCACGCACCTCGGATTCGATGGCGAGGATATTTCGGTCACGTGTCGAGACCACAACCGTGGGGCGCACGTCGGGAGTGTCGTGCGTGATCCGTGCCGAAAAGGCGTACGGGGAGACGCGGATTCGACCAAACACATTGTCCGTGACGAGCACACGGTCCCACGCCGGCGACAGACTCCGGTGGCGCTGATTGGGGAGCTCCGGCGGGTTGACCTCCGCGATCCGAATCCAACCTTCATCATGCGTCAGCAAGTCGACCCTCCTTTGGCTTCCTGGCGACGAAGTACTTGGCCTGCGGGTGATGGCAGATGATCGCCGACGTAGTCTGCTCCGGCTGATACTGGAATCCGGTCTCGGGCCCCACCTCGATACCGAGGCGATCGGCGCCGAGAAGGTTTGCCACGGTCAGGTTGTCCTCGAGATCGGGACACGCCGGGTAACCCCAGGAGTAGCGACCACCCCGGTACTTCTGACGGAAGAGACCATGCAGAGTTGGCCCGTCCTGATCGCCGAAACCCCACTCGGTTCGAATCCGATGATGCCAGTACTCCGCAAGAGCTTCCGCCATCTCGACCCCCAGCCCATGTAGAAGCAGATAGTCCTGATAACTGTCGTCGTCGAACAGCTCCTTGGTTCGCGCCGACACCGCGGCTCCCATGGTCACTATGTGAAAGGCGGCGTAGTCGATCTCGTTTGACTCGATTGGACGAAGAAAATCCGCGATGCAGTAGAAGGGATCTTCCGGCTGGCGCGGGAAGCGCAACCTCGACAACTGACTGTTTCGAGTCTCGTCCTCCCAGATGACGAGCTCATCCCCATCGCCGTTGGCCGGGAAGTAGCCGTAGACGACCTGCGGGGTGAGGAGATCGGACGCCCGCGCCCGTGCCAGCTGCTCCCTGAGAAGTGGCTGCAAACGCTCCTTGAACTCAGAATCAGGCTCGCCACTCTCGGGTCGGAACTGCCACTGATTTCGGAAGAGGGCCGTCAAGTTCAGATAGGGGATGATCTCGTCGAGGGTGACTCCCTTGACCAGCCGAGAACCGATGAACGGGGGCCCATAGACATGGTTGTCCGTCTCCACCGAAGGAGCTCTGTCCGGGGTGGCCGACGACGGAGTCGTCACGTCACGACGCTCCCTCGGTGCTGCCGTCTCGGGCCGCTCCTCCCCTGCAACGATTCTCGCCATGGCGTCGAGCCCGGCAAATGCATCTTTGCCGTAGTAAAGGGGGCCCGCATAGCGGGAACGGAGATCGGCCTCGACGTAGCTTCTCGTCAGCGCGGCGCCGCCGAGCATGACCGGGACATCTCCCAATCCCCGCCGTTGCAACTCCTCGAGGTTGTCGCGCATGATCAGCGTGCTCTTGACCAGGAGACCGCTCATCCCGATTGCGTCAGCTTTCTTCTCGTCGAACGCCTGGATCATCTCGTTGACCCCCACTTTGATCCCGAGGTTGTGGACCTCGTATCCGTTGTTCGTGAGAATGATGTCGACGAGGTTCTTGCCGATGTCGTGGACGTCCCCCGACACGGTCGCCAGCACCACCGAACCACGGCCGGAGTTGTCTTCCTTTTCCATCTTCGGCTCGAGGTAGGCAACAGCTTTCTTCATCGTCTCCGCCGACTTGAGTACGAACGGAAGCTGCATCTCGCCCGAGGCAAAGAGCTTTCCGACCGTCTTCATCCCGGCCAGAAGGAAGTCGTTGATGATGTCGAGCGGCCTCGTCCCATCACCCAAGGCGATGTCGAGGTCCTCGATGATGTTCCTCTGGTCGCCGCCGACGATTCGCTCAGCGAGCCTCTCGGCAAGGGTCAAGCCTTCATATCGGTCGATCGTCTCGGCAGTCATTGAGACATCGGCGAACAGCTCCAGGATCCGCTCCAACGGGTCATATCCCACCGACCGGCGGTCGTAGATGAGGTCGAGGGCTGCCTCGCGATGTTCTTGATCGATCCTGTTCAGCGGTTCGATTCTTCCCGCCTGGACGATTGCAGCATCGAGACCGGCCTCCACAGCCTCATGGAGAAACACCGAGTTCAGCACCCGGCGAGCGGCCGGGTTGAGACCGAAGGAGACATTCGACACGCCAAGCACCGTGCGGACGCCGGGAAGCTCGATCTTGATCGCCCTTATGGCCTCCAAGGTTTCGACGGCATCGCCACGGAGGTCGTCATCGCCGGTACTGAGAGGGAAGGTCAGCGCATCAAAGATGAGGTCCGAGGAGGACAATCCATACCGGTTGACAGCGATGTCATGAATCCGGTGGGCGATCCGCAATTTCCACTCGACGGTGCGGGCCTGGCCTTCCTCATCGATCAGGAGGCAGATCACAGCCGACCCGTGCTTCCTCGCCAAACGAAACACCCGATCCAAGCGAGAGCCCTGGCTCTCTCCGTCCTCGAGATTGGCGCTGTTCAGAACGCTCCGTCCTCCAAGCTGTTCGAGCCCGGCCTCCATCACCTCCGGTTCCGTTGAGTCGAGTACCACTGGAACGGCCACGTCTGTGGCAAACGCCGACGCCAGCCTTCTCATGTCAACCACGCCGTCGCGACCGACGTAGTCGACACAGAGGTCAACCATGTGAGCCCCCTCCTGGATCTGGGACTGCCCGATGGATACGCACGCCTCGATGTCATCTGCGAGAAGGGCTGCCTTGAAGGCCTTGGAGCCATTCGAGTTTGCCCGCTCACCAATCATCAGGAACGACGTGTCTTGATCAAATGGCACCTGGCTATATATCGAGGCTGCCGACGGGACATCCCGGGGCGATCGCGCCTTTGCTTGGAGCGGACGGACCCGCTCGATCACGGCGGCCATGTGTTGGGGAGTCGTGCCGCAGCAACCGCCGATGATGCCGACGCCCAGCTCAGTCACGAACTCGGAGAGATGGTCTGCGAGATCTCCGGGATCGAGGTCGTATGCCATCTCGCCATCGACCACCTTCGGAAGACCGGCGTTGGGAATAGCAGACACCGGCACGGGAGAGTGGCGGCTGAGATGACGCAACGGCTCCCACATCTCGGCGGGACCGGTGGCGCAGTTGAGACCTATCACGTCTGGGCCCATCGCAGCAAGAGAGGTGAGAGCAGCCCCGATCTCGGTGCCGGGAAGCATGCGTCCGGTCAGTTCGATGGTCACCTGGGTCTGGATGGGCAGTTCGATACCAGCCGCGGTCATCGCCCGACGGGCTCCTTCGATGGCCGCCTTGGCGCCGAGTAGATCGAACTGAGTCTCGATGATCAACAGGTCCACGCCCCCGTCGATGAGACCCGCAGTCTGGATCTCATAGGCTGCGGCGAGCTCTTCGAACGTGACCTGTCCCAGCGTGGCGAATTTGGTCCCGGGGCCGATCGATCCGGCGACGAAACGAGGATGGCCATCGAACTCGACGTAGCGGTCGACTTCTTCGCGCGCCAGAGCTCCCGCCGACGCGGCAATCTCATAAGCCTTGTGCGCTATGCCGTACTCGGCGAGCGGAATCGCAAACGCACCAAAAGTATTGGTTTCGACGACATCGACGCCAACGTCGAGAAACGACCTGTGCAGGTCTCGGATCACATCGGGTCGCCGGAGAGTGAGAATGTCCACACAGCCATCGAGATCAGGCCCACCAAAGTCGTCAACGGTCAGACCCACGGTCTGGAGATTGGTACCAGTGGCGCCGTCGAAGATGACCACCCCGGAGGCGATGGCGTCGATATACGACGTCACGAATCGCCCCTACGTTGCATGAGATTGGCCTTCTGGATCACGGTCCGCTCCTTTGTTTCTCACGAAACGCTGCAGAACCGTGAGCCAAAGCTCAGGATCACTCATCGAATCAGGCATTGGCACCGTGCTTTCGCCGGTTGCCGCGGCATCAAAGGGCCTGTTCCCTCAGCCGCTCGAGATGAGCGTTTCTTGGCCTTCAGACTATCGCCTGATCCCCTCTATTGGCAAGGGTCGAGAAAGACCACCGGGATTTCGCGTCGGGTTCTCGACTGATACGCCGCATATCCGTCGTATGCGTCAACGATGCGCGGCCACCACCGGGCTCTCTCGTCGGAGTCGGCGATGCGAGCAACCATCTCCAGGCGTTTCCCCGGAAGCTCCACAAGAACCTCGGGCGCCGGATCCAGGTTGAGATACCAGTCCGGAAAATGGTCCCGACCACCGTAAGAGGCGATCACGACCAGCCGATCGCCATCCCTGAGATAGAGCAGAGGAACGGTGTGTGCCTCGCCTGTCACCCGTCCCGAGGTGGTGAGCAGCAGCATGTCGTTATCGACAAGTCGCCTGCCCATACGGCCATTGGTCAGCCGGAAGAGTCTTCTGTGAGCTCTTGACCAACGTCGGACGCTGGAGTCTCTCATTTCTCAGCACTCTGCCGAACCACCTCTCGAAGGGAATCCAGTCGCATGGTCCCGTGGTTGAGGATCGTGGCGTGAAACCCCTTCAGATCGAAGTCCGCTCCAAGACGGAATCGTGTTTCCTCTCGAATCGAAAGCATTTCGCGTTCTCCGAGCTTGTAGGCAATGGCCTGGCCCGGCCAGCCGAGATACCGGAGCACCTCAGCTTGGGCCTGCGCAGGCGTGCGAAACCCATAGATCTCCATGAACTGAGCCGCCGTCTCGAACGTCCACGGCTCACCGGGTGAGATCGGTGATGTGTCCGCGATTTTCTTCGAAAGATGGAGCCCGATGTCGACGACGATGCGAGCGGCACGGTACATCTGCTTGGCCAGCATTCCGAAGTAGTGCTTGGGGTTCTCGAGGTATCCGAGCTCACCCATCAACACCTCGGCATACATCGCCCAGCCCTCCTGGTAGCCGGGGTAATAGGTGAGGACACGCTGAGCACGACTCAGATTCTCCTTCTGGAACATGGCAGTGCCGATCTGCAGGTGGTGGCCGGGGAACCCTTCGTGATAGGCAGTGGAGACGTGCTGGTAGAGAGGGAAGACACTCTGGTCGCCTATCGAGTACCAGACACCCCCGGGCCGCGAGAAGTCTTCAGATGGTGGAATGTAATAAACACCCAGAGGGGCTCCGGCGGGGGCGGTCTGGACGGTCAGTGGGCGAATCGCATCCGGCACCTCGAAGTGGGTATCTGCCAGATCTTCGACTGCCTCGCTCAGAAGTCTCTCCACGTACTCGACGAGCTCGTCGGTCGAGTTGACAGTTCCTCGATGGTCGGACTCGAGAGACTCCTTGACCTCAGCGAAATCGGAGCCCGGGATGATCTGCTCGCCCACGCGGGCCATCTCTCGGAGCAACCGGTGGAACTCGTCCCATCCCCATTGGTATGACTCGCTTGGATCGACATCGAGGCCGACCAGTCTGTCGGCGGCACGCCGGTAAACCTCCTCACCAACACCGTCCTCTTCGACCGCACTCTGGATGTACTCTCTCTCCAACCACTCACCAAACGAGCCTGCAGCGCTCTTGGCGTGCTCCACAGCGCGCTGAAGTCGGTCGTTTGCGTAGCCGAGCCGATCCGCATCGTCGAAAATGTCGTGAAATGATGAATTGGCGCCGGAGATATCTCGTGCCTGACGGACCACCGATTTCACTTGTCTCCGGGCGACTGTGACGCCGCGGCGACGGCCCTCATCGAGACGGTCGCGATAGTCGTCATACGGCTGGTCGATCGTCTCCAACCGGCGGGTGATGTTGTCCCACTGTTCGGCACTCCCCGATGGCATTATTTCGAAGATCGATCTGGGCTGGTGGAACGGAGAGCCCATGTGGCGAAGATCGCGAAAGTGGTCTTCGGATTCGTATGCGGCCAGTTGCTCCTCAATCGAAGTCAATGTGATCCGCGCAGCAAGACTCTGCCGAGGATTGGGGTCGTCTACGTGGGCTAGGAGCTCCAGCCTGTATCGCACTGCAAGATCATGACCCGCTTCGATTCCAGAAAGGCCAAAACCGTCTCCCCATTCGTGATCGCTCCCAGGAACACCCAGTGAGGTGGCCAGCGGAGGAAAGAGAACGCATAGCTCGTCGACGTACCGGTCGGTGATCTCAAAGGCTGTGGACATCGGGCGACGGTAACAATCCATCGACTTGAGCGGGATTCGCACCGGATCAGGGGCGCGATACCGGGCCAGGCGGGTTTTGGGCGTGTTGGCACTGGCCTTGCCCTGGCCGGTCGTATGCTTGAAAACCATGCACTCGGGCCCGAGAACGGAAGACGCTGCGCCCTGATGTTCGGAAACATCGTCGTCTTGGTTATTGCCCTGATCATTCTTGCGAAGGCTGCCGATCAGCTGGTCCTGGGCGCGGCTCGTCTTGCCCTGAGGCTTCGCATCTCTGCGGTCGTGGTGGGCGCCGTCGTGATCGGCTTCGGTACGAGCCTGCCCGAAATGCTGGTCTCGGGTCTGGCCGCCGCCGGTGGCCAAGGAGGCATCGCAATCGGCAACATCATCGGCTCGAATGTGGCCAACATGACCCTGGTCCTGGGTGCGGCAGCGGTGGTCACACCATTGGCGATTGCCTCTACCACCTTGCGGCGAGAGGCCCCGATTTCGGTCGCCGGGGTCATTGGCCTGGCGTTGCTGATGCAGGGTGATTTCACCCGTATGGAGGGTGTCGTCTTGTTGGTTGCACTGGTGGGGGCGCTGGGTTGGGTGATTGTGGCGGGACGCGACGACACCGTGCTTGGAGACGAGGTCGAGGAGTTCGTCGGTGATAACACCACGCTTCGAATCGAGGGGTTCCGGACGCTGTTGGGGCTGGTAGGTGTGGTAGTGGCCGCACAAGCCCTGGTCTGGTCGGCAACCAGAATCGCTGAACTAGTAGGACTGACCGGTGGTTTTGTCGGATTCACCCTCGTTGCGATCGGGACGTCGCTACCGGAGTTGGTGACCTCGATCAGTGCGGCGCGGAAAAACGAAGCTGACCTCGTCATCGGGAACCTCTTGGGCTCCAACATGTTCAACAGCCTGGCCGTCGGCGGCCTGATCGCCCTTCTGGCTCCAGGACCTATAGATGATCAGTCCCTCACGCTTACGGGTGCGATCCTGATGGTGGTGGCGGCGGTCGGAGCGTGGATGTTGATGATCACCAGCAGTCGAATCAAACGCTGGGAAGCGGTCCTGTTACTGGTGTTCTACGCCCTCGCTATTGGCATGATGTTCATCGGTTCAGTCGATGGTCTTGCGAACCTCCGGTAGTTAGGCCCATATATGGGCCTAACTACCGGAGGTTCGCGTTTTAGGGGGCCTAGCCGAGGGATTTGATGTAGTCGATGAGGTCGCTGATTTCCTCGACGGTCAACCGGTCTCCGTACCCCGTGGGCATGATCGGGTTGAACCCGGCGACGACTTGTGCCGGTGGATCGATTATCGACCTGAGAAGATAGGGGTCGTCGGCAACCACAGTCTCGCCGGAATCGAGAAGACGGTCTGAGCCTGCCAGACCCGCCCATGTCGGCCCGACCAGGTCCGTCCCGTCTGTGGTGTGACAGGCGACACAACCGAGTTCGACAGCAAGACCCTCACCCGGAAGCACCGGTGCCACCGTGGGGGGCGGCGAATTGGTGGCTTGCTGTGGAGACGATGCCGACGTGATCAACACCATCGGAATTGCGATGGCGATGGCCGCGAAGAGGCCTCCGGAGAAACCAAAGAACAGCCAATAGCCCTTCCCGAAGGCCGACTCGCTTGCCAGCTCTTCCTCTGGTTGTGATGTCACCACTCAATCGACCCTAATATCACCGACGAATCAAACCACTTCTCCGGCGCAGCTAGCAGCGGCTAAACGGCCCCACCACGATGGACCAAGGTCCCTACCTCATCGACCGAAAACGACCATCACTCAAGCCAGTCGAACGAAAGGGAACCATGGAAGTTCTACAACCCCAACAGTCCCATTCGACCACTTGCGGCGGGAGAACTCGACGCAGCGGTGGCCGATGAACTTCCTCGAGATCAACCCGAACGACGCCGAAGCCTGGGGAATCGTCAGCGGTGACCTGCTGTCGATCGAGTCGAGCGATGTGATCGACCAGCTTGGGGAGAAGACGAAGGGCGCGCTCACTGCAGTGGCCTATGTGGCTGACACCGTCCCGCCCGGAGTGACCTTCACCTACTTCCTGTTCCCGGGAAGCCCGGCCAACGCGGTGACGCCGGGGGATACCAACCTCCAGCCGATAAACCTGCGCTACAACTTCAAGTTGGGCAAGGTGTCATCACCAAGATCGGAACCACCGACCTGGTCGGCCGGATGTCCATCGTCCCGAGAAATCTGGTCTGGAAAAAACAAGGGTGTGCTTCAACCGGCGGGCCACTCCTCCGGCGGGAGTGACTCATTTGCGGCGTCGAGACGGGCCACGTAGGCGGCAGCCTCACTCCGTCGGCTCATGCCCATCTTCGCCAAGAGGTTCGAAACGTAGTTCTTCACGGTCTTCTCGGCGAGAAACATGTCGTCGGCGATCTGCTTGTTGGTCTTGCCCTCGGCGATGTGGCTGACGATCTCCCTCTCCTGATCACTCAGCCTCGCCAACAGCGGGTCGCTCTTTGGTCCCGAACGGAGACGCTCGAACAGCTTCTCGGTCATCTCGGGATCGAGCAACGACTCCCCCGCGCCCACCCGGCGAATGTCGTTGACCAGATCTGTGCCCTTGACCCGCTTCAGGACGTACCCGGACGCCCCGGCGAGAATCGCTGCCAAGAGCGCCTCCTCGTCTGCGAAGGACGTGAGCATGAGCACCTTGACGTCGGGAAATCGGGTCCGTATGTCCCGGCAGGACTCGACACCACTTCCGTCTGGCAGCCGGACATCGAGGACCACGACATCGGGTTCGTCGTAGCCGACACGCCGCACGCCGTCCTCGGCTGTGCCCGCCTCTCCAACGACCTCCATGTCGTCCTGGGCGTCAATCATTGCCTTTATGCCGGCGCGGACGACCTCATGGTCATCTATGAGAACGATTCGAATCGGATCCATCCGACACCACGATAACGGGCGGTAACGTCTCTGAGAGATGACCAACACAACGCAGGTCGAGCGTCTGTCCAATCTGATCGGTGCTGCTGCGGCCGTGGTAGGCGAGGTCGACCTCGATCGGGTTCTCCGGCGACTGGTCAGCGAGGCTCGGGCGGCGACCGGGGCAAAGTATGCGGCGCTTGGCGTTCTTGGGCCCCATGGCGTGCTCAGCGACTTCATCCATGAGGGACTCGACGACGATGCCGTCCGGAGTATCGGCTCCTTTCCCCAGGGGCGTGGTGTATTGGGGGCCGTCGTCCGGGAAAAGAGGACCATCGTCGTCGATGAGATCTCCACCCATGACGACTCCTATGGATTTCCCGATGGACACCCGGTGATGGAGTCGTTTCTCGGCGTGCCGCTGCGCGCGGGCCACTCCGTTTTTGGAAACCTCTATTTGACCGATAAGCCAGGGGGGTTCAATGAGTCCGACGTTTCCCTGATCGAGGCCCTCGCAGTCATAGGTGGATCTGCTGTGAGCACGGCAAGGCTTCGAGAGCGTCTCGAGGCAATCGCAATCGTCGAGGATCGTGATCGAATCGCACGTGATCTGCACGACACCATCATCCAGGATCTCTTCGCCATCGGCCTGGGAATCCAGGGCCTATCCGAGCGGGTGACAGAGGAATCGGTCTCCGTGGTTCTGGGCCATGCCGTGGACCAACTTCACGGCACGGTTGAAACCCTTCGCAGATACATCTACGAGCTGAGATCCCCCGATGACACCCGGTCAAAGCTGACCAGCCAGATTGGCGAGCTCGCCGACCGGATGGGCAGCGCCTACCCGACTCAAATATTCTTCACGATCGAGGGTGACGTGGACACGATCGAGTCTCGGACGGTCGAGGAGATCATGAAACTTGTCACAGAGGCGGTCTCCAACGCCCTCCGCCACTCCCAGGCCGAAGAGGTTGTCATCCATGTGAGCCGGGAAGACGAAGGGCTCACTCTGAGCGTCAAAGACGACGGGCTCGGGTTTGAGATGGAAAAGGTTCGACGCGGGATGGGCTTGATCAACATGCGCGAGCGGGTGCAGCGTCTGGGCGGTCAACTCGAGATTGACTCTGCTGTCGGTGACGGGACGACAGTTGCTATTCGTCTGCCTCGTCTGGGGTGAGACGCTCGACAACGATCGCCTCAGCCAGCTTGTCCAACCAGTTGCGGACGGCCGCGTCGGCATAGCGGCCAAGAATCGCCCTGTCGGCCATCTTACCGACAAACCCCAGCGGCGGCTCATAGGTGCCCTCGATTGCAATGCGGGTGAGGTTGCGCCCCACATGGGCCAAGAGCAACTCAGCATTTAGTTTCGGGAAGAGGACTGTCGCCCCTATTGCCGTCCAGGTGACCGGATAGGCGATTCCTGTTCTGTGGATCTCGGCGCTGCCAATCTCAAGATGCACTTCTTTGGCAAATCCTTCAACCCACGGTCCGACCTTGGCCCTCAGATCCTCACCCTCCCGATAGGCGACATCGGCCATCCCCGGGAGGTCGGTCCTGAACTGATCGAGACGCTTCTCGACCTCCGACACGTTCAGAGGAACATGCGTGAAGTAGTGAACAAACATGTCAGAGCCGTCCTGGCCTCGTTCTCATGCTAAAGGGCCCGCTCGACGACATACCGCTTATCTCCAGGATCTCAACCGTTACGACGTTGGGAAACGAAGCAATAGGCTGGATACCGCCCCTCCCGAGGGGGGTGCCCAGAATCTCGCGGTACTTGTCATACAGCCCGGTAAGCGTGGCCTGGATGACGACATCATCCTTTTCGATCGTCGCGTTGCCCTTGACGATGACACTCGTCCAATCTCCGCTCGTCTCGTCAAAAGTGGATGTCTCTATCGAAACCACCGGGTTGGTCTTGATTCCTTCGAGCCGACGACCAGGTTTGGTCCGAAAGAGGATCCGACCTTCATGAATGATGAAAGACATCGGTGTCACATATGGCTCACCTTCGACCACGACGCCAATGTGGGCGACGAGCGCCTCCTCGAGAAACTCGTGTGCCCTCGCTTTCGTGATCGGTTCCATGCCTACACCGCCGATGGATCAGTGACAGCCCACAACACGTCCTTGATCGAGACCATCCCCAGGACGGTGCCGGTGTCGTCGACCACGGGTAGATGCCGGTATCCAGTGGCGAGCATCCAGTCCGCCGCATCCTCCACCGACATCTCGGGACCAAAGGTGTCGGGAAGAGCCGTCATCCACTTGCTGATCAGCTCACGGTCGAGGTCGGCGAAGTCGGCCACGGAGTTGAGAACATCACGCTCGGTGAGAATCCCCTCGAGGGCTCCGTCTATCTCAACGGCCACCGAGCCAACTCCGGCCTCCTTCATCAACTCGGCTGCTCGTCGAACAGTGTCGGTCGGGGCCATCGACACGACCGCTCCACCAACCAACTCGCTTATGGTCATCGACGTCTCCTTTGGTAGCGCTTGAAGCCATTGTGCACCGCAATCCGCCCTGTGGGCATGGACCGAAGTCCCTAAGGATCGGGACTTCGGTTACTACCGCCTATAAAATCAACTCGACACGCTGGAATTGTCACTCGTATCACCTGAAAAGGAGGTATGCGCGGGTCCCTTTGCCGAGTTCTTTCAAGGCTTCGCCGGGCAGCATGGGCTGACTGGCTGTTCATGTTGGGACTCCTCGGTATTGGCCTAGCCCTGACTTTCGGCTTTGCCGTCAAACTGGGTGCCTACCTCGGAGCCCTCATGCTCATGCTGATGTTCCTCGCTGCACTGCCGCCAGAGCACCATCCCTTCCTTGATGATCATGTCATCTACTCCATCGTTCTCCTCGGGTTGGCCGAAGTGAACGCTGGAGACACCTTTGGTGTCGGCCGGTGGTGGAGCAAGACCCCAGTGGTGGAGCGCTATCCGATCTTGCGTTAGCAAACACCACACGGCGAATGAGAAGGGCGGCCATCCGGCCGCCCTTCTCGCGTATGAGCCACATCGGATAACCTCGTTCACATGAGATTTGGAGCATTTGTACCGCAAGGATGGAGACTCGACCTGGCCGGCATCGACCCTGAACAGCACTGGCCGATGATGTTGAGCGTGGCAAAGAGCATTGAGAATCTCGGATACGAGTCACTCTGGGTGTACGACCACTTCCACACCGTCCCCGAGCCGACACAAGAGGTCACCTACGAAGCGTGGACCCTGATGGCGGCGCTGGCCGCGGCAACCGACACCATCCGCCTCGGGCAGATGTGCACGTGCAACACCTATCGACCCCCCTCGTACCTGGCCAAGGTGGCAGCATCAATTGACGTGATCTCCAACGGGCGACTGGAGATGGGGATAGGTGCCGGCTGGTACGAGCACGAGCACGACGGTTACGGCTACGAGTTTCTTCCTCCCGCCGCGCGTCTCGGGATGCTTCGAGAGGGCGTCGAGATCATGAAGGCGCTCTGGACCGAGGACGAGGTCACCTACAAGGGCAAGCACTACAACCTCGAGGGAGCCATCTCTCAGCCGAAACCCATTCAGAAGCCCCACATACCACTCTGGATTGCAGGTGGTGGCGAGCAGATAACTCTGAAGATCGCCGCCAAGCATGCCGCTTGCACCAATTTCGGGATTGATCTCGCTCAGTTTCGACACAAGTCAGAAGTGTTGAGAAGTCACTGCGACGACGTCGGCACCGACTACGAGGCCATAGTCCGATCCACCAATTTCAACATCTTGTGTGGGGAGAACGAGACCGAGGTAGATGAGAAGAAGGCCTGGCTCAAAGGTCATCTCTCAAAATACGTAGCCGAAGAGAAGGCGGAAAGAAATGTGTCATTGTTCGACTCGATGTCCGGAACCCCGGACCAGATCGTGTCCGGGCTCAAAGAGTGGGAATCGAATGGGATGACCTATGCCATCGTCTACTTTCCGGACGCCGCCTATGACACTTCCAGCCTCGAGCTATTCGCACGAGAGGTCATCCCCCAGTTCAACTGAGGTGGAGGGCTAGCTCTCGGTCACGCCGCAGGTGCTGTCGAGATCGTCCAGACCCAACTCGGCCTGGGCAGCCTCGGGATCGGCCATCAAGAACTGGGCGTCTTCCCTGATCCTGTCGATGTCGTAGTAGGTGCGGCCGGGCGCACTGCCCGTCTTGTATTCCGTTCTGGTGATCCGCAGAGTCGCGATCCGATCTGTGGAGATCACCGGAAGCAGGTCGATGAAGTCGGCGAGGCGCTCCTGGGGGATGTCAGTCTTCAGGCTTCTCTTCATCGCCTCGGCAATTGCACCGAACCGAAAGAGGATCTCGGCGGGACTCGACTGCTCCAGGACGGCCTCGAGAACGCAACGCTGGCGGTTCATCCGGTTGAAGTCGTCTGAATGGCGTCGTATTCGGGCATAGGCAAGAGCCTCATGACCGTTGAGATGTCGTATCCCTTCTTTGATCTCGATGCTTTCGATGCTCCCGTCCTCATGCGGATACGTGTCGTCGAAGATGGTCTTTGGTATCTCCATGGTCACGCCGCCGAGTGCGTCCACGACATCGACAAAGCCCTCGAGTGTGACCAGGGCGTAGTAGTGGATGGGGATCCCGAACATCTCACCAAGGGCCCCCTTCAGAGCGTTGATCGGTGCGGTGTTGGGGCCTGGGAACGCCTCCGGGTTCTGAAGAGCACCGTCGTAGAGGTGGGTAATCAGGTCCGGGAAGCAGTCACAGTCCCAGATCCCCATACCTTCCGGAAGTGGTGCGTTGGACAGATCGCGTGGCACAGAGAACATCGCCGTGTTTCCCGTCGATGGGTCGATGCTCAGAACAATGGTCGTATCAGTGCGAAGCCCGCTCCGGCCTTCCCCGGCGTCGGCGCCAAACAGAACGATGTTGAGACGCTCCAGACCATCCCACAGCGTTGCCTCCGTCGTCGTTGTCGTCTGCGCGGGGATCGTGGTCGAGGTGATAACACCGGCCCCTCCCGGCGGATCCGCGGACGGATCACCGGACGCGGCCGCGTCTGACGAAGCGACCACGACGGCCGGTTCCGACGAGGAGAACACGGTATCGATGAGGCTTGCCTGGACCACAATGAGATAGCCAAATAGGAGATGCGGCACGACCAGTGCCACCGCGACGGCAGCAATGCCCACGCCGGTCAGCCATTTTGGATCTCCCGAGTCGGGAACGGAGTAGTAGGCGTCGGCCGCAGCCAGCCATCTGTAGGCCAGGATCGCCAGGTTCATCACCATCAAGAGGGCCAGGGCCCCGGACGAAACCCAGACCTTGATGACATCACTCCGAAGAAAAATGAGCGAGAACAACACAAAACCGGCGATGACTGCGTCGATGATGAAGAGCTTGCGGCCGATGTCGCGTCGACCGACGTAAGTCTGTCCCAACCCTGGCACCAGGGCCGACGCGAGCGCGGCCAGACTCCGGCGTCGCGGCGGCGAAGATTCGGAGGGATGAATAGAGGTAGCCAACTCGACGGAATTGTACGGATTGGCAATGACTATTCGTTTCTTTCGACAAGGCCGGAAGACCCGAGAACGAACGCATACTCTCCGACCTCTCGCCCCTCACGAGACCGAGAAGCAAACTCCATGACCTCATCGAAAGGACAACAGCCCGAAACCCGCTACGCATATCTACGTAGCGACGGCACGGCGTACATCGTTGGCGGCAGCCTCGTTGCCGGAATCGGGGCCTATGCCTACCAGTTGCTTGGAGGGCGGACGCTCGGTGCGGAGGCCTTCTCACCGGTCTCGGTGCTCCTCACGATTCACTTTCTGACCTTCATCGTGATCCTTTTGCCGATCGAGCAGCTTGCTGTGAGGAGGCTGACAATCGATCGGTCGGGGTCCGGCCTGCCCGCCCGGGCCTACTGGCTTGCTGGCATAACGGTGGTGGTGGCGACCACGGTGGCCTTCCTCGGTGCTGACCAATATCTCAACGGGGACCGGCGATTCGTCGTCTTCACGGCATTGACGATCGGCGTTCACTTCGTGTTTGCCACCGCCCGTGGCCATCTAGCCGGTTGGAGAAGGTTCCGGGCCTATGGGATGGCGTCGGGCGGCGCCTCTCTTGTTCGGCTGATTGTCGCAGTGGGGGTGACCATGGTCAGGCCGTCCGCCTCCGGATTCGCCCTCGGTTTGATCCTCGGCCCGCTGGTCGTTCTCGTCTGGAAACCGTTTCGACGGGTCGAGGTCGATCGAGAGGAGTTGGACGAGAATGCCAAGAGCACTCTCGATGGCAGGGGCCTGCTCACCGGGCTTGTCCTCGCGGCAGCGTCGTCACAGGCGTTGCTGCTGGCGGGGCCACTCGTCGTTGGGGCGCTGGGTGGCTCGGCCGTCGAGATCAGCATTGCCTTCGCCGCATTCACTCTGGGACGGGCTCCTCTCACCTTCGGATACAACCTTCTGGCTCGGATACTGCCCCCCTTCACCGAAATGGCTGCGAGGGGAGAACGTCAGGAGTTGCGGGCATGGGCGCGCGGCATGGGATGGGCCGCATCGGGTCTGGCTTTCATCGCCGCAGCCATGGGATGGCTGGTCGGCCCATGGATCGTCGAAGTTGCCTTCGGAGCCGACTTCGCCCCCGGTCGTCTGACAGCGGCTGCAATCGCCTTTGGCGTGGTGTTTGCCGGAGGCGGCCTATTCGTCGGTCAAATCCTGGTGGCGCGCGGACAATCGCTCAGATTGGCCATCGCCTGGCTGAGCGGTCTTCTCTCAGCGACCGCGGCCCTCATTCTCACCACGTCTCTCGACATTGTGACCAGGGTTGGAATCAGCTTCGTTGTCGGCGAGGTGCTGGCCCTGGCGGCTCTCGTTGCCGGTGCGGTCGTCGTCAGGGATGCCGATGAGATCAAGGAAGACTCCAAGGCCGCTGCCAAGGTCGCCAAGAGGACCCTTGACATTGCCGTGTCATTGGTGGCTCTGGTCCTGACCACACCGGTGATCGTGCTGGCAGGCATCGCCGTGCGGATCAACAGCCCCGGACCGATCTTCTTCCGACAGACCAGGATCGGCAAGGGTGGAGAGCCTTTCGGGATGCTGAAGATCAGGACCATGGAGGCAGACAACGACGAGCTGGTTTTTGCCGAGCATCTGGCCCGTCTCGAAGCGTCGCGACATACCGAGACGGCACCCAAGATCCGGATTGAGGAAGACGATCGAATCACTGTCGTTGGACACTTCCTCCGCCGATGGTCGATCGACGAATTGCCCAATCTCTGGAATGTTGTCCGTGGGCCGATGTCGCTGGTCGGGCCGAGGCCGCTGGTGCCTGCGGAGGCCGAATTGATCGGTGTGGACAATCCCCGTTTCGAGGTCAAACCGGGGATAACCGGTCTCGCGCAGGTCGAGGGACGGGACACCATCACCATGGCGGAGAGAACCCACTACGACGAGGTATACGTCGAGACCAGGTCGGTGGCGCTCGACGTGAAGATCCTCGTCCGAACCTTCACAGCGGTGTTTCGGGAGTCGGGGGACTGACAGGGCCGAAAGGACATTTGGCCCTACCGCCCACCAGGCCCGACGCGCAGAATCGGGATAAGGAGGTAACGGTGAACAGAATCCTTCTCGCAACCGACGGCTCGGAGCACTCGATGAGGGCGGCCACCCTCGCCGGCGAACTCTCGTTTCACTTTGAGGTGCCGGTCGACATCATCAACGTGGTCCCGGACAGCACACCCGTCGTGCCGGGTGCGGTACATGAGTACGCCCAACTCGAGCAGACCTACGTCACCCAACGCGACCTGCTCAAATCGTTGGGCGCCGAGGTGGTTGGCAGGGCCGCGTCCCATGTCAATGACGCCGGTGGTGATGTCGGCGCCCAGGAGGTGATGATCGGCTCGCCGGCACACGGCATAGTCGCCTTTGCCAAGGGGGTAGGCGCCGACTCCATCGTTATGGGTCGGAGAGGTCTGGGAGAGATCAAGGGGCTACTCATGGGAAGCGTTTCCCATCGGGTCGGCCACCTCACCGACGTCACACTCATCACGGTCCGTTAGCGACTACTCCGGGTCCTCGATGCCTTCCCGGGGAAGCAGGGCAGGCAGGACAACGAGAGCAGTCAAACCTGCGGTGACCATGCCAACCCACATGATCGCTGACACCTGGGCGTGGATGGCCAGCGGAGAAAGCCAGAGGGCGGTGAGGGCGACGGCAACACCCGCTGCGTTGGCCACGATCGGACGCCCCGCCCCGTCGATCGCCCTGTACACGTAACCGGGGCCCTTTTTTCTGGCAATGTCAATCGCGGCGACAAAGTGGATGGCGTAGTCGATTCCCACACCCAACACGATGCTGGATACAACAGCCGTCAGCAGGTTCAGCTGGATTCCGGACACGGCTATGAAACCGAGCAGCGTCAGGATGGTCATGGCGATTGGCACCAGCGACGCCACCGTTTCGCGGATTCGCCGATAGGCAATCGCAAGAAGGGCTGCCACCAGAACGAAGGCAACGGCCAGAGACACCATCTGTGCGTTGAGAACGGATCGAGCTATCTCGTCCCAGACAAGGGGCATCCCGGTGAGGGTCATCACCAGTGGCTCCGTGTCGGCGAACTCGACCCATCCTCTGAGATCGTCCCCGGAGAACTCTCCGGGAAGCAGAGTGAAACGAAGTCCATCTTCGCTCACCATCTTGCCAAGAGGCAGTTCAACCTCGCCTGAAAGCACTGCCTCGATCTGGCTCTCCGTCATCGACGAAGCCAGGCTGACCACGGAGAAAACCCCACGCACCCCAGGGAGACTCTCCATCTCGTTCGAGACAACCGTGATTGCCGCCAGTTGGCTCGGAGGGCCAGTCGGGTCGAAGGCGAACTCACCTGCCATGGGTGTCGCGCCCCCGAAGACCTCGGATGTTCGTTCGAACGCGACCCTGACCGGATCGTCCGCCTTGAAGAAGAAGAGCTGATCGGGGTTGACGTCGAGCTTGGGCAACGAGAAAGCCGCGAAGACGACGATCACTACCACTATCACGATCGCCGGAACCCTGGTGCGGACGAGAGTCTTGAGCCCGGCTACGACTCTGGGACCCAGCAGAGCCTTTCTATCGCTCAAATCTATGTCAAAGTGAGTGATTGCTGCGGGCAGTGAGAAGAATGAGATCGCCCCGGCAAAGACGATGCCAACCGCCGCGAATACACCCAGTTGTTGAATCGGACCGACTCCCGTGAACAAGAGGGACAGGAAACCCGCGGCGGTGCTGATCGTGGTGAGGATCATCGGGATGCCCACTTGCGAGAGGGCGGATGAGACTCGTTCCACCGGGTCCGGGCTGTCGGCTTCCTGAAAGTGGGTCACGAAATGCAGACCGTCTGCGGAACCCATCACGATCACGAAGATGGGCACTATCACCGTCACGATGTCCGCTTTGAACCCGAGTCCGAAAATGAGACCGAACGTCCACAGAGACCCGAGAGCCGCGGGAACGATGGCGAGAACGCTCAGCCTCCTGTCTCCGATGGTCGTGTAGAACGTGCCCACCAGAAGGATCAGCACGAGAGGCGGAATGAGCAGAAGAAACAGAGACAACAAGTCGATGACTGAGGCGAAGATGACCGGGTTCCCCGAGTAGACGACGTCCAGACCTTCGACATCGACGTCGGTCACCAAACGGGCCGTGGCGGTGGCATCCTCTCCGGGGTTGACCAGAACAAGGGTGTGGCGCCCGTCCTCGGACAGCAGGAGCGAAGACACCGGATTTGTGGAGAGGATCGACTCGACGACGCCGTCGGGGATGGCGGCGAGATCAGATTCGGTGATCGGTTGATTCGTGATCGGGTTGGTGGCCGGGATGATGGAGACAACCGACTCAACTCCTTCGACCCCGGAGAGGTCATCACGCAGTTGGAGAAGCAGGGCAAGGTTCTCCTTGCCGGCGAATGTCTCGCCTTCGGGAAGAGACGCCATTGCATTGATCGGGTCAGCCGTGTCGTACTTGTCTTGAAAAGCGACAAACTCGGTCCCCGTGGGGGTTCCCTCGAGAATGAACGAGGCAACGTCGGCGTTGAAATCGAGCCGAAAAAGCATGAGAAACGCTGTCAGCGTGACGATTCCGGTCACGATGAGCACCAGCTTCGACCGATGGACGATGAACGCCGCTATCCGTTCCACGACCTAGTCCCAACCTGCGCAGCTACAAGCCGCACACTTCAGGCAAAGAACCATGCCGCGTCCTCCAGACGGGAGGGGTCGAGCCGGCGAACCTCACGACACGCTTCCCCCAGATCGACTGGGACCACCTCATCCCCCTTCAAAGCCACCATCATTCCGCCCCTACCCCCAAAGGCCAGCTCGGCCGCCTTCACCCCGAACCGGGTGCCCAGGATCCGGTCGTAGGACGTGGGCGAGCCCCCGCGCTGAAGGTATCCAAGGGTGGTCACCCGAGACTCAAACCCGGTCAGCTCTTCGAGTCTGGCGGAAACTGCCGAACCCACACCACCAAGCCTGGCAAATCCATACGCGTCTACACCGGCTGAATGAACCTCGCCGGACGGACCGGGGACGCCCTCTGCGACAACGACCAGCGAGTAGTGGTGGCCATGGTTGTGACGGGCGACAATGCGAGCGGCCAAATCCTGATAGTCGACCGCCACCTCCGGGACCAGGATCGCCTCGGCGCCACCGGCAAGACCGGCTGCTGCGGCGATCCAGCCCGCGGTCCGGCCCATCACCTCGACAACCATCACTCTGTTGTGCGACTCCGCAGTAGTCGTGAGCCGGTCGATGGCGTCGACAACTATCTGGACCGCGGTGTGAAACCCGATGCTGACATCGGTCCCGGCGATGTCGTTGTCGATGGTCTTCGGTATGCCGACCACCTCGAGACCATCCTCGCTCAGACGTGCGGCCGTGCGAAGAGAGCCATCCCCACCAATGACAACCAGTGAATCGATCCTGGCACTATCGAGAGTGCCTGAGATCGACGGAAGGCCCTCGCCGTGAATGTAGGGATCGATACGGGAGGTTCCGAGGATGGTCCCCCCTTTCCGCAGAAGCCCTCGAACGTCATCCCGGCCCAGTGGTCGGGTGCGCCCCTCCAAAAGGCCCTTCCACCCTTCCTCTACACCGACTACCCCTAGACCCTCTGCGGTCGCACGTGTGACCACGGCCCGAATTGCCGCGTTCAGACCGGGGCAATCTCCTCCAGCGGTCAGAACACCTATTGACATAGATCCTGTTCTAGTCGACTGAGGCGATGTCCACGTTGTACGCCTCATAGATGAGGTCGGCGCCGCGCTGTCGATGAAGGGAGAGGCGGCTCAGAAGGGTCATCACCCTACCTCGGCTTGGCTCCGGATCGGAGAAGCCGATCTCCATCGCTCCCCTGAGCGTCAGCTGGGCTTGGGCCAATGATTCCTTCAGACCTGCATGCTCCTCCTCGATGAGCCCTATCTCTATTGCGAGACGTGGGGCAAGGTCGAGGATCTCGGCGAGCAGGCCTTTTTCGCCCTCCGTCACGGAAATGTGATCTTCGAGGGCTTCCCCCAAGTCTTCAATGGCCTCCGAGACTTCCTCCAACCATCCCACCGCGCCGGCAGGAGATGCAACAGCGGACTCGAGGGCGATCATGGTCTTGCCAAGAGAGTGCCTCTTAGCTCTCACTGCCTCGACGCGGGGTGTGGAGTTTCCGGTGCCAAGCGGATCAGCCAACGGTTCCACTGCATCCTCTCTGGCTTCTTCGGCCTGGACCTCGGCGCCAGGAGCCTCGAACAGGTCTGTTCCCTGGGCAGACTCTTCGAGTTCGAGCCGCCACTCGGCTTCGTTCTGTGTCATGACCCAAGCATGAACCAACCACTCCACAGGTGGTAGAGCCATTGGTCACGAACCGGATGGACGATGTGACCCGGATATCACTCCCATCCTGCGAAAAGACACCCGGAGAGGGGTCTTTAGTCCCTGTGGACGAGAAGGTCTGCTTCTAAGGTTGAGAACATGACTCCTCGTGCGAAGTCCTCGTACACGATGGTTGACGGGAATGAGGCTGTCGCCCGAATAGCTCATCTTCTCAGTGAAGTGATCGCCATCTACCCGATAACGCCCGCTTCTCCGATGGGGGAGCTTGCCGACGCCTGGTCCCATCAGGGTCAATCGAACCTGTGGGGTGTGGTGCCCGATGTCATAGAGATGCAGAGTGAAGCCGGTGCGGCTGGAGCAATCCATGGAGCCCTTACCGTCGGCGCCCTCAGCACGACATTCACCGCGTCTCAGGGTCTGCTCCTGATGCTCCCCAACATGTACAAGATCGCCGGAGAACTGACTCCGACGGTGATTCACGTGGCAGCTCGGACCGTTGCGACCCACGCCTTGTCGATCTTCGGCGACCACTCGGATGTGATGTCCGCCCGCCAGACCGGATTCGCCATTCTCTCTTCGGCATCGGTCCAGGAGGCGCAGGACATGGCCGTTGTCGCCCACCTCGCCACGCTCGAGTCAAGGATCCCCTTCCTCCACTTCTTCGACGGGTTCAGAACATCACACGAGGTGAACAAGATCGAGCTGATCGACGAGGACTCACTTCGTGACCTCATTGACGAGGACTTGATTGCCGGGCACCGCATCCGGGCCTTGAACCCGAACAATCCGATGCTCAGAGGGTCCGCTCAGAACCCCGACGTCTTCTTCCAGGCTCGGGAAGCCGCCAATCCGTATTACGACGCTGTTCCCCTGATCGTGGCGGATGCCATGGACCGCATCGCAGCAGTGACCGGCCGCCGGCATGGTCTCTTCGAGTACAGCGGCGCTCCCGACGCCGAAACTGTGATGGTCATCATGGGCTCAGGAGCAGGTGCTGCGGACGAGACCGTGACCAGATTGATCAGAGAGGGCCACAAGGTTGGCGTTCTCGTGGTGAAGCTGTACCGCCCGTTCAACGCATCCGTCTTTGCGAGCGTTCTACCGGAGACGACTCAACGCGTCATTGCGATGGATCGCACAAAGGAACCCGGAGCCGTTGGCGATCCGCTCTACCTCGATGTCGTGGCAGCACTCAGCGAGGAGGGCCGACGGATCGAGGTATACGGCGGTCGCTACGGGCTCTCCTCGAAGGAATTCACTCCTTCGATGGTCGCCGGCGCATTCAATGAGGTCACCCGGGACACCCCTCGTCGGCACTTCACGGTCGGAATCGTCGATGACGTCACCAACAACTCCATCGACTGGGACGAGGACTGGTGGGTGGAGCCCGACGAGGTCGCCCGGGCCATCTTCTTCGGACTGGGTTCGGACGGGACCGTTGGCGCCAACAAGAACTCGGTCAAGATCATCGGCGAGTCCACCGACCTGTCGGCACAGGGGTACTTCGTCTACGACTCCAAGAAGGCCGGATCGAGGACGATCTCTCATTTGCGGATCTCCCCACAGCCGATCGAGTCGACCTATCTGATCCGCCAAGCCGACTTCGTGGCCGTCCACCAGTTCGACTTCTTGGGGTCGATCGACGTCCTGGAAGTCGCCCGACCGGGAGCGACGATTCTTCTCAACAGTCCCTATCCGGCAGACGAAATCTGGGGTCGGTTGCCGATCGAGGCCCAGGAACAGATAGTGAAGAAGGATCTCGAAGTCTGGGCGATCGACGCCGCCGCGATCGCCCGGGAAGCGGGTCTTGGCGGGAGGGTGAACACGGTACTTCAGACTTGCTTCTTTCACCTCACCGATTTTCTCCCCGCCGACAAGTCGGTTGCCGCCATCAAACGCCATATCCGGGACAGCTACGGCAAGAGGGGCGAGGCGGTGGTTCGGAGAAACGAGGAGGCGGTCGACCGAGCGATCGACGGTTTGTTCGAAGTCGCCGTCGGAGAGGCGGCAGGGCCCCTGAGGATCTCGGATCCGGTCCCGGAGATCGCTCCCGAGTTCGTCAAGCGCGTCACCGCCATGATGCTGGCAGGCAAAGGCGACCTGCTGCCTGTGTCGGCACTCCCTGTTGATGGCGCGTTCCCAACCGGCACGGCCATGTGGGAAAAGCGATCCATCGCCGACGAGATCCCGATCTGGGATCCGGACATCTGCATCGATTGCGGGCGCTGTGCCCTCGTCTGTCCCCACGCGGCGATCCGGTTCAAGGCCTTCGACCCCGATATCGCAGTGCCGGAGGGATTCCTCTGGAAGGAATCGACTGGCCAGGACCTTCGGGGAAAACGGATAGTGATCCAGGTAGCTCCTGACGACTGCACAGGCTGTCGCATCTGTGTCGAGATCTGCCCCGCCAAGTCAAAAGAGATCGTCAAGCACAAGGCCATCAACATGGCGCCCATCGATGATCACCTCGAACGGGAACGTCGCAACTTCGAGTACTACCTGGAAATCCCGGAGATGGACCGGTCTCAAGTCAATGCCTTCTCGGTGAAAGGCTCACAGCTGCTGCAACCGCTCTTCGAGTTCTCGGGGGCATGTGCGGGGTGCGGAGAAACTCCCTATCTCAAGTTGATCACACAGATGATGGGCGATCGGATGATCGTGGCCAACGCCACGGGATGCTCTTCGATCTATGGCGGCAACCTTCCAACCACCCCCTGGACAGTGAACGCCGACGGGACGGGGCCGGCCTGGTCGAACAGCCTGTTCGAGGACAACGCCGAGTTCGGGCTCGGAATGAGACTTGCCCTCCAAGCCCAGCGCGCGGACGCCGTCCTGTTGGTGACCGCATTGGCGCCAGACCTCGGTCAACTGGCGATCGACATTCTCGACACGGTCGAGAACCTCGATCGGAGCGACATCGACGCCCTGGTAAAGCAGCAGCGGACCCAGGTCACCGAGTTGAAGAAACGTCTCGGGGACATGACAGGCCCCCTCCCGAGACGGCTGGAAGGTGTAGCCGACTCCCTGATCGAAACCAGCATCTGGATCGTTGGTGGCGATGGCTGGGCCTACGACATCGGATTCGGCGGCCTCGACCACGTGCTCGCCTCAGGTCGAGACATCAACATCCTGGTGCTCGACACAGAGGTCTACTCCAACACGGGCGGCCAGGCTTCCAAGGCGACGCCTCGCGCCGCCATCGCCAAATTCGCATCAGGAGGCAAAGAGACCGCAAAAAAGGACCTCGGTCAAATCGCCATGTCGTACGGGAACGTTTATGTGGCCCAGATCGCCATGGGAGCCAACCTCACACAGACCGTCAAGACTCTCGCCGAGGCGGAGGCTCATCGCGGCGTCTCACTGGTTATCGCCTACAGCCCCTGCATCGCTCACGGCATCGACATGACGAAGCAGTTGAGCCACCAGAAGCTCGCTACCGATGCCGGCTACTGGCCGCTGTATCGCTACGACCCGGCCAGGGAGGACGCCGGAGAACCGGGGCTGCGTCTCGACAGCCGCAAACCCAAGATCCCGTTCAAGGATTTCGCTTCCAAGGAAGCAAGATTCGCGGTGCTCGGCAGGGCCGACCCGGAAGGCGCCGAGCGTCTGCTGATAGAGGCCCAGCACGACATCGACAATCGGTGGCATCTATACGAGCAAATGGTGCAAATCCACCGAACGGCTGAATACACGGAGGTAGAGGAATGAGCACAGATCTCTCAACCACTTATCTCGGGCTCGAACTCGCCCATCCGGTGGTGCCATCGGCCTCACCACTGACCGGCGACATCGACCACATCCACGCTCTGGTCGAGGCGGGAGCACCGGCCGTTGTCTTGCCCAGCCTGTTTGAAGAGCAGATCGAGCACGACGCGATGGCCGTCCACTTCTCGATCGAGCTGGGTGCCGACGGCTTCGGAGAGTCGGCCGGTGGGTTCTTCCCCCAACTGGACGACTACAACACCGGGCCCGAGGACTATCTGGATCTCATCAGGAGGGCCAAGGCGGAGGTGAACGTCCCGGTCATTGCCAGTCTCAATGGTGTTTCCAGCGGTGGCTGGACCCTCTACGCGCAGATTCTCTCCGATCAGGGCATCGACGCCCTCGAGCTCAACATCTACAGAATCGCCGCGGACCTCGGGCTCACGTCTGAAGACGTGGAGCGGTCCTACGTTGAGCTCGTGGAGACGATCAAGAAGTCGGTCGATCTACCACTGGCAGTGAAGATTGGCCCCTACTTCTCGTCAATGGGTGACATGGCGGGCCGACTCGCAGATGCCGGAGCGGATGCGCTGGTCATGTTCAATCGTTTCTATCAGCCGGATATCGACCTGGAGACACTCGGCGTCACTCCCAACCTGGTCCTGTCCGATCCGGTCGAGCTGCGACTTGTTCTCCGCTGGCTGGCCATCCTGTACGGCAGGGTCAAGTGCGACATGGCTGCGACGTCCGGTGTCCACGAGGCCTCCGACGCAATCAAGGCTCTCCTGGCGGGAGCGACGGTGACCATGATGGCCTCGGCCCTTCTCGAGAATGGCCCGTCCCGCCTCACTGAGGTGCGCGACGGGATGGAGTCCTGGCTTTCGCAACGGGGCTACGACTCGGTCGAACAGGCACGCGGGAGTCTCAGCTACTCGTCGGTGCCGGACCCCGGTGTTTTTGAGAGGACCAGCTACATGAAAACGCTCACTTCCTACGTCCCCACCTGGTGATCAGCGGGCAACGTGTTGGGCAAGTCGCCCGCTATCTCTGCCCTTTGGCCCGTTTGTGATGGGTAGTAGGTCTCTATCGGGTAGGACCCGAATCTTCCTACGGTCAGGCCAGTCCACCAACGAGGAGCGGAATTGACCCCCTACCACTTCAGCGTGACCCTGCATGAGAGCTTCGATTCAGCGGTCACCAAGACCAAGGTTGCCCTCACCGATCACGGATTCGGGATTGTCAGCGAGATCGACATGGCCGCCACCATCAAGGACAAGCTGGGTATCGAACACGACCCGTACCTGATCCTGGGAGCGTGCAACCCTGGTTTCGCCAACACAGCGGTACGACGGGTGCCCTCGATCGGTGTTCTGCTCCCTTGCAACGTGGTGGTCCGCTCCGCCGCTGTCGATGACGAAGTCGTCGTCGACTTCATGGACCCTGCTGTGGTGCTCGATCTGGTCGGCGAGAACGGTATCCATGACATTGCCGACGAGGTTCGCACCCGTCTCGAAATGACGAGAGACGCCATCGCGACGGCGTAATAGAGGTAGCCGCCATCAGCCGAAAGCAAACTGCAACCGAGGCATTCACCGAGGTTGAGAACGAACTTCGATCAATCTCCAAGTGGATGTATGAGAACCCGGAGCTGGCGTTTGAGGAGTTCGAGTCGTCGAGACGGCTGAGCGGGTTTCTCGGTGACCACGGATTCAAGGTCACCTACCCGGCCTACGGAATCGATACCGCCTTCGAGGCCAACGCGGGCTCCACCGGCCCCCGCGTGGTGATCTGCTGCGAATACGACGCCCTCCCCAGTGTGGGCCATGCCTGTGGCCACAACATCATCGCGACGTCATCGCTGGGCGCCGGGGTGGCCCTGACCGGACTGACCGATGAACTCGGAATCAGGATCACCGTCCTGGGCACCCCCGCCGAGGAGGGCGGGGGAGGAAAGATCGACCTGATCAACGCCGGGGCATTCGACGACGCAGCAGCCTCGATGCTGATCCATCCCAGTATTCGAAACCTCGCCGACCCGAGACTGCTCGCAGCTCAGGGACTCATCGTCGAGTTCCACGGCAAGGAGGCCCACGCCGCGGCCACGCCGCACAAGGGGGTGAATGCGCTCGACGCATTCGTCCAGGCCTATAACAACGTGTCGACACTTCGCCAGCAGTTCGAATCGGGCGACCGGGTCCACGGCGTGCTCGACGACGGCGGCGTCGCCCCCAATGTCATCCCCGCCTACACAAGATCGCGCTGGCTCGTCCGGGCCGGCTCGTCCGAGCGCTTCAATGAGTTGAAGAAGCGGATCATTGGCTGTTTCGAAGCGGCCGCCACTTCTACAGGGTGCCGACTCGAGATCGCCACCGAAGGCGAGCCTTACACCGACCTTGTCAGCAGCCCCGTCATGACCGAGCTCTTCGTCGACAACTCCAACGAAATTGGTCGAGAGATGCCGACATACGCCCAGTTGGGAGTGCTGACCTTCGCTTCTTCGGACATGGGGAACGTGAGTCACATCGTCCCATCGATTCATCCATCCATCGCCATTGAGACCAGCGCCGTCAACCATCAGCCCGAGTTCGCAGACGCCACCATCACTCCCTCTGGTGAGCGTGCCATCCGCGACGGTGCCCTGGCAATGGCCCACACGATCATCGACATGGCAACCCAGAACGTCTGGGACCGACTCTGACTACGGTTCACCTATGAGTCGAAAAGAGAGCGCAGAGCAGGTCTTCTCCTCGGTCGAAGGGGAACTTCGGTCCATCTCGAGATGGATGTACGACAACCCGGAACTCGGCTACCAGGAGTTCGAATCCTCACGCCGACTGGGTGAGTTCCTCGGCGAGAACGGTTTCGAGGTCAACTATCCCGCATACGGGCTGGACACCGCTTTCGAGGCGAACGCCGGATCGAGCGGTCCCCGGGTCGTCATCTGCTGCGAGTACGACGCACTCCCCGAGGTCGGGCACGCCTGCGGTCACAACATCATCGCGACCGCGGCCCTTGGCGCTGGGATCGCCACCGCGGCAATGGCGGACGAGCTTGGCATTCGCGTCACAGTTTTGGGAACGCCCGCCGAGGAGGGTGGCGGCGGCAAGGTCGCCCTGATCGACGCCGGCGCTTTCGAAGACGCCGCCGCCTCGATGATGATCCACCCCAGCCCGAAAGATCAGCTGGACCCCTCATTCCAGGCAAGGGAGAGCTTCACCGTCGAGTACTTTGGCAAGGACTCCCACGCCGCGGCCACGCCACACATCGGGATCAACGCCCTCGACGCCTTCGTCCAGGCATATCTGAATGTGGCGACATTCAGACAGCACATGCTTCCCGACGATCGGGTCCACTGCATCATCACCCACGGTGGCGATGCCTCCAACATCATTCCCTCCCACACCAGTTCGTCTTGGGGCGTCCGGTCGGGCACCAACGAACGTCTTCAG
>Ga0255049_10000308_pt1 | contig 30411 bp, 32 predicted proteins | sample JV7_2_3_MG_FD_183615 | JGI IMG/M metagenome (GOLD analysis project Ga0255049, IMG submission 183615) | Seawater microbial communities from Jervis Inlet, British Columbia, Canada - JV7_2_3 | ecosystem: Environmental > Aquatic > Marine > Inlet | place: Canada: British Columbia | collected 2016-10-06 | reverse complement strand
ACACTTGCTTTCCAAGCAAGCGCCTTCGACCACTCGGCCACCTCTCCGTTATCTAGGATTTTAGTGCTATTTCGTCCATGAGGCACGGGCCGCGCAGCGTAGCCTATTGCCGCGGCGCAACTCAATACCTTCAAGGCGACCTGTACGATCGCTGCGACTCACTGTTAAAGTACAGGGGTCCGCGTCGGTTCCCCCGCGACGATCAGCTGTGAACCCCGTCAGGCCCGGAAGGGAGCAGCGGCAGCGGTTTGATCGGGTGCCGGGGTCGAGCTGGCGCGGATCTAGTTTAGGCGATTGGCAGGGCGCTTCGTTTATGAGTTACACGGTTCTCGCACGAAAATGGCGACCTAGGCGATTTGCGGAGCTCGTCGGCCAACAGCATGTCGTCAAAGCCCTGGTCAATTCTCTCGCTGCCGAGCGCGTCCACCATGCGTACCTCTTCGCGGGGACACGCGGTGTCGGCAAAACCACGCTCGCACGTATTCTCGCGAAGGCGCTGAACTGTGCCGATGGTGTTGTGCCTGAGCCTTGCGGTGAGTGCGATGCCTGTATCGCGATCGACGAGGGGCGCTTCGTCGATCTGATCGAAGTCGACGCCGCATCGCGCACCAAGGTTGACGATACGCGTGAGCTACTGGAAAACGTTCAGTACGCTCCGACGAGCGGACGCTTCAAAGTGTATCTCATCGATGAAGTGCACATGCTTTCCAATCACTCCTTCAACGCGTTGCTGAAAACGCTCGAAGAGCCACCGCCGCACGTCAAATTTCTTCTCGCAACAACCGACCCACAGAAATTGCCCGTTACGGTGCTGTCGCGCTGCCTGCAGTTCAATCTTAAGCGTCTGACGTTGAAACAGATTCAGGAGCAACTGCAGAAGATTTGCGACGAGGAAGGCGTCGAGTCCGAGCCCGCTGGACTAGGCGCACTCGCTAAGGGTGCGGACGGCAGTATGCGCGATGGGCTCAGCCTCCTCGATCAGGCGATCGCGTTCGGCGGCGGCGAAATCAGGGCGGAATCGGTCGGTGATATGCTCGGTACGATTGATCGTGGCCATGTCCTCCGGCTGCTTGAGGGCCTGGCGACCGGTGACGGGTCCGCACTACTGAAAGAGGTCGCGGCGCTCGATGAGTATGCGCTCGATTACAGCGCGGTCCTCGACGAACTCATGGGTGAGCTGCAACGCCTGGCCGTAGTCCAGCTTGTCGGTTACGACGAGACACAGGCGGAACACGAAGCCTTACAGGAGCTGGCTGCAGCGATACCGGCCGAAGACGTCCAACTCTATTATCAAATCGCCTTGCAGGGGCGCCGCGAGCTCGGTGTAGGCAGGGACCCACGCTCAGGCTTTGAGATGACTCTATTGCGTATGCTGGCGTTTCGGCCCGGTGCGGATGAGAACGATGGGAGCGTACCGGTTGTTCGGCAGCGTCCTGCGCGCCAGGAGCCCGCGAACAAATCGGCACCGAAGCCGGCGCCGAAGGCGCTTGAAAATACCGAGACAGAGGCGAAACGTGCCGGCACGCCGGGCGAGAACGTCTCTAGGTCATCCGCGCCGATCGCCGATACGATCGTGTCGGTACAACCGATTACTGGGAATTGGGAAGCGCTTCTCGGCGCAGCCGATATCCACGGTGCGGCTCGTCAACTAGCCGAGCATTGCACGATAAAAGAGCAATCTGAAAACCGAATCTCACTGGTACTTGCCGAGAGAAGTGCCCATCTGAACACGGAACAGGTCAGAGGCCGGCTTGAGACTGCAATCGCGGAGCATCTGGGGCGGCGTCTCCGGCTCGAGATCGCTTCGGGTGCACCTCCCGTTGCGACGCCCGCTCAAATTCGCGAGGCCGGCGAGGACCAGAGGATGCGCGAAGCACGCGAGTCGATTGAGCAGGACCCGAATGTAAAGGCCGTCCAGGCCGCGTTCGATGCCGTCGTGGAGACTGACACGATTCAGCCGATGGAGAAGTGATATGTCACGGTTAAGTTTCTGCATCTGCGCACTATTTCTCGCCCAGCTGGCCCACGGCCATCACAGCAGCATCGGAATCTATGACGAGGATCGTTTAATCGATCTCGAAGGTGTCGTGACGGCCGTTCGCTGGCGTAACCCTCATCCCTCATACACGCTCGAGGTGATCGACGAAAATGGGGCGGCAGTGGAGTGGGATATCGAAACCGGGTCAGTTAGCACATTGAGGCTCCGCGGGGTCGATCGAGACTTTATTCAAATTGGCGACCGGGTGAGATTGGCCGGTCTGGCGTCGTTACGAGGTCGTCCCGAGATGTTCGCGCAGAATATGCTTCTGGATGACGGCCGGGAAGTGTTATTGCGCGCCGTCTCCAAGCCCTATTGGCCGGCGGGTCTTACGGGAAATCTGTACCAGCGCGAAACTGATGAAACCCGGGCAGTGGAAGGCCGCCGCACAGCCGACGGAATCTTCCGTGTGTGGACACCGCTTGTCGATATTCCGGAAGCTTATCCATTGTACGGGGCGGCGACCGACTATCCCTTGACCGGATCGGCGCGCGAACTCAAGGAGCAATGGGACCCGCGCGCCAGCCCGTTCATCGGCTGTCATGCGAAGGGCATGCCGTACATCATGGGCAGCGCCTACCCGCTCGAATTCATTAGACAGGGAAACGATCTCTTAATCCGGACCGAGGAATTCGACACCGAGAGATTGATTCATATGACAGGGCAGGGCCCGTCCTCACCGGACGGCTACTCGTTGCTCGGTTATTCGATCGGTCGTTGGGATGGCGAGACACTGATCGTGGCAACGGAGGGCATTGAGGCCACGGTTCTCTATGGCGATGGCACACCGCAGAGTCGCGCGGCCCGATTGGTCGAGTACTTCACTATGAATGAAGCTGAGGATCGATTGGACTATCGTCTGACGATTGACGATCCGGAGAGTTTCACGGAGACGTTGGAATTTACACGCTACTGGGTGTGGCAACCCGACATTCGGATTGAGCCATATGACTGCCAGGAGTAGTGATCGAACGGATGCGTGTCGTCGGCGCGCCCGTCCAGCCCGCGACAGCGTGCCGTGTGGCGGCGCGACTTAGGTCGAGTTAGGAGTCTTTGCCGTTCACGATCTTAAGCTGCTCAGTCTCACTGAGTACGATCGTCGATTCACTGTCTTGCGGTAGGTCGTCGGAGTTCTCTATCACAGCCGTGGCTTCGAGATTCTCCATTTCGTCCATGACGTCATCATCGAGGATATAACTGCCGGACAGATTCGTCTTGGCTACTGTACCCATGTCATTACCTTCTTGAGGTTCTCGTACCCGACCAGCATCTGGCATTTGACTGGCACCGTATGTGAACAGGTTCACTGTTCGTCGATCGTCCGGTTCGCCGGCTCACAGGCCTTTAACCCAGCGCATTTCGCCTACGACCCTGACACATGTGGGATAATGCGCATCGCTCGCTGGCAGATTATGTCGACTACGTAGCATCAGTCGAGAAATACAGTGTAAGAATATGAAATATATAAATAAATTATCGATATTCATGGACATAAGTAAAGGGTGGAAGCGCTGATGAAAGGACTCGGGCGACTGATGCAGCAGGCTCAGGAAGTGCAGGCCAATATGCAGAAAGTGCAGGAAGAACTCGCCGCGACCGAGGTCTCCGGCGAGTCCGGCGGCGGGATGGTTAAGGTCCGGATGACCTGCAAGCATGAGGTCCGCCGTGTGGATATCGAGGATGCACTCTTACAGGACGATAAGGAAATGCTGGAAGACCTGATCGCCGCCGCCTACAACGATGCAGCGCAGAAGGTTGACCGTACCGTCCAAGACAAGATGGGTGGGCTGACCGGCGGCCTGGGGCTGCCTGCCGGAATGAAGTTGCCGTTCTAGTGAGTCAGGGCTACTCACCGCTACTACAGCAACTAATCCAGGCACTGCAATGTCTGCCGGGTGTGGGGGTAAAGTCCGCGCAGCGCATGGTATTCCATCTGCTCGATAAAGACCGCGAAGGCGCCAAACGCCTGTCCCACGCACTCGAGGAGGGCAGCCGTTTGATTCAACACTGCGAGGTCTGCCGAATGCTGACGGAAGATTCGCAGTGCGCGATATGCGCCAGCGAGCGGCGCGACGCCTCGCAACTCTGCGTCGTTGAGATGCCGGCCGACGTCATCGCGATCGAGCAGTCGGCGGCCTACCAAGGTCGCTACTTCGTGCTCATGGGGCATTTATCACCGATAGACGGTATCGGTCCGACAGAGCTCGGGCTGGAGTTACTGGAACGGCGTTTTCGGGACGAGAACATCGCTGAAGTCGTGTTGGCCACAAGCGTGACGGTCGAAGGGGATGCCACGGCGCATATTATTGCCAGCATGGCGAAAGGAAGTAACATCCGCGCCAGCCGCATCGCCTACGGCGTCCCGATGGGCGGTGAGCTGGAGTTTATCGACAGCGGGACGCTATCTCGGGCGATGACGGGCCGTCGTGAGATCGAAACGCGCTCGACGGACGGCACGCCATGACCATCGATACTGAGCCGGACTGCATCTTCTGTAAGATCGTCGCCGGCCAGCTGCCGGCCGACCGAATCTACGAAGATGATGAGATTCTCGCGTTCAAGGACATCAGTCCTCAGGCGCCGTTTCACGGCGTCATCATCCCCAAATCCCATATCGCGACATTGAACGATATCCGCGACGATCAAGTTAAGCTGCTGGGCCGGTTCTTCGTGGTCGCACGAGATCTCGCCGCCGAGCACGATCTACCGGGATATCGTGTCGTGATAAACACCAACTCCGAAGGCGGACAGGTCGTCTTTCACGTCCATATGCATCTCCTCGGCGGTCGGCAGATGCGCAGCACTCTCGGCTAGCGACGAGTCTGCTGCAGCGATTCCGTTAGCTCGAGCAAGTTCTTGAAACTCTCGTAGCGGCGCGCGGCGACATCACCGGAAGTCACGGCCGCCTTGACTGCGCAGTCGGGTTCGGCGAGATGACGGCAATCATCGAAACGGCAGTCGCCGGCGAAGCGGTCGATTTCCTTAAACGCTCGTGCCACCTCGCGAGAGTCGGCGATGTACGGCGCAAAGTCCCGGACGCCCGGTGAGTCGATCAATTCTCCGCCTTCAGGCAGCCCGAAGAGTACGGCGGTGGTCGTGGTATGTCGTCCTTGGCCGCTTTTCTCGGACAACTCATCGACTACCTGTCGCGCATCGCCAAGCAGTGCATTGATGAGCGATGACTTGCCGACGCCGGATTGCCCGATCATCGCGCTACGCTCATCAGCCATACAGGTAGTCAGTTCCGGCAAGCCGTCTCCCTGTTTCGCGCTCGTCATACAAATACGATCCGTGAGATCGCGATAGTCCGCTAGCTCGTCCGGTGGCGACTCCGCCAGATCGAGCTTATTGAAGACAACGACGCTTTTTAACTGTGCGAGAGCGGCTGCGCCAAGATAACGATCCAGGAGAAACCAGTCCGGGACCGGGCTCGGCGCCAGGACGACGACGAGTTGAGAAAGATTCGCGGCAACGATCTCGGGATTGCCCCGATTATCGATTCGCAGCAGCGAAGAATCGCGTGACAGCAATTCCGTGATGATGCCTTTACCATCGGCTTCCAATTGCCATCGCACCCGATCTCCGACTACCGGATTCAGGGACCGGCTTCGAATCTGGCAAAGGACTCGACTGCCGTCGCCGCCTTCGACCAGGCCATGGCGTCGATAACGGGCAACGACAAGACCGGGCTCACTCATGCAGTGGCGCTTGCGTAATGCGTGTACTGGTGTGCCGATAACCCGGATGAGGCTGTTACAATCCGTCGCCGGAGGTCGCGATATTGAAATCTAAGGACAACTTGATCTGGATCGATCTGGAAATGAGCGGTCTGGATCCCGACAACGATCTGATCATCGAGATCGCGACTATCGTGACCGATAAGCATCTCGTGGTGTTGGCGGAAGGGCCGGTGTTCGCCGTTCACCAGAGCGATGAGACGCTGACGGGCATGGATGCGTGGAACACGCGTCAGCACGGCCAGTCCGGTCTCGTCGAGCGGGTCAAAGCGAGTGAGGTGACGGAGTCGGAGGCGGAGCAGGAGACACTAACTTTTCTGCGCAACTATCTGGACCCGATGGTTTCGCCCATGTGTGGTAACAGTATCTGCCAGGACCGACGTTTTCTCGTCCGTTACATGCCGGAGCTGGCAACCTTCTTTCATTATCGAAATCTCGACGTGTCCACGTTGAAGATTTTAGCTCATTTGTGGGCGCCGGACATCGCGACTAAGTTCGAGAAGGAACCGACTCATCTTGCGTTAGCCGATATCTATGACTCAATTCGAGAGCTGCGGTTCTATCGCGAGCACCTGCTGGCGATCTAACGACTACGGAGTGAGCTTCGGTTAGTTTCCACGCTCAGCCAGATGAGTTAGGCTGCGCCAATCGGATAGTACTGAGAGAACAAATGGTAACTCGACTGATGGGCGTTGCTCTCATTCTGGTTGCTGCAACCGCAGTCGGCCAGACGCTCTACGTATCCGATCAACTCGTCATTACCGTACGCACCGGGCCGAGCACCGATAACACGATTATCGGGAATCTCGTTAGTGGCGATCCCGTTGAGATGCTCGAGACGGATTCGGACAGCGGCTATTCGCGGGTGCGAACGGAGAACGACACGGAAGGGTGGGTCCTAAATCGTTATCTCGCCGAAAGACCTATCGCACAGGACCGTCTCGTTATTGCGGATCGTGGCCTTGCAGAAGCAGAGATCGCGATCGCGGTCCTCGAGGCCTCTGTCACGGAATTGACCGATGATCTGGCAGTCGCGACGCGGCGACTCGGCGAGGCTGAGACGGCGGCTTCGTCGTTGACGGCCGATCTCGCGGATATTCGTGAGGCGTCTGAAAATGTGTTGAGCATTCGCGATCAGAATGAAAGTTTACGCCGGCGTTTGAACGAGCGTGACGAAGAGGCTGAGTTGCTGGCGATCGAGAACGATCAGCTCCTAAGCCGTTCGACTCGTGACTGGTTCGTCGCCGGTGCCGGCGTTTTACTTGCCGGCATCCTATTCGGCTTAATCGTTCCGCGTCTGCGCCGTCGCCGGCGCGCCGAGTGGTAGGATTTCCTAGGAGCGGCCGCTACTTCGATTCTTCGGCAAGATACAGCCAGGTATCCAGTACCGAATCCGGGTTCAGGGACATACTTTCGATACCCTGATCCAACAGCCAGCGCGCCAGGTCGGGATGATCCGACGGCCCTTGACCACAGATGCCCACATACTTGCCCTGCGCTCGACACGCCGAGATCGCCAGCTCGAGCATTTTCTTGACTGCGGGGTCGCGTTCGTCGAATAAGGCGGCGATCTTGCCCGAATCGCGGTCGAGTCCCAGCGTCAGCTGGGTCATGTCGTTGGAGCCGATCGACATGCCGTCGAAGTGTTCGAGGAACTCGTTCGCCAGCAATGCGTTACTGGGAAGCTCACACATCATGATGAGCTTCAGCCCATCCTTACCACGTTCGAGTCCGTTTTCGGCCAGAAGAGCGACGACTCGTTTTGCTTCCTCGACGGTTCGGATAAACGGGACCATTACCTGGACGTTAGTGAGCCCCATCTTATTGCGGACGTATATCAGCGCCTGGCACTCGAGTTCGAAGCACGGTTTGAAGTCGTCATCGACGTAACGTGATGCGCCTCTGAATCCCAGCATGGGGTTTTCTTCTCTGGGTTCGTAACGCTCGCCGCCGATTAAGTTCGCGTACTCGTTAGACTTGAAGTCGGACAGGCGCACGATCACCGGGTCGGGCGCAAAGGCCGCGGCGATTGTGCCGATGCCCTCACTGAGTTTACTGACGTAGAACGATTTCGGGTCGGCATAACCCGCCATCTGCTCTGCGATCAGTTCCTGCGTCTCGGCATCCTGTTGTTCCAGTTCGAGTAGCGCTTTCGGGTGAACGCCAATCATTCGGTTGATAATAAACTCGAGCCGCGCGAGGCCGACGCCACTATTTGGGATGCTCGCGAACGTAAACGCTCGATCGGGGTTTGCGACGTTCATCGTCAGTTTCACGGGAATATCCGGTAGCTTTTCGAGTTGGATTTCCGTTTCTTCGTAACGGAGCATGCCCTCGTAAACGTAGCCCTCGTCACCTTCCGCGCATGAGACCGTGACCGCCGCCCCATCGGGCACTTGCTCGGTCGCGTCTCCACAGCCGACGACAGCCGGGATACCGAGTTCACGCGCAATGATCGCTGCGTGACAGGTACGCCCGCCGCGATTCGTGACGATCGCCGCAGCTCGCTTCATCACGGGCTCCCAATCGGGGTCCGTCATGTCGGCAACCAGCACATCGCCCGGCTGAATGAGATTCATTTCCGTGACGTTCGCGACGACTCGTGCGACCCCCGCGCCGACTCGCTGGCCGATACTGCGGCCGGTAGTAATGATGTCCGAGTGCTCCTTCAGGGAGAAGCGCACCATAACCTGGCCCGACCGGCTCTGTACGGTCTCAGGTCGTGCCTGCAGGATGTAGAGCTGGCCGTCGTTTCCATCCAGGCCCCACTCAATATCCATCGGGCGGCCGTAGTGCTCCTCGATCAGCGCCGCCTGGCGGGCAAGATTCTCGATATCGTCGTCGGTCAGCGAAAACTGTCGTTGGTCCGCTTCGTCAACGTCTACGGTTGCGACACGTTCGACTGGATCGTCGCTATAAATCATTTTGATGGCTTTGTCGCCCAGGTTGCGGCGGAGAATCGCCTTGTGGCCGGCCGCGAGACCTGACTTATGCACGTAGAATTCGTCCGGGTTTACGGCGCCCTGAACAATCGTCTCGCCGAGACCGTAGCTCGACGTAATGAAAATTACATCGCGAAAACCGGACTCGGTATCGAGCGTGAATACGACGCCGGCGGACCCGAGATCGGTGCGCACCATGCGCTGTACACCCACAGAAAGCGCGACGAGGCGATGATCGAAGTTCTGGTGGACGCGATAGGAGATAGCACGGTCGTTAAATAGCGAGGCATAGACCTCGTGGATCGCAGCGACGACCTGATCGAGGCCATTGACATTGAGGAACGTCTCCTGCTGGCCGGCAAAGGATGCCTCCGGTAGATCTTCCGCCGTGGCAGAGGAGCGCACCGCTACAGCGAAATCCTCTCCGTTCGTCAACTCGTTCCACGCGCCGTCGACGGCATCCCGGATTACTGTCGGGAACGGCGTCTCCATGATCATCCGGCGAATCTCGGTGCCGGCCTTCGTCAGGGCCGGGACGTCATCGACGTCCAGTTCGTCAAGTAGCGCGTGTATTCGGTCATCCAGCCCGTCCTGCTGGAGAAACTCCTGGTAGGCGGCGGCCGTGGTCGCGAAACCATCGGGAACGCGGACACCCAGCCTCGAGAGGTTGCCGATCATCTCGCCGAGCGAGGCGTTCTTGCCGCCCACGCGCTCGACGTCGCCCATCCCGCACTCGGCTAACCTGATAACGTAATCTTCCAAGCTATACTCCCTTGCCAGATCTTTAAGGACGCGGACTAACCCTATATGACCGAGCGAACAGTATTTTTTGTGTCTGACCAAACCGGTGTGACTGCAGAGACCCTGGGGCACAGCCTGCTGACGCAGTTTGACGGTGTTGAATTCAAGCCGGTGACTGTGCCATTTGTCGATACCGTTGACAAGGCAATCCAGGTTGCGCGTCGCATCAACCTGACGGCAACTCAGTCCGGCGTGCGCCCGATCGTGTTCACCAGTTTCGTGCAGGATGAGGTCCGAGCGCCGCTTGTAGGAGTTCAGGGTCTCGTGCTGGATTTCTTCGAGGCATTTCTTGCGCCGTTGGAAGCGGAGCTGAAGGCGCAGTCTTCCCACACGCTCGGTAAGGCGCACGGTATGCAGGACACGACGAGCTATGACGCGCGCATCGACGCAACGAACTTCGCGATGGAGGCGGATGACGGCCATACCACGCGGCACTACGATAAAGCGGACGTCATACTGACCGGCGTCTCGCGGTCGGGTAAAACGCCGACCTGTCTCTACTTGGCTTTACAGTACGGCGTCTTCGCCGCGAACTACCCGCTGGCTGAGGAGGATCTCGAAACTGGTCGGTTGCCGGAGACGCTGCGCCCGTTCATGGAAAAACTCTATGCGTTGACGATCACGCCCGTCAGGCTTCGTCAAATCCGCCTCGAACGACGCTCGGTTGGCCGCTATGCGTCAGCGCAGCAAGTCAGCTTCGAGCTGCGAGCGGCGGAGGCGCTGTACAAACGGCACAACATTCCGTTTATCGATACCACAAACTCCTCGATCGAGGAGATCGCCAGCACCATATTGAGCGATACGGGAGTGGAGCGGCGCGTCAGATCGTGACAGCTGGGCGCCAGGTCTTTGTTCTGCCAGGGAGCTTATGGCATGCTCGACACAGTTGAATTATAGCGATTGACGAATGCTCGTAGACAGTCTCATCGTTCCAGAATGTACTTTCCGCCCGGGAAGTTTCACGGCATTGATGACGATATACGAGAGCAATTTCATCAAATTGCTTAGTCTCCGTGCTGACCTGCGGTCGTCGCTCAGCACGGCAGAGCCGCTGCTGATCTCCCATAGCGAGCACGACTGCGATCTGCATCTGAAACTGCTACGCCGCGAGACCTACACGACGACCGTCAATCTGACTTACTGGTTCGAGCAGGGTTCGGCTGAGTCCATCGCCGATCCGGATCTGACGCTCCGTATATACCATGACGCAAGCCTCGTGGAGGCCGTGAGCGGGCGGGAAGAGCACCACCATCCGGCACTCCAGGCCATGGCGCGAGCCCATTCGCTCGAGTTGAACCGGCGTTGGCGAGATAACATGATGCTCAATAAATGGCTCGATTACCTCCTGGATATGGACCACGGCTTCACCTGAAATCTCAGCGCTCTGTGTGCTGTGAATCACGGTTTATGGCCTGCTCCGGCGCTATAGTAGAGCGGCACGCAGATCCGACTTATGGAAAAAGGGTGGCTTAGAGAGTCATGCTGGCGAGTAGACGTCCGAAGCGAGATGAAGAGTCAGGCGAGCAGCTGCTCAAGCTGTACTCCAACCGTGCGGGTGTCAAACGCGAACTCAACGATTTACGCAAAGAGCGCCATGAACTGCTTGATAAGCTCAAGGATCAGGAAGGCGCCATCCTTCGTGCCCAGGAGCAGCTTGAGGGTCTGGAACGCCTATTGACCAATCCGCTGGCCGCCGCGAATGCCATGGTTTACTTCCAATTGCGACATCTGTGGCGCGTGGGTGCGCAGAAGCTCGAGCAGTTTGGCGGCGAACTCAAAGCTCAACGTAAGCAGCGCGAACGGGCTCAGCTCCACGAAGCCGCTCTGGCTAAACGCGGCCGCCGCTTAGGCGCAATCACCGAGCGGTTGGATAGCGTCCTGCTTAAACAACAGGCATTGCTAGAGGAGTTTCGTGCCGCTGAGGCGTCACTGGCATCAATGAACGGATTTAAACGATTCTTCAAGGGGCCGCGCGTCCGGCGTCGAATGAATGGTATGAAGGCCGGCAATGGCGCCCTGCAAGAGAAAATCGCTGAGCTAAAAGAGCTGCAGGAAAAGATCCAGGGCGAAGCTCTGCCGGAGCCCGATGGGCTGTCCCTGGAGAGCCGCAGACTCATCAACTGCGCCATCATTGCGCTGGCGCAGCATCTGGTCGTGCATTTCTCTGAAAATGATTTGATCGGTTTGACGAAGACCGCAACCGAACGGCCGGTCGGAGACATGAAGTTTGGCGACCGACGCGACTGCGACCGGATGGTAGAGTGTATTCGCGAACGGATAGAGGATCTGCGCCAGCAGAGCAGTCTTGCCGACGATGTCAGGCGCAGAACGGATCTTCTCGGCAATCACGTTCAGTATCGTAACGAAACCGATTCACTGCCAACGACCGAGTCGGTTGCGATTACAGAACGGAGTTCGCCTCAGGCAGGGAACGAACCAGAGCGGCGCTCGGGTAATGAGCCGCTGAGGATCAACGTCCTGCTGGACGAGTACTGGGATATAGTCGCCGTCCTCTGCTGAGCTAGTACGCGGCTGGTAGCTGACCCGCGGTCCCGTAACGCTCTATCAGTCGCCCGCAGTCGCGGATGTCGTGACCAACTCGGGCGCGGACAGTCCCGCATCGAGCGCTGCCATGTCGGCGACCACTTGTGCAGCTTGATCGAGCTGGATGTCGGAGGATTCCGCTGCCTCGAAGTCATCGATCGACGCGAGCGGCTCTAACTCCAGCCCAGCGCGACGCTCATTCTCCCGAGTCAACTGTTGTTCCTGTAGAAGATCCCGCTCGGCTTGTCGCTCAAGCAGGTTTAACGACACCGTTTCGCGGTCCCGAAGTTCCCCGAAGGCAGCAACGTCTTCCAGCAGGTAGTTGTAGTCGGGGTCGGTGGCGACACGCGCTGTATGCCGCTCGGTCAGTAACTGGATCGCCGGATCCAGCGAACTCTCAGCGCGGAATCGGGTCGGGTCGATCTGGTCCCACGGAAGTGCGGTATCGCGGGTGCTTTCACCGACCGTACCCGTGTCGACGAGCGACGGCAGTTCGATATCCGGGACGACGCCGCGGTGTTGCGTACTGCCGCCCGTCACACGGTAATACTTGCCGATCGTCAACGTCAGTTGGCCGTAACCCGGCGCGCGCATAAAGCGATCGAGATTAAAGAGGTTCTGCACGGAGCCTTTGCCGAAGGTCTGCTGGCCGATCACGATGCCACGCTCGTAATCCTGAATCGCTGCCGCAAATATTTCCGAAGCGCTGGCGCTATAGCGATCGACCAGTACGGCCAAGGGGCCATCGTAAACGACGCCCGGCATCGGGTCGTCCAGCACTTCGATATTGCCGCGGGTCTGGCGGAGTTGGACGACAGGTCCGCGTTCAATAAACAGGCCGCTGAGCTCCGTTGCTTCGGAGAGATGCCCACCACCGTTCTGCCTGAGATCCAGTACGAGGCCGTCGATACCCTCGGCCTCGAGTTCGCCCACGAGTCGCTCAACGTCTCTGGTCGTACTCGTGTAGTCCTCTTCGCCGCGGGTGCGAGCGGCGTAGTCCAGATAGAAGCTCGGGACGCGGATCACGCCGATCTGATAAGGATTACCTTCATGCGTTATCTCGAGCCGGTCGCTTTTGGCTGCCTGTTCTTCGAGCTTTACTTTGTCGCGGATCAGGCTGAGAACCCTCTCCGGTGAACCCGGCGCGGCACCGGCAGGCAGAATCTGCAGGCGTACCAGCGTGCCTCCCGGGCCGCGGATAATCTGTACAACGTCGTCCAGCCGCCACCCGATAACATCGACGACTTCACCATCGTCGCCTTGAGCCACGCCAGTGATGCGGTCTTCGGGTTTTAATTGACCATCCAACTGCGCCGGGCCGCCGGCAATCACGTTGATGACCGTAACGTAGTCGTTTGTGAGCTGCAGCGAAGCACCGATGCCGTCGTAAGACAGGCTCATCTGGATGCGGTATTCCTCGCTGTCTCGAGGTGACATGTAACTTGAATGCGGGTCCATGGTATGCGCCATGGCGTTCATGAAGGTTGCGAAGACGTCATCGGCAGTCAGCTGAACGATCCGAGTCAGGACGCGCTCATAGCGCTCCTGCAATATCTCAGCCGTTTCCTCCCAGGTCTTGCCGGTCAGGACAAGACTTAGGCCGGCGTTCTTAACATGTCGTCGCCAGACATCCTGGATCTGCTCTTCCGTGCTCGGCCAGGCCATCTCGCTGCGATCGAAACGAAAGGATTCGTCGATCGTAAAATCCGGCTCCTGTTCCAGCAGTGTCAGCGCATAGGCGATTCGCTCCTCGGTTCGGGCGCGAAAGACGTTAAATATCTCGAACACCGGCTCAAGCTCTCCATCCCGTGCTCGATCATCGAGCTCGTACCGGTAGTGGCCGAAGGAGGAAATATCACTGCTGAGGAAATACAGGCGATTGCCATCGAGCGTATCGAGATAGCGATCGAGAATCGCCGAGGAGAAGGAATTGTCTATACGGGGCCGTGAGTAATGCAGATCCTCGATAATCCGGGTTACTCGCTGGCTGATATCTGGATGCTTCTCGTCCATCGCGAGATCTGCCGTCGGAGCCGTCGTTGCGGTACCCGCAACGCGAAGCGTTAGAAACAGGGCAACTCCAACCCACCATCGCATTGTCTGCCTCACGGTATCTCCTCATGCTCCCCTGGACTGCTGCTCACACCAGCGCCGAAATCCGGCTGATCGTCAGCAACTGGAAGGATAACACGGCGAATTTCCAAACACAGTTACCGCATTCTCAGTTTGACCACGCTGATATCGTTCAGTTTCCTGGTTTCTTGGGGATATAGAAAACTTACGACTAGGCTGTGGCTCCTACGGGGTCGCAGCGCCTTTTGACGCAGCGGGAATCAATTATTCTTGCGGCCGCCTGCATTCGACCAGACGTTGGGTCGATTGAATGACCCGGTGTCGTACGGGTCGCTACCGTCTTCGCTGGGCTTCTCCAGGTTTAACTCGGGGTCTTGTCGGTTTAACTCGGGGTCTTGCAGGCTTAATTCCGGTGTCGCGGTCTCGGCAGATTTGTTGGCCTCCGCGGCGTGCGACTCCTCGGTTGCCTGAAGCGATGCGTCGGCTAATACGGAGGCGGCTGAAGTCCGGGGCGTTCGCCGCCGCTCCATTCCCTCCGGCTGCGTAGAGGCAGGGTGTGAGTCCCATCCCAGGAGGCGTTGTAAGAATCTAAGCATGTTGTCTTACCCGTTGCTGCTGCCGAGCTGCTAGTCCTATTTGCCGAGATTATATCGCAAAGGTACGTTACAACTTATTGATTTATATCTGAAACTGTGACGCTGCTCACATCCGGCCACCGCCTCCAAAAGATGCAGCCAAGTCGTAGCAGCTGAATGATCAGATAGGGGCTCACGATCAGGATCCACGCCAATACGCTTCCGGCAGCCAGATCGGACCAGATGTGCCAGACGAAATCGGATAACCCGCTCTCAGGGTAATACTCGCCCACGACTCGAATGCCGACCCAATACACCAATACTGGCAGTGCCGCCAGACCAATGCTCAGCAGAACGGCGGCAACAAGCAGTTCTTTTCGCAACCGAGATTTCGTGCCTGTCATCTTCGCAATCGATTGAGTTCTGCCGCTACTTGGACGTTGTCAGCCAAGCTCCGGGCCGGGCCCATAACCGAACGGTGAGGTCAGGAAATCCCTGAGTTGGTCGCTGAGTCCCCGGCAGGCCGCGGCTCGGGGCCGAGCTATCAGCGGGATCGGAATTACGATGGCCGGCATGACCGATCGGCCCAGAAAGTCCGCGTAGATCGTTCCGGTGGAGTTCAATTCCTGTAGATCCCATACGGTCGCGTCGTAGCGGGCGTCATCTTCCCACCAGGCGAGCCCCATACATCCCGCACCACCGACGCCGGCAGCACAGGTAATGCCGCCGCCACTGGCCGTTCGGTCGGTGGAGCCATCGAGCCACACAAGGAAGCGGACGCCGGTGGACTCGACTTCATCCAGGACTCCCGGTCGGTCCAGCAGGTCGGCCAAATCGTTGGTGGTCAAGGGCGCCAGCGACGGCTCAAACCAGGGATACAGTTTATCTTCGAACTCGGTGCTGGAATGAACGAGCAGACCTTCGCGGCCGTCGGACAGGCCTTCGCTGACGCAGTCGATGAACTCGGCTTCGGTCTCGTGCGTCGCGTGGTGCTTACGGGCCAGGATGACGACCTGCTCGCCGTCGCTGATGACACTGCTGGTCTGCTTGTACGGCTCCATCCGCGCGGTCACGCCGCAGGCGCTCATGACACTCGCGACTACCAGCCCGGCGCAGAGTCTCTTCAAGTGCACGACGCTAATTCGTGGTTGGATTGTCTGCCGACAACGCAGCGTCATTTCGTCTCTCCTGTAGCCAATACTCGACCTGTGGTTGCTCAGCGAATCTCGTCGAGATCGCCGCGCCGACTTCGCGCATGGCGACGACAGTCGCTCTTTCGAGCGCTTCTTCTTTGTTGCCGATTTCTGCCTTGCCATAGCCGCTCACAGGCCATTCGGTGAGCAGCCTACCGCCGGGCTCGTAGAGCCGCAGTCGATATTGCATCCAGACCTCCGCGAACTCGTCCTTCCCGCTGATGGGAACCTCGAATTCGAACTTTTCGAGCTCGGGATGTATCACGCCGTCCAGGCGATACAGATCAGTCGACGTGAGTGGCACGACGTCTACCGGGCGGGTCTCGAGAAACATCCGGTCAAACAGCCCACGGAGCATGAGTTCGTTGGCACTTCCCAGGTGTATCGTCCACGTTGCTTGCTGCGGGATCTCTTCGAAATACTCATACGCGGTCAGCTCTTCATCGAAGATCAGGCCGACTCGCACCGGTAGCTCCTCGACGAGCGGCGGCGGAAACTCGGCTTCGACCGTTACAACGGACGCGCAGCCTACCAGCGAGGCACTCGCGAGTACCCCGATCAGGCATCTGAGAACGGTGACGTGGCGCCTGATCCGCATGCTCTCCATTGTACGACTTGAATTGCAAATTAGTAGGCTAATTCGGCCCGCGAAGGCTATTTAGCCAGACGGTAATATTATGACCAATTGTGAGGCGAAAGATTCCGTAACTCCAGTGATCCCGGGCCTTTGCCGTCTGCGCCAACCGACACCGGCCGGCGCCCGTTGGGGCGCCCCTGCTGATCGGGTAACTAGCGGCGGCCTTCACCAAACATTTTTTGCACCGCGAGTCTCGTGCGCCGCCCAATGGCGGGGAACCCGATCGCCTCTTCGTAGTTCGCGTCCGTCACGTTGTCGATAGCGAAATTCAATCGAATCGAGTCTCCGATCTCCCAGTTCACGGCGAAGTCGAGCCGCGTATAACTGGGTAACGCCAGCTCCCCGGTCGGGATAGATGAATCGAATCGCTCGCCGATGTATTGCCAGCCGGCGTGCACGGTAAAAGCCGCCGCGATCGTCCAGTAGAGTCCGATGCCGCCCCGCAGGTCCGGTCGTTGCCTCAGCATTGCGGTGCTGTCGAGCACGTCGATGTCGGTATAGGTCAGATGGGCAACGAAAGACAATTGTTCGGTCGGCTGGTATTGGCCGCCGAGCTCGATACCGTCCGTATTCACACGGCTTCGATTGACCGTAGTGAACGTATCGAAGTCGAAGTCGATCAAATCCTCGAAGCGTTGCCGAAACGCTGTGATCTGCCAGCGCAGGTTGTAATCCGGCGCTTGCAGGTCGACGCCCAACTCCCAGCTCGTGACGAGTTCCGGGCGTAAATCTGGATTACCGACGAGCGGATCGGCCAGCGCGAACAGGCTCGGAAGTTTGAATGCGTTACCCCATCCGAGGCGGATGCGGACGCGGTCATTGGCGAAACTGCGCGCCGCGGTCAGTTTGCCCGTTGTTTGCCTCCCGGCGCCATCCGCCCCATCGGTCCGGACCCCGGCGACGAGGTCGAAGCCGCTGTCGGCGCCAAACGCCAGCTCGGCATAGGCGCTTACGTCGTCGCGCGATAGCGAGTAACCGGTCGGCAGAATAAAATCCGGCCCGAATGCGATCTGACCTGTGCTGTCGCCTTTTTCGTCTTGATAACCGAGACCGAAGGCCGCGTCGATTCGGCTCGTCAGCTCCGACCGGAAGAACACGTTAAGCGCAACGCGCGAAAAGTCGTTATCACTTCGGTTCGCCGGGATGCCCGGCCCGATACCCGGGGCGACGCCGGGCGAGATCGCTTGCTCTGAGTGATCGTAGGCCGTTGCTGCAACGTGAAGGTCTGTTGTCGGGGACAGGCGGGATGTCATCGCCACGCTTAACGCATTGTCCGCAGATTCGCGGCTGGCCTTGTCCCTGATAATGGCGAGCGCTGGTCCGCCGCTGCTGTCAGGGAAGCCGCTCGAATCGGCGTTCGCATGGCGGGCATAGAGTGAGACGCTCGTTCGGCTGTCCTGAGCGAGATCCGCTTTGACAGTGACCGAGTCGCTCTCGAAACGATCGGGCGAGTTGGCGTCTCCTTCCTCGATGATGCCGACGCCGACACTAAACCGGCTCGATTCCGCGGCCGGGCCGCTGAAACGTAAGCTGCCGCGTCGGTAGTCGCCGCCACCGACTTCGGCATCGACCAGTCCCGTGAAGGCGTCGGTGCCACCGCGGGTAATCACGTTGATAGCGCCGCTCAGGGCATCTGAACCGTACACGGAGGATGAGGGGCCGCGCAGTATCTCGATTCGCTCGATGTCATCGAGGTTTAAGGTCGAGAAATCGAAGGAACCGCCACGTGTATTCGTTGGGTCGTTGACTTGGACTCCGTCGATCAGTACCGCGGTGAAGTTCGCTTCGCCGCCGCGGAGGAAAATTTCGCCGACGTTACCGCGGCCGCCGGGAAGATTAACGTGCACCCCCGGGACATCCGAAAGGAGGTCCAGAACGTTACTGTCATTGCGTGCCTCAATGGTGGCAGTATCCAGCACCGTAGAGGCAAGCGGCGAATTCGATCTATTCGGAATGCGTGTGCCGGTAACGACCAGTGTTTCCAGCGCAGCGGAATCCTCTTGGGCACTGGCAGCGAATGGAGTGCAGCTCGCCAGAATTAGAGCTGTTACCGCCACCCGCGGTCCCGCGTCGGACCACTCACTCTCGGTCATTGTCACGACGACTTCTTCGCCTTCCAAAGGGGGGGTAACTCATTGTAGCCGTATTGCCGGGCCGGGATTGCGGGTGCTAGATTGGTTCGATGAGCAATGGCAACTATCCTGGGTACGCCTAGAGCTGATGGGAAAAAAGGACGCAGCTTTCCGTACCGAAGCCGTGACCAGAGTGTTCACGGCGGCGGCAGAAGCCCATCGCAGCGGCGACCGAACGACAGCGAAACGCCTCTACCGCAAGGTCCTCAAACTACAGCCGCAGCATCTGAAGGCCCTGAGACTCTCGGCGCTGCTCGCGCACGAATTCGGCGATATCGAAGAAGCGGAACACTTACTCAATGCGGCGGTGCGTCATTCGCCTGACGGCGATCCGGGCGCTCTTGAGGACCTCGGGCTGTTGTATATGCAAAGCGGCAGGCAAGAGAAAGCGGAGACGCTCTTGCGTCAGGCTGTTGAAATGAAACCCGATAGCGCGACGGCTCTCAGCCGCCTGGGATCGACTTTGCTCACCTGCGGTCGTGGCTCGGAGGCCGTCGAGGTATTTCGCCGTGCCCAGAAACTTGAAGCGAGTGATCTACAGATCGGCTACGGTCTTGCACATGCGTTGCTCGAGAGCAAAGCGTTCGACGAAGCGATTACGGCCAGCGACAAGGCATTGGAACTCAGCCCGGACGATCCAGCGATTCTGACGATCAAGGGCGTGGCACTTCACCAACTCGAGCGATTGACGGAAGCGGAGGAGGTTCTGTCGCGCAGTACCGAGCTCAATCCGGAAGATACCAATGCGCTGATCCACCTGGGTCGCGTACGCCTGCAGCGTGACGACTACCAAGGTGCCATCGCAACCTTCGAGCAAGCCGCCAAACTCACGCCGGGACTCGCGACGGTGCACAGTCAATTGGCGAATGCGCACGCGGCGATGGGTTCTCCCGAAAAAGCGGTCGCGGTATGCGACGAGTTTTTGGACGGGCAGCCGACGTCAGCTGCGTTAATACTCGTGAAGGTATTGGCGCTGCGGGATGCGGGGCGCGACGCCGAGGCGGATGCTTTGCTCGGTCAGGATACGTTGGTTCGAACGCGGCAGATCGCGGTGCCGGCACGCTTCGGTAGCGTCGAGAACTTCAATACAGCGCTGGAAAAAATGATTCGCGCACATCCGTCACTCGCGCGAACGCATACGAACCGCGCCACACGTCACGGAATTCAGACCGGTAGCCTCAGCGTTGATCCGCCGCCGGAGATGCAGGTTTTTCTGCGCTTGCTCAACCGTGAAATCAGAGCGGTACTGGCAGAACTTGTCGCCGCCGGGTTCGGCGATCACCCCTGGGTGCGTCATGCGCCCAAGCAGTGGAGCGTCAACTCGTGGGCGATCGTTCTGAACGATCAGGGCTATCAACTCTCACATATTCACCCGGAAGCCTGGATGAGCGCCGTGTATTACGTGGCGATACCGGAGGACGGTATGGGCGCCGCTTACGGGGAGGACGGCTGGCTCGAATTGGGTCAACCATCGGATCAGTTATACGCCCGGGCGAAATCGCCGCTACGGTCGGTACAACCGCAGCCGGGAACGATCGTGATGTTTCCTTCCTATAGCTTTCATCGCACGAAACCGTTTTCGAGCGCTGGGCAGCGAATCAGCATCGCGTTCGATATTTTTGCCCAGCCGTAGCGCCCTGCGCTGGCGTAATCCGGCAAGTACATTGAGACGTTCCGTAGTATTGTTTCCTGGTGTGCTGTCTACCATAGGAGGGGATCTCATGGCTCAGTTTCATTGCCGGTGGCTCATCTGCATCCTACTTGCGACCGTGTCAAATCTGGCGTTCGCCCAGGATGACGCGGACGAAGTCATCGAGGAAGAGATCAGTACCGACGCGCCGCCGCCGGAGCCCGCCTGTTTCAACGTCCGAGACATCGACAACTTCGATGCGCTCGACGATAGTTTCGTCTATATCTCGGGGCGTCGAAATCAGCACTATCTGCTGACGATGCAGCGCTCCTGTTTCGGTCTTCGTAGCGCCAGGGGCATCGCGATCTCTAATCACCTTAATCGCGTCTGCTCGAATACCTTCGGCGAGATCACCTATCGGGATATCAACACCGTGGTTAAGTGTGGAATCCGGCAAATCGAGGCCGTCGCCGATAAGGATGCGGCACGCGCGCTGGTGGAGCGTCGTAAGGACCAGCAGTAGATCGTTCGGATCGGGCGGCGATCCCGCCGCCCAGAAGCGGCTCATCGGGAACTACACGATCAGTGACGATGGCCGGATTCTTGCACTGGGCTATACTGTCCGGGATCCGGTTTATCTGACTGAACGCCTTTATTCGATGCTCCAACAGGACGAAAAATGACCACAACGAGACTTCTGAACGCCGCGACGATCATCCTTTGGACTTCGCTGACCTACTCCGGTGTCGCGAATGCGCAGGCTGAACCGTTGACTTTTCTGACGACCTACCAGGCCGTCGGCTCATCCAGTCGAACGGCGAGTATTATCACGCCGAAGCTCGAAGAATATCTTCAGCGACCCATCGAACTCGAGTTCGGTGCCGGGGCGCGCGCCGCACTCGACCTGACGGGCGACGGCAATACGATATTTATATCGACGGTCGGCAATATGGCCCTCCTACCGGCCGCTTTGCCGTCTTTCGATTTAGACCCATTGACCGATTTACGGCCCGTGACGCTGCTGACAGCGACACCCGATGTGCTGATCGTGCATTCCGGCCTCGGCATCAACACGCTCGATGAACTCATCGCCTACGCACACGAGCATCCCGGGGAGCTGAGCTACTCGCACATTGCGCCGCGGAGTATCCATCGCGTGGAATTCTCTGCGCTGCTGAGTGAGCTTGGCATCGAAGCAACGCTCGATGAATCCCTGCGCGGTTCCGCCCCCGCGATGGAGGCAGTCGCCAACGGTAGCGTGGACCTCGTCATTACGACGTCTCCGTATGTGGCGCCGCTCGTCGACAGCGGCTCCGCCATTGCGTTGGTCGTTGCACACTCGTCGCGCATACCGTTGTTACCGGGTGTGCCGACGATGCTGGAGCGGGGCATCACATCTGTACCGCACGGCTCATGGGCCGGGCTGTTCGTCCCAGCCGGGACCTCCGACGACGATCTGGCGGAGATATTTGCAGCTGTCGAATTCGCCATGGCGGATCCCTCGGTTGTAGCGCAGATCAATGAGCTCGGCATGGAGATATCACTCAGCGATTCTCCGCAAGCCTACGCGGACTATCTCGAAGCCGAGGGCGTTCGGCTGCGGAATGCGGTACAGAAATATCAGATCGATCTGGAGTAGCACAACGCCGGCATCGGATATGCGGTTATCGATGATTTGCCAATAAGAAACTCGAAGGGGAGAGTTGTTATGCCACGCTTCTTTTCTGTTAGATCCAATCTGGGGCTGCTCGCGCCGTGCGCTGTATTGTGCGCACTGCAGGTCGCTTACGGGCAGGGTGCACCACGAATATCGTTGTCGCCGTCCGTCATTAAGGTCGACTGGTTTCAGCCGTCCGGCCAGACCGGGCAAGTCCCGGTCGTTCAGGAGAACGTTGCCGATCCGAATGTCGAAATAGTCGGTTACGGGCAGGCCGACCGATTATTGACGTCCGGTTCTCCGGATAATCCGGGTCGGCCGTTCAGCGTTTGGTCCGGTGAGGCCGAGGGGCCGTTCGCGACCTTGTTCCGGCACAAAGATAACTATCTCGATCTCACTGGCCTCGCCAAGATGCGCTGGGTCGTCAAAACCTCCGGGTTTCATGTTGTGCGACCGGTAGTGAAGCTTGCCGACGGGACGATGCTGGTCGGCGATGTCGCCACGGCGGCGTTACCGATGATGACCGAGACAGAGTTTTCTTTTTCGTCTGTGCACTGGATCGAGCTGGATCCGGAGCGCGTCGTGACGATTAACAACACCGACGCACCGAACGGTGAAATCTGGGTCCAGAACCCGGATCTCAGCATGGTAGATGAGGTCGGTTTCGCGGATCTCACGCCGGGTAGCGGGCATGGCTTCGGCGGTTATATACACGTGGGCTCGATCGAGGTATTCGGCACACCCGTTCCGCGATGAGAAGTTAGGAACTGGATGGCGGGAGGGAAGTTTTCCCAACAAGGTTCACGATTGGGCCACATCCAAGACGCCTCTTGAAGAGGGGAAAACTCATGATACTCGAAGGGTCCTGCCACTGCGGCGAGGTTCGGTTCACGCTGCACTCAGTTCACCCTCAGCCCTTTAACCTCTGCTATTGCTCGATCTGCCGGAAAACGGCGGGCGGCGGCGGCTTCGCGATCAATCTAAGCGGCGAGTACGACACGCTGGCTGTATCTGGTCGGGAATCGATCAACGTTTATCGCGCCAAGATAGGCGATGAGAAAACAGGGGACGTAGCAACCAGCCAGTGTGAACGTAGTTTCTGCAGCCGGTGCGGCTCGGCGCTCTGGGTGTGGTCGCCGAATTGGCCTGAACTGGTTCATCCATTCGCGTCAGCCGTGGACAGCCCGCTTCCCGTACCGCCGGAACGCACGCATCTAATGCTCGGCTCTAAAGCGCCGTGGGTCACAGTACGCGCCGATTCCCAGGATAAGCACTTCGAGTGTTATCCGGACGAATCCATTGCTCAGTGGCATCAGCGCCTCGGGTTGGAAGAGAGCGCATAAACCACGGTCTTGTTGTGCGGCCACACGCGTAAAACAAAAAACCGCAATAATGAGGACAGCCCGTTAATCCGCCTGATGGCGGATTTCTCGGGATGTTGGTTGGCAGATTATCCCTTAGAAAAGTCTAGTAACTTACTGAAAAATAAGTAATAGTGGTGGAGGCGGCGGGAATCGAACCCGCGTCCGCAAGCGATCCGCTTCAAGCTCTACATGCTTAGTCCGTCTTTGATCTTACTCTGAGCTACCCGACGGGCAGGGACAACTCACAGCCAGTCTGGTTAGGTTTTAGCGTTCAGGCCCCAGACGGTCCATTCCGCGATCTTGTGTGGATGACTCCTGGAACCGGACGCACAAGCACGAACCGGGCAGAAGGCACTAGTCTGGTTTTTAAGCAGCTAGGGCGTAGTTGTCGTCATTGGCAACTATAAGGTTTGCAGGTGGTTTTACGAGGTGGTCTGCCCCTCGGCATGCACTTGAAGGTTCACGGCCCACGTCGAAGCCGATCGCCCCCAGTACCGGTAATTTTAGGGCTTTGACGGTTCATTTCAAGAGCCAGTGTCGCGAAAAATCGCGGCCGGGCGGCCGCTCCTACGAGGATAGCGATCCCGTTATCGGTTGACGGCCTTCATCACCCGCGCCTTGTCGCGCTCCCAGTCCCGATCCTTCGCCGTGGCGCGCTTGTCGTACTGTTTCTTACCTTTCGCCAGGCCGACGGCTAGCTTCGCCCTGCCGCGCGCCCAATACAGCTCGAGCGGTACCAGCGTGTAGCCTTTGCGCTCAACGAGACCGCTCAGACGATCGATCTCCTTGCGATGTAACAACAGTTTTCTGGTTCGGGTCGGATCGGCATTAATGTGGCTGGAAGCCGACGACAGCGGTGTCAAGTGCGCTCCGAGCAGTGAGATCTCTCCATTACGCACAATGACGTAGCTTTCCGTGAGTTGCGCCTTGCCGGCCCGGAGACTTTTGACCTCCCAGCCTTCGAGCGCGAGCCCGGCCTCGAAGCGCTCTTCGATGAAGTAGTCATACCGCGCTTTCTTGTTCACGGCGATGGAGGAGGGCGATTGTTTGCCGGTCTTTCTAGCCATGCTGGCTCAATGATCCTAAAATCCGCACCAAATAACACGCCGCAAGAAATACGCTGAGGGAGAATCCACGTTGGTTGCGTCCGCTCCAGAACATCGCACATCTCTGCACGGCCACTGGTCGTCTCGTTTCGCTTTTATTCTGGCGGTCTCGGGGTCTGCGATCGGTTTGGGCAACATCTGGAAGTTTCCCTATATTGCCGGCGTCAACGGCGGTGGCGCGTTCGTTCTAGTTTACTTGCTCTGTGTTTTCGTCGTCGGTTTACCGATCATGATGGCCGAAATCCTGCTGGGCCGGCGCGGCCGGCGTAACCCGATCGCCACGATGGCTTTACTTGGCGAAGAAGAAGGCAGTACCCGCAGCTGGGGGCTCATCGGCGTTGCCGGTGTCATCAGCGGTTTTCTGATCCTCTCCTATTACAGTGTCATTGCAGGCTGGGCAGTTGCGTATGTCTTCGAGGGAGCAAGCGGCGCTTTCGAAGACGCGAGCGCTGTAGTTGTCGGGGATATTTTTTCGGCCTTGTCGGGCAATTGGCTTGTCACCGGTTTCTGGCACACGTTATTCATGGTCTCGACGACGCTGGTGGTATCGATGGGTGTTGAACGCGGTCTCGAGCGTGCGGTGCGCGTGCTGATGCCGGCGCTCGTCGCGTTGCTCCTGGTGCTCCTCGGTTACAGCATGATCGCCGGCGATTTCGCAGCGGGCCTGCGCTTCATGTTCGAGCCGAAGTTCTCGGAACTAACTCAGGCGGGCGTCCTGTCTGCGTTGGGGCACGCGTTCTTCACGTTGAGCGTCGGGATGGGCGCGGTCATGGCGTATGGCGCCTATCTACCGGCGGAGACTTCAATCGCTCGTACTTCCATCGCGGTTGTATGCGCCGATACGGGTATCGCCATCCTGGCGGGCTTGGTCATCTTTCCGATCGTGTTTGCCAACGGATTGGACCCGGCAGCCGGACCGGGTCTTATTTTCCAGTCTCTGCCGTTGGCTTTCGGCCAGATGCCGGGGGGCATGATTATCGCGGTTCTTTTTTTCCTCCTCCTGACGTTCGCTGCCTGGACCTCCGCCATCAGCCTGATGGAACCGGCAGTCGCCTGGCTCATCGAGGCATACGAGCTGAGTCGTTCTGCTGCGGCCGGTCTCGTCGGTGGCACGATATGGCTGCTCGGGTTACTAAGTGTGTGGTCTTTTAATCTGCTCGCGGACTTCAAGCCCTTCGGTAGAACACTATTCGACAACCTGGATTTCTTGACGAGCAACATCATGCTGCCGCTCGGTGGGCTCGCCATCGTCTTCTTTGCAAGTTGGATCGTGTGCCAGAACTCGAGCGCCGATGAGCTGGACCCCGCCGCGGGACCGGGCTACCGAGCTTGGCATTTCTCCGCGCGGTACATTGCGCCGGTGGCGGTCGTGCTGATATTTCTTAACGCCATCGGGCTTTTCTAAAAATCGATGCGTACCGTTCGCCGCAGCGCGCAGGTTCCATTCAGCGCGGAGCAAATGTTCGACCTCGTCGATGACATCGCCAGCTACCCGGAGTTTCTACCGTGGTGTCAGAGGGCGACCGTTCAACGACGGACGGGAGATCTAGCTGAAGCGACGCTGGAAGTAGGCGTCGCCGGCGTACAGAAGCAATTCTCTACCCGAAATCGTCTGGATCGACCGCACCGTATCGAGATTCAGTTGCTGAAGGGACCGTTTAGATCACTGGAAGGTGCCTGGACCTTTGATGATCATGCCGAGGGCGGTTCTAAAGTCGGCCTCACATTGACTTTCGAGGTGGCGGCGAGTCCATTGCAGATGGTATTTGGAGTATTGTTCGAGGAAATCGTTAGATCGCAGGTAACGGCGTTTATTGATCGAGCGAAGGCGAAATATGGTTGACGACATATCGCGGCCAGGCGGCCGCTCCCACAGACACGATGCACACTGACACTGACGAGACTGTAGAAGTGGTCTATGCCACCCCGGAGACTCAGCGCGTCGTCGCAGTGCCGTTCACGCCGGGTCTGACAGCCGGCCAGGCCGTCGAACGTACCGGTCTGATCGACGACTATCCGGAGATACAGGCGTTGCCGCTGGTACTCGGCGTTTTCGGCGAACGCGTCGACGAAGCTAGAAAACTAGTACCGGGCGAGCGAGTTGAGATCTGCAGGCCGTTGCAACAGGATCCTCGGGAGATGCGCTCGAATCGGGTGGCGAGCGGCGGCGTCATGGGTAGCCCGCACATCGAGCACGAGGAGTGATCAGGAGGGGGGTTCGATAAGGGCGTTTTTGTCGAAATTTACGACGCGGTCCGCTTCGAAGTGGACGATAAACCAACGGCGCTCGATCTCTTGCGAGCGGCCTTGCTTAAAGTAGTAAGTGTAATCCCAGCGGTTTTCGTGGAAGCTGTCTGCGATCATCGGCGAGCCAAGCAGGAACTGTACCTGGCTGCGTGTCATTCCTACCGCTACCTGATCGATTACGGATTCTTCCAGCAGATTGCCCTGTTGAATGTCGATTCGAAAGATACAGGCGCCAAGCAACAACACGGCTGCGAGGATGCTGGTTCTGCAGATGGGACGGAGAAGGGCCAAATTCACGGTGGAGCGCACGGGTGAATGTAGGTAATAATGAGGCGCGCATCATACCTTACTCGGGATCGCAGTAGAACGTGGAACGCAAAGACCTACGCAAAGCAGGATTAAAAGTCACCTCGCCCAGGCTCAAGGTTCTCGAGATCCTCGAATCTGAGTCGGCGCGGCATCTTAGCGCCGAGGCCATTTATCGAGAATTGCTCGCCTCCGGCGAGGAATTCGGTCTAGCGACCGTCTATCGCGTTCTAACCCAATTCGAGCGGGCGGGTCTCGTGACCCGGCACAACTTCGAAAGCGGTATGTCGGTCTTCGAGCTCGCCGACGGGACGCATCACGATCATATGGTCTGTCTGAAGACCGGTGACGTCATCGAGTTCTTCGATGAGAGAATCGAGAAGCTACAGAAGGAAATTGCCGACAAACACGGCTATTACATCGAGGATCACAGCCTCGTCCTGTACGTTCGCCCCAAATAACGCGATCGCGGCCCGCTGAGATCTACTCCGCCGCGCGGGTCATCATTTCTTCAGCGTGGGCACGCGTGCGCTCGGTGATCTCTACGCCGCCGATCATCCGAGAGAGCTCCTCGACCCGATCTTCCGCACTGAGTTCCCGGACGTTTGTTCGGGCGGTCTTTCCGTCGGTGAGTTTGACCACGCGGTAGTGATGCTCTCCCTGGCTCGCCACCTGAGCGAGATGGGTCACGCATAAGACCTGCCGGTTTGCAGCGATCTCCGCTAGCCGCCGGCCGACGATCTCTGCGACGCCGCCGCCGATACCCGCGTCGACTTCATCGAAGACCATGGTTGGGACCGACGTGGCGCCAGTGCCGACCACTTCGAGCGCCAGGCTGACTCGCGACAACTCTCCGCCGGAGGCGACCCGGGAGAGCGGCCCGAACGGCTGGCCGGGGTTGAGGCTCACCTGAAACTCGATGCGGTCCAGGCCGTACGCGTCGGCCCGTTGCCGCGGCTTTTGTGCCAGATCGACGTGGAAACGGCCGTGCGGAAGGCCCAGCTCCGTGAGTTGTGCGGTAACAAGTTCGGCAAGCTGTAGTGCGCTCCCGCTACGGCCCTCGGACAACTCCCCGGCCGCGGCGAAATAGGTGTCGGCTGCCATCCGCACACGCTCGGCCAGGTTCTCCAGTGACTCGCCGCTGTTCTCGAGTGCCTCGGCCCTGGCCTGCAACTGGGCGTGGACGCCGGCGAGAGTCGCCTCCTCGACCTTGTGCTTGCGGGCCAGTTCACGAATTCTACTCAAGCGGTTTTCGATCCATTCGAGGCGCTCCGGATCGGGTTCGAGACGATCGCGATAACGGGCCAGGTCGGCAGCCGCCTCGCTGAGTTGAATCTCCGCCTCGCCGACCAGGTCGCTCGACGCGACGAGCTCCGGATCCAGTTCGCTTAAGCCCTGTAAGGTTCTTGAGGCCTCGGCAACCAGCGCGTAGGCCGAGCCCGCATCGGCTTCGTAGAGTCGGTTTAGCGCCAGATTCAGATCCTGGGTCAGGCGCTCAACATTGGCGAGGCGGATCCGTTCCGTGTTCAGCGGTTCCAGTTCTCCTTCCTCGGGCGCCAGGCTTTCGAGTTCGGCGAGTTGGAACCGCAGCAGCTCCAGCTGCGATTCTCGATCCTCGCCACCCTGGCGATGCCTCTGAAGCTCCTGTTCCAGGCTTTGCCATGCCGTGAATCGCTCGGCCACGGTTGTCGCCAGCTCCCGGTGCGAGCCGTGAAAGTCCAGAATCTGTCGTTGCGCGTCCTGGTGGAGCAATGACTGATGGCTGTGCTGGCCGTGGATGTTGACGAGTAGCTCACCGAGGCTCCGCAGGTCCTGCAACGTCACGGGATGAGAGTTGATAAACGCGCGCGAGCGGCCTTCGGCGCCGATGACGCGGCGAATGACACAGCTCTGCTCTTCGTCAAGCTCGCGCTCCTGTAGCCATGTCGCAGCAGGATGGGCTTGCGGACAGTCGAATGACACGCTGATTTCGGCCCGGTCCGCGCCCTGACGCACGGTGCTGGCATCGGCACGATCACCTAAGGCAAGTCCCAGCGCATCGACGAGAATGGATTTTCCGGCACCGGTCTCGCCGGTCATGACGCTGAGGCCCGTGTTGAATTCGAGTTCGACCTCGTCGATAACGGCGTAATTTCTGATGCGGATCAGATTCAGCATCGATCAGTCGGAATCGGAACCGGCCGAGGTCCGAATGGTATGGCCCCAGCTTAGTTTGGAGCGCAACAGCTCGTAGTAGTTGAGATCGCGAGGATGCAACAGTTTGACCGTCTCGTCAGCGACGTTGATTCGCAGTACGTCGTCGGCGCCCATCTCGCCCAGGCTGTCGCCATCGCAAGCGACTTGCGGCCGATCGTCGAAGCGTGGCTGAACGCGCACTTCGATCTGGCTCGCCGCTCTAACGACAAGCGGCCGATCGCTTAAGGTATGCGGGCAAATCGGCACGATGACGAGTGCGTCGACGTCTGGCTGGATGATGGGTCCGCCACAAGAGAGCGCATAAGCGGTGGAGCCGGTCGCCGTCGCAACGATCAGGCCGTCACCGCCATGGGTATTAACGTACTCGCCGTCGATAAACGTGCTGAAGTCTTGCATGTGGCCGGTCAGACCGGTTTTGAGGGCTACGTCGTTGAGCGCGAGCATCGACTCGCTGCCGTTCTCGTCTCCGGAGATCCTGGCCTGCAACATCAGCCGACTCTCCTCAACAAAATCACCGCCGAGAATGGCGTCGATTGTCTGCTGCATGTGCTGGGGCGAGATGTCGGTCAGGAAGCCGAGTCGGCCAAGGTTGATCCCGAGTAGCGGGACACTTTGCCTCGCCACTCCGCGTGCGGCGTGCAGGAGCGTGCCGTCACCGCCGATGGCCACCATCAGGTCGACGGCCCCAGGGAGTTCCTGCGTCGGCAGGCAGGTCGCGTCGCTCAGCTCCGCAGGGATGCCTTCCTGTTCCGGGAGGAACACGTTGATCCCTCGACTGCGCATATGCGCGACAATGGTCAACGCGAGCTCTGCAACGTTCGCCTCGCAGAGGCGTCCCCACAAACCCACATTGTTGAACTGAGATGTCATACCGAACCGGCTGAATCCACCTAGGCAGATTGTACTGAAAATTGAAGGCAAGCGATCTTGATAAAAGAGTTCGGCAAGCTGATTGTCCGTTCTTGACAGGTACAGGAACCGGTTGCTAGCGTGATGGGGCTCAGAACTTGAGCGCTAAGTTACCACAGGCTAAAGCCCATGCCGGGGAGCAAGCTGCCGAAGATTCCGAACGAACGGGCTCAGCGTCTGCTGAAAGCGCTGGTCGATCGTTATATACGCGACGGTCAGCCGGTCGGATCGAAGACGCTGTCGCGCGATTCAGGGCTCGACATCAGCCCCGCCACGATTCGCAACGTCATGACCGATCTCGAAGAGCTGGGATTCGTCACGGCA
>Ga0255049_10000306_pt1 | contig 30459 bp, 27 predicted proteins | sample JV7_2_3_MG_FD_183615 | JGI IMG/M metagenome (GOLD analysis project Ga0255049, IMG submission 183615) | Seawater microbial communities from Jervis Inlet, British Columbia, Canada - JV7_2_3 | ecosystem: Environmental > Aquatic > Marine > Inlet | place: Canada: British Columbia | collected 2016-10-06 | reverse complement strand
TCATTATTCCAACCACGGCCAGCAACAACGGCCACGCGTCCATAACTTGCTTGACTTGTCTATTCACTTGTCGAACTCCTCGCGTAGCAAATCTAGCTTCCGCTGGCGTATATCGTCACGCTCACGCTGTTCCCGAGCAATGCGGTCGATCACATACTGCTGTTGCTGCTGTTGATGCTGCCACTGTTCCCGTTCTTCGACCTGTTCCTGCCGCTGTTGCTCATGTTCCTCGATGACTTCTTTAACATCGGCCGGCGGTTGTGGATTATCGGGAACATATCTGACGGCTGCAAGGCAAGTGGCCTTATCCGGGTATATCTCTTTGAGTGTCTTAGTGTTGCAGCGAACCTCGGCCGCGGCTCCATGCCGACCGCGCGCATCCAGACCGTCAGCCATACACCACGGATTTTCTACGAGGCGCTGGCGCTGAAACACCACCGCGCCCCATGATTCGCTGGCTAGGCACTGGTTTATATCAACATCGAATGAGCCCATGCCGACTGCGTATGATTTCGAGGAATGACCACCAACTATCGTGTCACCGAGCGTCTGAGTGACATCGGTTTCCTGTTCAATGTCATACCGATCACTGGCCTCGGATGTCTTGATTGCCACCGCCACCATCAGCGCCAAGAACACAATAAACCAGATCATTGAGAAGCTACGTCGTTTCGTCATAACGCCACCGCTATCAGTCCCAACGCGATCAGTCCTCGATGGAACCAGTTGTCAATAAAGTGATCCCGCCTCTCCGCTTCGAGCAGCTCCTGTCGAATCTCAGCCACCTGTCGCTGCATCTTGCCGGCGTCGATTAGAGCATTGTAAGCGCGGGACTGTGCTTCGAGGGCTGCCGCATTCGCCTTGGCGATCTCGAAATTCGCCTCTGAGGCTGTGGTATATCGGCGCAGCTGGTTCATCCCCTCCTTACTGAACTCTGCCTTACCCGATGCACTGAGCGTCGCTACGGGCCTCTCAGGCAGGCTCAGGGGCTGTTGGGCCTCCGTCGCTGCCGGCGGTATGTCCCACGACGGCAGCGTGACCGGTGTACTACTGCACCCGGTCAGTATTCCAATCAGCAAGAATGCTTGCCATATCCTCATTGTTCGCCCCTATCCGGTCAATGGCAGCCTGTCCGGCCTTCGCTGAATCGAACGCATCAGCTTTCAGTTTATCGGCCTTCGCGCTCTCTTTGACCGCCTTGTTCAAAGCCCGTTCGCTGCCGTCAGCAAGCAGCTGTTCGGTACGCTGTTCGGCAGCCTTAGCCCGACGAGCTGGACGGCCAAGGATAGCGAAACCCACGGCAACCAGGATGCCGGCCAGTATCATGCCGGCCGTCCGGAGCCATTTCATTTCAGCACGTTCTCTTTTTTCCAGTAGCCAACGAGACTACCCACGAAAACGGCCGAGCCAGCCACCAGCCCCGGAGTCGGATTTACCCCCGTAAATGTGCCGACCAGCTCCCATGTGAGCGACGCCCCCATACCGGCGAGCGTCGCCGCTGTAATTGTCGATGATGGTTTGTTCATAACAGACTCCCCATTGTGTAGAAGTGATGCGTGGCCCAAACGATGCCACCGCCCAAGACGATACGGAACACCCAATTCAGAACCGATGGGCTGTCCTTGCCAGCACCGATAGTTTTCCAGACGTGTTCCGAGAGCGTGTCGCCCTTGTCCTTGTTCTTAATGGCCCGGTACTCCAAGACTCCGAAGCCAAGCAACCAGACGATCCAGCCCACCGTGTATTTCCAGTTCAGTTTCATGTCAGCTGTCCTATTTCAATTAAGCCGTTCGCATATTGCACCCGGCCACCAGTGCGATACGCTGTCAATTCTTGACGCCTCGGCGCATCAGCGATTCCAAGATGCGACCAGCGGCCGAACTCATGGATGATTTGATCCAGCGGCAGGCCAAGATCAACCGCCATTTGACACACTTCGAGCGGCGTGTAGCCGGTTGCCCGGAAGTCAGCGGCCCTGCCATCAGTGTGCGCCGATGTCACAGAACCACCGATTAGACTGTTGAGTGCCGGCGGTCGCCAGCCGGACGATATGTAAATTGTCGCGCCGAGGTTGTCGCGTAGCGGCTGCATGCACGTCACCACTAGCTGTTCCAGATTGTGAACGATCTCAGGCGGCGGCGTCATGTCGATGCCGTGGCGCTCAGCCGTCTGTGAGACTAGAAATTCCTCGAGAGTGAAGTTTTGACTAAGCTGCATTCCAAACCTCTTAATCGACGGTCGGCGTTATGTGCCGCCCGGTAAACGGATCGGCTATCGGTACAAAGATTACATCGTCAGGCGGCACCGTATCAACAAACCAGCTCTGCGGCGTCTGCAACGTGAGCGGTGCAGCGGTGTGAATGATATTGCGATACAGCTCGGCCTGTATGTCCGGCGGCGTAACAATCGACACCAGAACGCTGACCGGCGGCGTCAGAGCGATTGGCTCTGCTTGGACAATAATGCGTCGATACAGCTCGGCCCGTATATCCGGTGGCGGGACAGTGCCAACAAGGAATGAGCGCGGCACACGCGATACCGGCTCTGTGGTCGTGATGGAAATATATCGAACCGACCTTTCAGCATCCCGAGTGATCGACCCTTGCGTGAGTGACTGACCCAGGACAAAGGCGGCACGATGCTGCGCGGAGCCAACCGTCAGGCCGCCAGTTGGATTATCTAGTGGCGGTGCAACGTCAGGCGGTGGCAATAAATGACGCAGCAGGCTGGCCGGCGGTGATCCTTGCAAGCGATCCTGAGCTGCCGACGCGATCAGTATTATCGTTTGCGGCAAATCCAACGCGCTGCTAACTGAGCCAGTACCGGCCGAGGTCGGCTTGGTGATCGACGGCGAGCCACTGGCGGTCTTAATTATTTCAGCGGAGCCGGCAGCTGTCGGCTTGGTTATCGACGGCCCACCTGTACTCGGCTTGATTACTTCTGCTGTCCCGGCTGCCGTAGGCTTGGTGATTGACGGACTACCCGTAGCAGTCTTGACGATCTCGGCCGCACCGGCAGCTGTCGGCTTCGTAATGGACGGACTACCGCTGGCAGTCTTTATGATCTCAGCAGCACCGGCAGCTGTCGGCTTGGTGATCGACGGCGAGCCTGTAGCGGTGAACAAGCCGGCCGGCGGTACTGTGTCCCGCAACCAAACATGAGCCCGCGGTATCGGCGCAGCCTGAACAATAAGCATGGCTCCCTGGGAAATCGGGAAGTTACCGAGCAGGCTGGCGCTGCCGGCCGAGGTCGGCTTGGTAATCGACGGAGCGCCCGAGGCGGTCTTTATGATTTCAGCCGTACCGGCAGACGTGGGCTTGGTGATGGACGGCCCACCGGCCCCAGGTAACAGCTGAATGCCATTAAAGTTGTGAACAAACGAGGCTGGCGGCTCAGCTCGACGTGCCACCGCCGGCTGGATGATGCTCTGGCCACGCGGTATGCCGACGACGCTGCCAGTGCCGGCTGAAGTCGGTTTTGTAATCGACGGTGCGCCCGAGCCGGTCTTGATTATTTCCGCAGCGCCAGCGGCCGTGGGCTTGGTGATGGACGGCCCACCAGTACCGGCTTTGATTACTTCAGCAGTACCCGCCGCAGTCGGTTTCGTGATCGACGGCGCACCCGTAGCCGGCTTGATGATCTCAGCTGTGCCAGCGGCTGTTGGTTTCGTGATCGACGGCGATCCGCTGGCCGTGAGCGCCACTGAGAGCAGGCTATTGAGCGTGAATGACGCTGCTGGTTCGGCCTTGTGCTCGGCAGCCTGTTGAATAAGTGCCTTACCGCGGGGTATCTGCGTAACGCTGCCAGTGCCGGCAGACGTGGGCTTGGTAATCGACGGCGCACCGGTAGCTGTCTTTATGATCTCGGCAGCGCCAGCAGCTGTGGGCTTCGTGATCGACGGAGCGCCCGAGCTGGTCTTTATGATCTCGGCAGTACCCGCCGAGGTCGGCTTGGTAATTGACGGTGCGCCTGTAGCGGTGAACACGTTAGCCGGTACGATGTCCCGCATTACGCCTTGCAGCGCCTGTACGCCATCACTGTGACGTGCGCTGCCAACATGCAGGCCACCACGCTCAAGGACTACCTCAATAGCGAGATTAGTGCCAAGTAGGAATGACGCTGGCGGCTCAGCCTTGCGCGTCGCTTGCGTAACGAGCTGCTTGCCTTGCGGGGTAGCCCCGATCAGGCTGGCGGTGCCGGCCGAGGTCGGCTTAGTGATGGATGGACTGCCCGAAGCAGTCTTGATGATCTCCGCTGTGCCGGCCGAGGTCGGCTTAGTTATCGACGGTGCCCCCGACGAGGTTTTGATTATCTCCGCTACACCAGCCGCCGTAGGCTTGGTGATCGACGGAGCCCCGGATGATGGCTTGATTATCTCCGCATTGCCGGCGCTCGTAGGCTTAGTGATCGACGGCGATCCAGTCGCTGTCTTGATGATCTCCGCGGTGCCGGCCGATGTGGGCTTGGTTATCGAAGGCGATCCGTCACCTGTGAATTTTTGCGGGATGACCCCGCCGAACAAGAATGACGCAGCAATGACACCGGTCGCTATGCCGCGCGTTGACTGATAACTGAAGCCTGACGAGATAGCCATTAGTGAATCACTACCATTCCTTGCGCTGACAGTTCAGCGACACCCGCTGGCTCCATCGTATCAAGATTGATCCCCCACATTCCAACGGTGTCAGCTTGAGTGTCTACCGCGTGAAGCGAGCCCGTTTGTGAAACCGATACACCCAAATCGCCATTGTCTGCCAATGCGACAAAGCCAACCGGATTAAACGCTAGGCCGAACGTATCCTCACCACCCTGATTACCTCGTATATAATTGCCATGAAAAATGTCACCGTCCTCTGTGCCATCAACAGTGATTCGGCCCTCATAAGTCCCGCGCGTCCCACTTGTAACGTCAGTAGATGCCGCCCATACGTTCGCGCCGGTCAAAGCATCTATCGCCGCACCCGTATTGTTCTCCATGCCGACTGTGCCAACCACCACCCAAGACGCTGAATCAGTAAAATCATTCGTCCTCAGAGCATTCAGATCGTGCGGCGGTGAGGCTGCATCGAAAGCCTGCAAGCCTGTCGCATCGTGCCTTCGGAATACCTCTGCCTCATCGTTCAATTCCAGAACAACAAGCGCCTGGACACCCTGCGTCGGAGCTTGACCGTCCACGTCAGCACCACCCTGACCGTTAGAGATTCCGAGCCCACGAAAACAGGTCATTTCAATGGTTCGATCCGCAGTAACCGTTTCGATCAGGTCGTGAATGCACCCGCCAGTACCGTCGGCCGTCGCCTGCCGGTAGTAAGCGTAGGACTGTGCTGCCAGATCTGCCGAGCCGTCATAGTCGTGACCGAAGATGCGTTGCGTTCGGGTTGTCCCCGGCTCGCCACGGTTTTGATACCACTGAGAGGACATCACCATGTACCGCTTGTTGTCGCCCTTGACCGTAACGACATTCGTCACACGCTCGATTGCACCGGTATCCGATTCAGCTATGGTCGAACCGATAGGCACAACATTGCGAGTCGTGCCACCCATGAGTGACAGATTGCTTCCGTTGTAAATGCCGTGATTGCTGTAGAACATCGGAATGACATCCAGTGAGGACTTCACGGTGCCCCCGGTCGGCGCGTCCGACTCGCGCTCCCACTGAAAGGCAAATGTGGCGCTGGCAGACGGATTGTTGACGAATCCCATTGCACACAAATACGTTTCATTGTCGGATGTGTTCCGGCTGTAGCCACCAGTTTGCAGATTGACGAAATCCCCTGTCCCGCCGGTCTGTTGGAATCGACCCGCAAAACTGAACCGACCATTACTGGTATCGCCGTAGTGAACTCTGGCGATCATCAGATAACCGTTCGCCAGATCAGTACTCGGCAGCGTCAGCACCGACGTACTGGACGTGAATGTATAGGCCGAGCCGTCATTACGATCTTGAGTAGGAAACAGCGCGTTAGGGGCAGCGAAAGTTGTCCCAGGAATCAGGGTTGTGGCACCGCCTGACCATCGACCAAGGACAGCCATTCAATGCACCACTACCATACCGTGAGCTGACAGTTCCGGTGCCGCCTGAGTCTCAAACGCGTAGTACCCAATGTGACAGGCCACCGCCGTATTTGGATTCCACTCGATGCTCGGCGTCGAGTCGTTAATCGTTGCGTGAGTCCCGGAGAAATCAACCCCACCGTCCAAGCCCTCAGCAGCGAATAGAATATCGTTTGCCTTCGACCGGCTGTTTCGATCAGCCTGAGTTACACCAACCATGCCGCAACAGTGGCCGCTATTATTGCTTTCATCGACAGCACCGTGGAATGCCTCGGTAGAGTCATCAGCTGTGATCGTGGTCACAGTCTTGTTGGCGGTCGCCAGGTGATAACCCTGCGGCGTAAAGCCGAGGTCTGGTAAAGACTGAGAGACAGGAGCCCCACCCGTTGACTTGGTGAACGTGCCGACATCGACACCGATACCGCCGAGGTCGAGAGCCAGCACCAGCATGTCATCGGTCGTGCCACTACCAGTCGAAGTCCACTCGATGTTCGTCGCATCAATGACCGTGATCGTGTTCGTCCAGTTGGTGAAGTCGATGTTGTACTGACCAGCATTTAATCCCGGCGCAAGACCCGAACCCTGTCCGTCACCAATGCCGGTGTCACCGAGATAACTGAACAAGGCCCATTGATCTATTGACGCGCCGTTATCGTGAGCGATACCGAACGACATATACGCATGAATGGAGTTGGCGGGATGCGCCTGACCGTTTGTGACAAACATCACCAAATCTGGTTTATTGCTCAGACCATGAGCGTCAGGACTTGACGCTGAACCGACATCGGGCATTTCAAACAGATTGGCGTTTACGTCTGTGCCGCCCCAACACTCGTAATGAATGATTATATTGGCGGTGAACGTCGAATAACTGATCGTAATATCCGAGGCGTTCATTGCCGCCGTCGTCGCAATGACCTTGAGTGTTCCCGAGCCGGCCGACAGGTCAGCCGCTGGATCAAGTATGCCGATCAGATTGCCGGTGCCGCCAACGGTGCCGATACCGTGTCGCCGCGTATCGGTAGCACCGTCCTGGGCCGCAATGGCACATGAAATTTCGTCGGTGCCATCACCGAAACCATGACCAAAGCTGTTGCCGACTTCGTTGGTGTCATTTGCATTAGCGTCAGTAAACCAGACGTGAATCGCCTTGGGATTGTCAGGCGTGGATATGACTGTAGTGCCGGAAGCCGGCGTTAAAAATGTGCCCGTTCTATACCAAACGTCGGCCACGGCGGGCCGCCATTAAGCAGGTACAGTGATCGTGAACGTAGTCAGTTCAACCGTATCTGTGGCACCAACCGTCAGTGAACTCAGGTTGATGTCGCCACCGGATGTCAGCACTGTGCCTTCGAGAACCTTGTTGGTCTGCGTTACATTCTGATAGATGGAGAACTGAGCAACAACGCCGCCGGTCGCATTAGTATCTGAGAGCGGCTGATCCTGCATTGTGATGACGCCCGCGGCAGCCGCGCCGAAGGCATTAGTGGCATTCATTATGATCGTGGCGACTGCTACATCACCCGATGTCTCGAATACCAGCTCCGGGGCCGTGCCCGCATTTACGAAATTGTCAATCTCGTCAGCGAGTGCGTTCTGTAAACCTACTTCAAGAGCCAGAGCCATCACTCACCTCCGTAAACAACTTCAGCGCCCGACCGTATCTGTCATTGAACTCGGTCAGCTTCCGCTTTGTGGCGTTGTGGATTTTTTGAGCCTCGAAAAAGGCAGCCTGATTCTTCAGGAACAGAGCGTTTAATTTGTCCTGTTCAGCCTTCAGCTCAGCGAGTGTCGGGTTTGCCATGTCATGTTACTCCCGCAGCCTGCAATTCCTCGGGTGTCTCACCGTAATCCCCAGGCTTAGCGTCCTTGTCGTAACGAATGGTGCCATCAGCCTTGCGAACCACCCCGACGCCCTCCATCTTCACCGCTCGACTTAGCAAGCTCTGAAGTTTGTCCGGGTCCATTGCCTCGATCTGCTCGCGGGTGAATGTCTCTTTGACTAACTTTGTGCCGTCACCCATATCATTCGTTCCAAGTGACTTGATAGCTGGAACCACCCGCGTCCACGCCGGCCAGATTGCGACAGACAATCGAATCAGCCAGCAGACCATTGCGAATCAGCCACGGACTTGCCAGCGGCAAGGCCACGTAGCCTAAGCCACCATGCGCGTTCCATGATTGCAGGAACAACGCAATCGGCTCGGCCGGCAGCACCGGCTGAGTGGTTGCGTAAGTCGTGAAAAATGAAACCAGCGGAGTTGAATACCCCGGAGAATGATCCTCGGGTGTGCCGGCAGTACCGGCACCGACGCCGGCTGTCGTGGGTCGTACCCATCGAGTGCGGTAGCCGGTTGACGTGGTGAGTTCTCCACCCCAACCAATAGCGACCACTTCCCCGTAATCGCCGGCAGTATCGCCCTCAAGTATCCAATTATCGTCAGTGAGGGAAGGTGTGAAGTTGCTGACGGCAGCCTGATAAGCGGGCATATCTTTATCTCCTAAATGCCAATGACTTTCGCGTTTTGACGCTTTCGGATATCAGCTTCAAGCGCCTGTTCAACTTTTTGCATAAAAGGTACACAGCCGGATACTAGCATTATGTCCAGGCAGGGGCCACATACCGGCGCAAAACACTGGCGGCACCATCCACCGCCGCCAAGACTGCGCTCTTTTCTCCAATCCTGCAAGAACATCACCGCCTGACAGTGAGGGCAACACACGACATCGTGTTCTTGCTGGCCGCCGCCAGAACTGCGGTCATCGTTCAGGTGATAGCCAGCGCCGTCGCCCTGGCGTGTCAATATTTGACGGCTCATGGATTCACAATGATCCCGCCGGCCGAGATCGGTGTAGGCGGTCCAGCTGCACCAGCCTTTTCCCATGTCCCGGCGGCTATCCAACCCTGAATGACGCTCTCATTTGTCGTGTTGGACTTGTCGCCCACGTCTACATCGAAGGTCAGCGCATTGCCGTTCGTGAATGCCGCCTCGCCCATCAGTAGAAACGGGATTTCGTCAACTATTTTGTCTGTCTGAATTTGACGGTCTGCGTGACCAGCTTGAAGAACCTCACCGGCAGCCCCTATTTCAGATGTTAATTGCCGCTCACGACGATTGGCAGAAGCGGCAGCACTGAAAATACCGCCCCCGAACATCCAGTAATTACCAGTTTGATCGGCTGTGAATCCAACCGTGTCTAACTCTACAAACGTGTTGGCAGCAACAACCGTCGCCGTACCCCCGGATGACACAGCGGATTTCTTACATACGCCGGTTCTGAACAGGAAAATCGTGCTGCGTTCGTAGTCGCCTGCACTATTCGCATCGTACTGCACCTTGACGGTTTTGCTCCCGGCTGCACCGCTGATCGGGAAGGACGTTCCCATTAGGAAGGTGTCTTGAACGTCCTTGTTGTCGCGCCCTATTTCCGCTCGATCCGTTGTGTCATCGACAATCTTGAGTTTATGGATTTCCTCTATGGTTGCATCAGTTTCCCAAGTCACCCCACCAAAACACAGCCAAGTTTCTGAGACACCTGCGGGAAGCGTGACGGACGCGCCATCGGTATATGCACTGACATTCGGATCAGGGACGGTGTGCAGGTCGTGAAGAAAATCAGTGCCCTCGACCAGATCATCCAACAAAATCAGATAAGCATTGCACCAGTAAACAGAAGTATTTACGGAGTCGGTATTCCAGGCTTTGAGCGTGATGTCACCCGAGCCAGCTTTAGTGAATCTGATCACCACTTGATACGGGTCGCCAGCTGTCGCGTCAACATTAGCCGGCTCGATGCGGGATGTCGTTACGCCTATTTCAACGTCATTGTCATATAACGCCACCCGCCTTGCGTTGCCAGTGGAGCTACCGCTTACCATTGCAAAAGCAGCATCGACAATCAGAATATAATCGCCAGCGGCATCAAGCTGCGCGGCGGTCGCAATAGTGTAAGCCACCTGTGGAGTCGTTAGGGCAGTCGTAAATATCGTGTTGGACTCGAAATGATGATGGCCAATTTCTGCCATTACTGTGCGGCCCCTTTGTTGTCCCAAACTGTCACGCCGTTCTGCGATACCGGATACACGTCATCACCGGCCGTCACCACCAGGCTTTGATCTATGGTCACTTGAGAAAGTCCATCGTTGCGGCCCTGATACGTTACTCGAACAACCGTACCATTCGCAGCAGGGTCTAATCCAGTCGGCACTATCTTGATGTAGTCCGTTTTCTGATCCTCTCCGAAGTAAATCAGATCGAAGCCGTCGTATATCCACAGCACGTCATCCAGCGTCACAACAGCTCCGCTCGATCCGCTTGTGACGTGCGTTATTGGCTGAGCTGCACCGACCCCTGCACTACCCCCGGTGAGCGCAAAGCCGGCTTTCGTTCGGCTTGAGCTATCGACGAACGTCGGATTTTCTTCCGTGTTGCCAATCGTCCAGACCAGTGCGAAATTAGTCTCAGCCTCGGCCACGTCATACAAGGTCGTGCCATTGAGAAGGCGTATCTGCACCGCCGCCGATATGTCCTTGAACATATTGCCGGCCCACACAGCCCCGATCCAGTTGTCCGGTTGACCTTGAGCGTTGATGGTGCTGGCGTCGAAATAGACGTGGACGCCTGTCTGTTCATTCGATGTGCCTGTCATGTCCACCGAGATATTGTTGAAATAATGATGATCTAGGTACAGGTCTTTTTGTGCATCGGTGTCTCGAACGCGCAGCCAGTTGCCATTGTTGAACGCCGTATTGTTATAAATTCTGTGCTTCTGCGTACTGAACGCAGCGCCCGGATTAAGGATTGCCGTTGACAATATCTCCGCGTGATTGTCCCAAAAATAATTGCTCCGCAAAATCAGGCCGTCGCCCTCTACCTGGATGCAGCGTTGCAATGCTGAATCAACCGAGGCGTTCGCGTTTTTGAAAATATTATTCTCAGCGAGCTGTGGGCCCCAAGGTGCCGCGCCCCTTGCGTCACCAGCAGCCAGCGCCATGCAGCGAGAGCCATCGAATCCAGTTCCCTTACCAACCCAACTACCGTCAAGAACACAATTCCTGACGACGCTTTTCGCACCGAATAACCTGAGCGTGTCGTGACCGCCGTGGCTAATCGTACAATTTTCATAGATGACGCTGGTTCCGCGCGATTGCATGAGGTCGCCGTAATCTATGCCGAGGCCCAAATCGTTATTAGTGCCGGCCAGATCAAGCGTGCAGTCAAGAAAACGAATATTGTGACAGACTCGATAGATTCGATTGCAATGATCCTGCGCGCCGGCTTGCCCTGATCCACCCCAAATGTAGCAATTTTGAATGTCGATATGGTGAGTCGATGTTGTCTCACCAAAATTGATGTTGCGACGTGCGGTCACATCCTTACCGGCACTGGCCTGCGTCCACGTCAGATCGCCGTCGCCAATGTCGTCAATGTCTTTAACGATCCAGTAGGAAACCCCATCGAAGTCGAGAGTATCGCCGTCCAGCAGAGCAGAGATTCGGACCTGAGCCCCTGGCTTCGCCTGCAAAGTTATCTCGTTACCGTCTGTGCCGTTGACGGCCGGTGAAATCGTTTCGTCATAGCGACCAGTTGAGACTTCGATTATTTCGCCAGCCGATACGACAGTGACCGCCTTGCTGATAGTTAGAAACGCGGTGCCCTCTGTCAGACCATCGTTTGTATCGCTTCCAGACTTGGATACAAACCAATCAGCAACCGCCACCGGGTTTTGATCGGCCCCGGAATGAGTGCAGACCGTCGTGCCATCTTGCAGTACCAAATAAATCTCATCCCCGTTAATCACAGTCAGCGTTGTAGTGATTGTCAGTTGCTTGAGTGCATCGTTCCTGCCCTGATAGGCAACACGGACGATACTGCCGTTAGTTACGGGGTCTTGCCCCGCCGGCACTATCTTGATGAAATCGGTTTTCTGATCTTCTCCGAAATACGCGAGGTTGAAGCCGTCGTAGAAATATTCTGGACTCCCAACGGTCAGCACGCTGCCGCTCGATCCGCTTGTGATTGTGGTAAGGGGCTGAGCGTCACTAACACCGGCACTACCGCTTGCCAGCTTAAACCCGGCTTTCGTCCTCGCAGCAGCATCAACAAAAACGGGAGCTGCTTCTATGTTTCCTGACCACACTAACGGAAAGGTGGCCTGCGCTTCTGACACGTTGTAGAGCGTGGCCGAGTTCAACAGCCTGAATTGATAATCTGTCCCCGTAGCGTGAAATACATTACCGGTGATCTCGGCACCAATGTGGTTGTCTGGATAGCCTTGCGGGTCGATTGAGGTCATGTCCCAATACGTATGTACGCCATCTTGCTCGCGGCTCGCACCGGTCATGCTGACGCTGATATTATTTTTAATCCCATACTCTTTGTGCAAGACCGTTTCTGGATTGGTGTCTCTCACACGTAGAAAACCACCGTTATTAAACGCGGTGTTGTGGTAAATGCGATTTTTCTGGTGTGAATTTGGCTGAAGTATTTGACCAGTTACCGGGCTGCTGGAAATGATCTCAGCCCTGTTGTCCCAATAATAATTAAGGCGCGAAATAATACCGTCACCGGTAAACTTGTGGCCGTTCTGATCGTTCAAATCACCCGATGCATTGGCGCGACGTAATGTGCAACCCTCAATCATGCCGGGGCCCCAAGGAGCGTCGGCACGATCATCCCGCGCTGTCGAGAACGAGCCAAGTCGTTGCCCTGGCTGACCGGTAGCTAAGTCCGTCCAATCGCCGTCAACGTCGCAATTCCGCATGACGGAATTTTCACCGTGAAATATGAAGTTATCGTGGCCGCCCCATTTGAACGTACAGTCGTCGACAAGACAGGTATGGCCCTGCGAAAAAAACAGATCACCACGCTCAGCCGGTGGGACTTGCAAAGGGTCATTGTTATCGCCACCGAACAACCAGTTGATTCGTAGAAATCGGTACGTGTGGGAACCGAGTTTCATCCAATTCAGGTGACTAGCACCAAGGCTGCGACCGCCGTAAATAGTGGCGTCCCGCACATCAATGTGATTCGTATTGTTTATGTAATGGACATTGCCATCCGATGTCACCGAGCGGCCACCGTCAGCGTGAATCCACGTCAAGTCAGCGTCACCTAATTTCAGCAGAGTGCGGTCAGCTGGATCACCATGCACAATCCAATAGCTCAGCCCGTTAAATTCTAACGTGCCGACTTCTGTCGCCTCGCCCGAAGCGACTACTCGAACAGCGTCACCGGGTTTGCTGCGAAGGGTTATCTCATTACCATCTGTGCCGCTGGTAGTTGGCTCTATTTTTTCGTCATAGCGGCCAGCTGCCACCTCGATGACTTCGCCGGCCGACACTACCGAAACAGCCTTGCCGATTGTCAAAAATGGATCGTTCGACGCCTGACCCCCATTAGCGTCATTGCCTGTTTTAGATACAAACCAATCAGCGGTTTCCGGCGGTGGCGCGACCACTTCCTGAATGACACCACCAGCTGCGCCTAATATGAAACTCATGCATCTTGTTCCAAGCCGGTCACGACAAAACTAAGACTGCCAATCGCAGCCTCAACACGAATCACGTCGCCAGCATCGACCATGAATGGCACCGTAGAGCCGGTGTCGTTACCAGCAATCGGTGTATCGTAAGCAATATAGTGTTTCACGTTATCAGCCTCGGCACCGGGAGCCACCCCTACCCTGAACGATGTCGCCGTGGCCGAACGATTGCTGATAATGACTCTGACAGTGGCGTTCTTCGCGCCCCCCACCGTATAAATATCTGTCAGTACCGCGGAACTTGGAGCCGCTTGGCCGTGGATGCCTCGCTTGGTCGCCACGTCAGCTGTCCATCAGCATTGCCAGGGCTTCGAGATTATCTCGGACTATCTTCAGGTCTGATTGATTGTCGATCTGACCGCTGATATTGCCCCATAGTCCACCCGGCTGATCGTCGTCACCGCCATCCCTGTCTCGTTGCTTCAGTGCCCGTAAGGCCGCGGGGTGCAGAGCCTCATGTTGCCCTAAATCTGTTCTTCGGAAAATTGCCATTGTCAGACCGTTGCTGGTATCACCGTGTGTTTTCGCATCAAATAGCTAAACTCGAAATCTGCCGGCAGTCCTTTTGTGCCACTAGCCGTGAAGCCTGTTGTCACTAATGGTGAGCCCATACGGAACGTAGCGACTGTCGGCGCAGCCACCGTGATCTCGGCGCTGCCGATCACCAGACCACCATTGTCAGTCAGAATGCAGGGCACAATCACATCACGATCAGGGCTCAACCATTGCGCCCCCGAAGGTAAGCCGGTTAAGGTCATCGTGTTCGCATTCGAGGTTCCCTCGATTGCTGTACCGTCAAGATAAATGGTCGCGCGCGAGCCAACTATGGAATATTTGAGTGTCCCGCTTGGGCCGGCAGCATAGCCGGTCAGGGTGCCCGTAAAGTTATCTGACGGCAGCGCCATGTTCGTCGCGATAGAATCCCAAAGGACGCCTGTATTTGAGAACAACATAAATTCCCGCGGATTCAGGGTTAGCTGTTGTTTGCCAATCAGCAAGCCGTTGCCACCCCAAACTAACGTCACCAGATCGTCACCGACATTCACAACCCCCCACTCAAAACCGACACCCATAGCAAAAGCACTTGGAGCGGTAATCGTTACCGTTTGGCTGGCTCGTATCAGTTTGCCGCGATCCGCTTCGACTACCGTATAACTGATGTTTTTGTCCAGACCGATGTAGCCCAGGTAGCCGTCCATTATTCTCGGATTTACTTTCGTAACCATGTCAGTTCCTCAATGAGCTACTAGCCAATCGACCTTCGCGGTACTGCCAGCGTTAGAGCTATTTATCGTAAAACCAGTGGTCGATTTCCCTGACCAAAAAAATGTCTCGTTCGAGTCGCCACCTAATGCCACTCGGTAGTTTGCATCCGGCGGCGTAATTGGCAGCGTCACGATTGCTGTACCAATGGCAAGCGTTTCCTGACCGCGTTGATTGACGTTAATAACGCTGCTGGCGTTGCCAAGGTTTCGTATCACGATCTTAGTCAGATTGATCGGTGCCGTGGTGAATGTGACTGTCGTGCCGGCCAGCGTGTAATCCGCAGTTGGCTGCTGAACGACACCATCTATGGTAATCAGCAGACCGTTCACAGCTGCCGCGGCTACGCTAATGACAAACGCTGTCGTAGTGCCGTCACCTGTGAACGTATCGGCTGAGATCGCAACACCGGTCGCCAGTGCCGAACTCACGGCTGCGGCTGCCGCTATAGCGTTGATGTTTGTCACTGGTAAGCCAGCTGCGTCAAATTCCAACAGCTGACTTGCGCGGGATGCCACCAACGGCAACAGTAAGTCCACGGTGACCTCGGTTGTTGGGCTCTTTATTGCCCGCTTCAGATCCTCGGCCGCTTCCTGAACCTGCATCGTCAGTTTGTCAAGACCGTCCTCCCACGTTTGCGGTAGGAATGCGGCTTGAGAGCCGTAATCAATCGTCTGTGTCTGAGGCGTGTCTCGAGTAATTAGCCACGTCGAGCCGGTCGGCAGATTGCCGGCTACCCGCACCGCGTTGCCGCCGGCATCAGCACCAACACCGGTCACGGTGTAATCGGTATCGACTACCAGCGTCGTTTTAACGCCGAGCGAGTCCGTTTCGACGACAACCAAATCCTCTTTTGCGAGGATGCGAAACGTGTAGGCAAATGTGTCCGTTGTGCCAGTGCCAGCGTACGGCCCGGACTGTATAACCAATGTGCTGATAGTCATTATTCGTCCTCTCTCGGCCCGGTAATCAGGAACTCCCAAATGTCGAAATATTCCTCGTCGCCTTCTTCATATGCCAGCCAGTAATTTAACGATCTATTGAGCTGGCTGCCACCGGGTATATGCAGGGCACCCAATACAGCTGTCGCTGATCTGATCGCCGCTGCATCCAATTCACCTTGTTCGATCTGTGTCGCCAAATCTATCGGCGTACTCAGTACACGCTGCAATGGTAACTCACTGGTCTGTCCGGTTCTCATGGCCCACCCGATTTCACGGATAAAAGCCATTGTACCGAGCGAGAACGCTGCTACTGAGCGCGTCCAGCGATTGTTTACCAAGTCAAGCAGTTCGTCCTCATCGTCATCCTCATCCCGGCCGGTCAGTAGTTCCTCGAATAGCGCGGGGATCACCAGCAGCCAAACGATATTGTATGTCAGCTCAACCGCGTTGATTCTGCCGAGCTGGTACTTCTTCGTTTGTTCGACGGCAATCTGATAGATCGCTGAGAACGCTGAATACATCACCGTCCACAATTTGACAAACTCGTTCTTACTCTCCACCGCCGTCAAGTCCATGAGCAGACCGGACTGCTGCGTTCTGGACACCGAGCGATCGGCAAAATTGATTGCGTCATTCTCTGTGTCGAACTCGGTATTGTTCGGATCAGCGGCACGTTCCATGCCGTCATTGTAGGCCATCCACCACACGGCCCTGGATACCACTAAATCGCCTTGCAGCAGGAAGAAAAAGGCGCGTTCTCTGAGCCCGTTCCATGCCGTTTTGCCCTTCAGGTTCCGCAATATGGTGCCGGTATCTCGGTTCTGAGTGTGCAGCCGGTCGCGCATAAATACCGACTTCTCGTTGATAAACTCGGCGTGTTTGACCGGATCGCTGTAGAAATCCATGAATCCCCGAGCGACGTTCGCAGCGCCAAATTCCGCACTGGCCGTCGCGGTGCCAAGCATTTGCGAGAATCCCGACTTCATGGAGAATCCGAGCGCCGAATACGTCAGCGCCAGCCGAGCCCATCTGAGGCCGCGTTCGATGGCCCCCAATTCGTTCGGATGAATGAAACCGGCCGCAACCTCCGTAACGCGTGCCAGCATCGTGCTGTAGTTGCTCTGGCCGATGGAAGCGATCAGAGCCTTACGGATGTCCTTGTTGCGCAAAACGCCGTCAGAATCGCTTACAGCGCGTCTATGGCTGATATCGTGGATCACGTTATCGACGTGGTTGAACAAGACATTTATTGACAGATCAACGTCCCGGCCGTTGAATCCTACCCGCTCGATAGTATGGCCTTGCGCCGTCGTCGCTCGCGTCACCCCGCCAGCTCGCAGCCGTTCAGCTCGTTTTTCTATTTCCTCCTGCCGGCCACGGAAACTGAGCCGCGCATCAGTCACCAGCGGATAGTAGCCGCCTTTGATCGTGCGGCCGTCCTTTGTCTGGAATGGCTCGGCATCGACCTTGCGAGGCACCACACCAGTAAATGACTTTTCCAGCTCCGCTATCTGCGGCCAGAATGAGTCAACGTAGTCCCACACTGATTCGACCAAATCCCAATCGGTGTCGGTCAAGCTGTCCAGGACTTGCTGTATATCTTCCTCAGTGAAGGCGACATGCTCCTGATTCAGCATGGCCTCACGGTTGCCGAGATTGCCCCAATTCAGCGCGATAGCAATGCGAGTGTTCAGGCTGTAACTGACGCTGCGACCGTCCGAGAACGTGAAACTCAGGTGGCGGTGACGTGCATTGAATATCCCCTCATTACCCAGGAATATTGCGTTGAGATCATCGTGCGCCTTGAGCTGCATGGTAAGCCGCTTGTTGTTCGCTTCCAGTAAGGGCTTGATGACCCTGCGCCACAGCGGTCCAAGGTCAACAAAGCCGTCAGCTTGACGCACCAGAGACTCGATTTTGCGGTGAGTGGCGGTAGCAGCCCGACCCCATGCCCTCACCGATTTCATGGGGCTGTCGCCTTCGGGCAGGGATTCGGTCGTGGTGGACTTCTCTGCGATATTGGCCGCGATAGCCTTCATGTTCTCCTTGAACGCTTCGCGCTCGGCCTGACTGTTCTTCCGGGCTGCATGCAGTAGAGACTTCGCCACGTCCATGACCGCTTCGAGCTGGTCAATCGTCATTTCGCGGTAGTGGACAATACGATCCAGCGTATCGACCTCGACGATATTGGCCGGCGACTCAGGATCAGTCTGTTGCACCCGTAACCAGCTCTTAATGCCTTCGAGGATCAGCGCGGCATTCTCGCGGGCTTCCTTGTTGGCCTGTTTGAAATCATAGACCGCCAGCAGCTGCTTCAGTCGCGTGATGTATTCCGGCCGAGCTTCCTTGTCCGAGTACTTCTTGGTTTGCATCTGCCGGCCACGGCGTTTCAACGTCTGAGCCTTGTCCCGCGCTCTGATTGCCGCACGATACAGGTGGAAATTCAGATACTGCTTTTCCTTGGCCGCTTGGGCGCCAGCCAGATCACCGGCCTTTTGTGCCTCACGCGCATCCTGAGCGGCTTTGACCTCGGCGTTGCGGTATATGGCGGGACGCAGGGCGCTGATACGGATACCGCCAATGATTTTCTCGGCTGCCAGCTTGATCGCTTTGCGGTCGCTGATTACCTCAGTATCAGTTTGACCAGCCAGGGCTCGCAGCTCTGTCAAAATCTGATTGCCTTGCTCGGTATTGTGTGCAGCCTCCAAGGCTTCGCGTTCCAGAGTACCGTCGTTCAGGATGTCACCGTGTCGCTCGATCATGGTGGCCTGAGCCCGCCGGTCAGCAGCCTCGTTCAGCGTCGGCGTTTCCACAATTTGACGCACCAGCTCAGCCCCGGAGCGGAAGCCGAATATAGTCGCAATGGTGTCAGGGCTCGCGCCGTCGAACTTCGTCAGGCCACGCAGCTGTCCCGGTGCCTTGCGTTTTTCGACTGTAGCCTCGGCCGGATCCTCGAACAGTTTGTCGAAATCGACGAGGTTCGAGTATTGAGTGTCGCCGGAAAGATCAGCCAGCAGCCTGTCGAGCAGGGCGCTTTCGGTGTCATCCTGTCCCATGTAGCCGAGTTCGGATAACAGCTCGCGCATCCCATCAAATGAGCGACCGCCGGTAGCTCTGAATAACGGTTTCCCCACACCAAGCGGCAGATTGTCAGGATTCGGCACACTGACTCGTACCGTCCGGCCCTCTTTGATCTTTGTGACCTTGATGTTGCGCCATTGAGCAGGATCGACGCCCTGTGCCTCGGCCTCGGTACGATCCAGGCCGCCGAGCTTGGCGATTGCCTCAGACAGCGTATCGACTGACGGATCAACCGCGTTGCGATCCTTTTTCAGTTCCTTCGGAACCGCCAGTCCGAGCAGCTCATAGACGGTGCGCCGATCCATCTTGTTTTCAATGAAGCCCTCGGGTGGCAGCTTCTGACGCATGAAGTCGATTGCCCGGTACAGCGGCTCAGCGGCCAGTTCTTCTCGCGCGCCCTCTCTGACGGCTTCGAGTTCTTCCTGCCACCACTTCTGAGCTGTGCGCCTGAGCTGTGCCAGCACCTTTTTACGTAGCCGTTCCTCGGCGGTGCCTTGTGTCTGGTTCTGGTACTCCGCGAACTTCTCAGGCGTCATCCCCGCTTCTTCAGCGGTTTTGAATAACGGCTCGAATTTCAGCTTGCCTTTGACTTCCGCGATCTGTTCGTCAGTAGCCAGCATTCGATCCATAACGCCTCGAATCTCAGGCGTGAGCGGCACTTGCAGGGTACGGAGCCCCTGATACACCTTTGCCAGCCACGCAGCGAAACGACGGAATACGCCCTTCAGTTCTAGGCTTGGAGCATTACCCTCGAAAAGATAAGCCTCAAAGCCGACCGCCCATTTTTCGTGGTGCTCGGATTCAATGTCGTCGAATGTATCCACTTCCAGCCAATCCAGGATGGCCTGACCGTCAGCCTTGGCACTGTCAGGAATTGACGGATCAAGGAAGAACCGTTTTTCCATTTCGAGGAACAGGTGCCCGGATTCGTGCAGGAAGGTGGACAGGTTTGCGGCTTCTGTCAGCCGGATGACGGCCCCGTTTCCGTCCTCATCGAAGGCGATCTCGCCACGCCGATCCTGTTGAAATACTTTGTTAAGCTGGCTGCCGTCGCCAGCCTTGGGGCTTACGCTTCCGCTCGGGACGTTTGTGCCGTTTGCTCTAACTCCTGCAAAAAGCTCGTCAGGTCCGGGCTCAGCTGTAGCCTCTCCAACAACTCCGTCATCCCGTTCACCAGTATCTCGGGATTCAGTGTCAGCCTCGCGTTCTCCCGCATCGTCAGTAATATCACCTCCGCTTCGCGCAGATTCGACGCCGACATCTTTAAGTGAGAGGCTACGGTTTGTGATATTTCCTTCAGCGAGCTGTTCGTTGATAAAGTCGTAGATGTCAATGTTTTCTCCTACCGCTTTCTCGAGCTTGAAAATCAGATTATCACGCAACCCAATGCGGGCGCTGATTACTGCTGTAATTCCCTGCATGGCGAAAAGAAATGGCACGTCATGTCTGAATTCCGAGAAGTGCGCCGCTTCATGCTCCATTGTCGTGAGCATTGAGCTGGCGATCAGTCGATGTCGTTCAATCGGTGCCAAATCCTCAAATGAATCTGACTCACCCATAGGGTCAGAGCCCGGATTTATCAGCATGAAATTCGCCGGCACGTGCGTATGCACACCGTAATACCTATTTCCCAACACACTGACACCTACGCCAATGTTGTCGATGTCCTCGAACCGAGCTTTGTCTCCGAACGACGCTATAGCGTTCCGCAGTATCAGGAAAACGTCACCGACCTCTTTGAAATAACCGTTGACTTTTTCCTCGCCAAACTGTTCATACAACACTGAGATCAGATCACCCTTTCCGTCCGGGCCGTCAAAATCCATGTAGTTATGCAGAATTGGCCGGTCTTGCGGCAGGGTCTTTTGATCAACCTTGAAGTCATCTATCTCGAACAGAACTTTGCCTAAGTCCTTACGCTTAAATTTTTGTTCTTTACCGTCCAGACTCAGCCGGCCGTCAATAATTGACAGCTTCGCATCCAGATCGACACCAGCCAGAAGCCCGCGGCCCTCTTTAATTTTTGGCTTTAACTCGATAATCTTGCCAATCGTTCCATCTTCATTGAGCTGCTGAATGTTGCCGAAGCCCTTAGCGGTTTCCTGAGTAATATCTGCCGCTAGTCGAATTGCCAGAAACTTCTGAATCTCCAACATATCGGCATTGGCATGGGGCTTTAAGTCTTGACGATCCAACGTAAACGGGTAACTAGGATCGTCGGGATCGCCATTTGGGTGAATATCGACGACAAATGTCCGTTTGATTGGAGCTGCCAACAACTCGAAAGGGTTTCTTGTAAATGTTTTTGCGAATTGTTTTAGCCCATTGACGCTAATCTGAGCGTTACTATGGTAGCCAGCGGTTTTCTCACGGCTGACCAATAAATCAGCGGTGCCCCATTCAAACTCGATAACGCCAATCTTGGTGAATAGCTCGTTCTCGAACTCCTTGCCCGACTTTTCAGTAATCGGCCCAAAACCAGTGTCTCGCTTGACGGTGATATTTGGATGAAGTATCTGCTCTTTCGTGTTGTCGCTAACCTTGTAACTGGCTACGAATTTGATCTCTTTTTCGACACCATCCCTTGCATCAGTGAATTTCTCGGGAATAACGACAGTCATTTTCGTGCCGTTCGGCTCAGTAGTATCTTGAATCCGAATGGCCTCATCCGCTGGCCGGTCAGGATCAAGCGGATTTGCTGGATCATCAGCATTCAGCGTCACCGCCGCGCCCGTAGTCGATAAGGTCGATTTGACCCCATCCCTCACAGTTTCGATCACTGTCGATGCTGCGCCAGCAAGAAATAACATTTTGGCAATGCCGAACCCGCCGGAATTGATCTCTCCCTCTTTTTCAGTTCCACCAATCGTCAGTAAGCCGGTACGGATCATTTCAGGCGTCATGCCAACGCCGTTGTCTGTGACCGTTATCGTGCGCGAATCCTCATCTGCCGTGACGGTTATCTCGCCGTCCTCGATCTGTCCTTTCAGAATTGCGGTACGAGTGGCATCAAACGCATTTTGGAACAGCTCTTTCACTGTGACTTCAGCAACTTTGTTCATGTCGCCGTACAACACCGGCCCGAGCAGCCGCAGGATTCGCCCTTGATCGGTATTTATCTGAGCTGACTCGAATCGCTCAACAACTTCGTCACCCTCGGCAAACTCAATGTCGAGTTCTTGTTGCATTTGGTCGATCAGATCGTCCTCGATCTCCTGTTTGAACACCGTGGGCCCGGAGAAAGACGCATCTATGCGGCGGTCAATATCCTGATTCTTCTCGGCAAACTCTGACGTGGTTTTGTCCAACTCAGGCAGCCGCGCTTGCAGGGCTCGCACTTGCTCCAACAGCCCCTCGGGAGTGGCTTTGTCCTCTCCACGTTGCACAATATTGCCGGTCAGCTCATCAAACCTGAACTCGGCATTGCGCGGTAACGCTCCCCCGATATCTCGCAGCAGTTCTGACAGCCGCTCGGTTAAGGCCGCGTCATCGTCAATGTCAATTTCAGCCAGATCGCCACGCTTTTGACTGAGCGTTCGCAGGAATCGCTTTGTCTCGCCACCCTCGAAAACCGCCTGAGTGGATGTTTCCAGCAGCAGCTCGCGCTCCTGGTTGAGCTTTTCGAGCCGCTTGGCTTGCAATGCTTCAGGGCCTATCAACTGTTCTTGCCCGCCTTCGAGCGTGGCTGATTCCGGCCCTACGATCTTGAGCCCGATGCGCTGATAGACTTCTTCCACACTTAAACCTGTTCTGACCGCCTTTGTGGTGACGTAGGCCGGTATGATCTCGGCAGCCGTCGCCGCGGCTTCTGGCGTCATCGTGGCTGTGTCAAGCAGCTGATCCTTAACGTCCTCAAATACGACCTCGGCCTGCCGCAGCACTTCGAGGTTATTCTGAGCTTCTTCCATCAGCTCCTTGACTCGATCCTGCAAATTCTTGTCACTATTTGACAGCTGATCCTGCGTCAGTGTCTCGGCCGACAGTTTGATATGTGGCCTGATCGACTCGAAACTCTCAGACGGCGTGACGTAAGTAGCAAAATCCTCGAGCGGAATTACCACGTCAGTCTCGCCGGCCAGCGCCTCGGGCAGCTGTTTGACCATTGCCTCGATAGCTGGATTGTCCTGTGTCTCGGCGCTCAGATCGACGCCCTCGGATTCGAGGAATGCCTGTACTTCCGTGGCCGTCAGGTAAACGTCTGAGACTGTGCCGGCATCCTCGACCGCATCCTTGATGAGCTGAGCGTAGATGGTCGGCGCTCGCTCTCTGACCTTGGACTCCTGCGCGTTCTCGATCACCGTGTCCAGGGTTTCCTGTTCGCTCTCGCTGGCGCTCTGTGTCCGAGCGCCCTGCACCGATGCAGATACTACCGAGCCCGGTATGCCGAGCCCTGTCGCTGCCTGTAGTCCGACCCTGCCGGCACCGCCAGCTCGTTCCAGTGTTTCCTGAGAAAATATGCCATCGACGGCGTTCTTAAATTTGAACTCATCGAAATCGTCACCGTCCAGAGCCTTCAGCAGATTGTCACCGATGATATTCGACAGCTCCTGCATGGCCTCGGTAATGCCCTCGCCGGCCACCGACGCCATGTAAGCAGACAGCACCTTTTTGGCTATATCTCTGCCGGTTTTCGTGGTCAGGGCTTGCCGAACTTGCTTCCGGATTAGCGGCTTGGCCCCTTTGAACGTCTTACCCAGGAGCCTCAGTGAGAATGATTCCAGTGCGGCATTGACAAAGCCGACCATGACCGCGCCAGCCGCGGCTGATTCCTCATCCAGCTGCCGGCCGTGTTCGTCGGCCGCCGTGAACTCATTGAACGCGAGCCCCGCTTCCAGCTCAAAGGCACCGCCGAATGTGCCGACCTTTGCGCCAACGCCGAAGCCGAACGCGAACGCCTTGCCGGTCAATGCCGGATTTTTTGTGACGATGCCGGTAGCGAGAGCAGCAACACCGCCTGTCGCCACACCCACCTTGCCAGCTTCAGCCAGAATCGCGCCGAGGATTGGCAGCTGTTCAAATACCGCAGTCGGAATACCGCCGAAGAACCCCGACTCATCCTCGAACTCCATGAAATGCTCGATTTCGGACAGCCGAGCTATGCGCTTCTGATCGACTTCCGGGCCGAGGTTCAGCACCGACAGCATTCGAGCCAAGCCGATCTCAGATGATTCGACTACCGCCAGCCCCTTTTTGCCGGCCGCTCCCAACCTGTCACGAAATGACAGCGGGCTACGCACAGCTCGCTCAGTGTTGGCGAGATTGTCGACATCATCGTGAGCCACGCCGGCCATGTTCGGATCAGACAGCAGCTGCGCGGTCGACGGCGCTTCCTCGAACAGAAAGTCGTAATCGTTATTGCGTTGCTGAATGCGGGATTCGACCTCGGCCTGTTTCAGCTCGACCACATCGGGAGTCAGCCCGGTGCGTTCGGACAGGTCAATGACCTTGGCCTGATTGTCAGGATTCTTTTGCGCGCCTACCCGTAGCGATTGCTCTAACCGTATCCGCCGTTCTTCGTCCGTTTCCTCGACAATCGCATCGAACTCGCTGCCTTTGGCCTCGGATATGTCCTCACCGACAATGGCATCGTATTCATTCGGCATTATTCTGTAGCTTCTTGGCGAAGGCGTCGATTATTTCATTCTCAGTCGGATCACGGCCTTTCAACCGTCGATAGGCAGACTCGATCCCACGCTGATCCCGTTCCGGCACGTCCTGAAGCTGAATCTGAAACACCTGTCGATCACGGCCACCGAACAGCCCGGACGTGAGGTTTCCGAGTCTGTTGAACGGTGACGCCGAGAACGTCGCCGGCAGCTCGACCTCGACCATCAGATCAGCAATGATGTTGTTAATCTCAGTCGGTGTTGCCTTGCCGGTCTTTAGTTGCTCAAACGCTTCCAGACGCTCTGTGAACTCGGCAAACGCCATTTGCCCTTTCGGCTTTCGAGCCTTTTTGGCACCACCAAGAGCTGCGATCATCTTGGCGTTCGGTGTCTGGATGCTGGTGAAAGCAAAGCCAGGATCACCGCTGCGAGCTTCATCTACCATCGTCACCAGATTACGAAATTCGGTGTCAGCCAGATTCAAGCGTTCATCTATCGGATCAATCAGCGCCAGCTCGCGCGGGTTCATCAGCGACAGTTCAGACCAGCGGGCCCAATTTGTGGCGTTCGGATTATCTCGCTCAGCTTCCAGCTTCAGCAGATGCTCTTTTTGGTTTTGTTTCAGTATGTCCCATGCATCCGGTACGCTATTGCGGATCGAATCAACGCTCGTACCGTTCAGCACGTCATTCCCGAGCGCCTCATAAGTATCACGGTTGACCGCTTCCCTGTTGGCATTGTCCTGATTGAATCGGTTAGTGACCCGCCGTACAGCGTCATCCCGTACCTCGATGTTCTTGCCGGCTTTCTTCCGGGCTGCCGCCAGCTGTTGATCCAGGGTGCCACCGTCACGAATCACGTCATCGGCAATGCCGGCACCACGCACCCGCACCGTGTGTTCCTTCAGCTTCGCCCTGATCGCCGTTTCGTCAGTAGCGATAATGGCATCCTTGAAGCTGTCCAGTAGCGACTCGGCATAGTTCAGATCGGTAATCAATGCGCTCTCGATGGCAGCTCGATACATGGCGCTCAGTGCCGTGTCGATGGCTACCTGTTGCGCTTCCGGCGGTGCGCCGTCGATCTTAGCGACGTTCTTAACTTCTTCGGCCAGCCTCACCGCGACCAATTCGAGGTTTGATTCAGACGGATCATTGGCCGCCGATTCCAGCTGCTGTTGCATATTGGCGACAGACACAGCCCGGTCCCACTTCTGACGCTCATCGAACGAATGCGCGCCCATCTTGACCTTTGCGAGTTGCGATCGCTTGTTGGCGTTCGCCGCAAATATCTGATTCTCTGTGGCACTTGTCAGAAATTCCTCAGCCACCTGATCGCGTATCTCATCCAGCTCGGCGGTCGCACCACCCAAACCGTCGACGGCGTCCTTGCCCTGCCGTTTGAAATAGGCGTCATCGTCCAGGTACAGGCGCTTATTGCTGCGCTCGATAAATGCCGCGTCAGCTTCTGAGAGTGTAATCGCTGAGATTTGCGCGTCAGCTCGACGCAGCGAGTCGCCAGCTTTGATAAATCCCTGTGCCAACGCTTGACCGCCGGCATCACTTGGCGCTCGCTGCAACGGTGAAGTAATTGGCCGCGGAGCAACCGTCCTACCCGAAACTGTTGGAACTGTAGCCATTAAGGGCCACCAAGCAAGAAACTCGTAAATGATGGGTTCTGATTCCCTGCCGCTATCTGAGTTTTCTTAAATAATTTCCACCGCGAGGACAGCTCGGATCCACCAGTGAGCAGGGTGCCACCAGCTTGCAGGAAACCAGTTGTCCGAGCGTTGCGACCCTCGGCCAGTGAGATCGCCGCACCGGACTCGAAGGCAAACGCTTCGCGCTCCGCATTGGCCCGGATAGTGAGCGCATCCAGCTCGCCAAACTGAGCCGTATCGGCAAGAATTGACACCGCACCGCCGGTATTGATCTCGCCACCACCCGCGCCGAATGTCGCGGCCTGCTTGCCCTTGATCTGTGCCGTCTTGATACGCTGTTGTTCGACCGCAGCCTCACCGCGATCCCGCGCATCATCAGCCATAATCTGTTGAATCTGAGCATTGGCTTTGCCGGCCGCATCCGCCGCAGCGCCTTGCTGCGCTGAAGCGCCGGCACTGATCAGCGTACCAATCAGGAGTAATGTATTCGGCTCACACATCAGCGAATCTCTCAAATTTGTGGAATGGAGCTTCAAACGGCCCCGCCGGCACCGGATCATGTATCGTGAAGTTCAGGCTTTTCAACCACCGGATGCTTGCCGCGTTGCCGGCATGGACGAAGTTCAAAAGGTGCGGATAGACCGTATTCATAAAGTCAACGTGCGACCCTGATTCCTTCACAAATTGACGGCGCACTTTCAACATCCCATCAGTCCCTAAAAGCCACGGAGTTCCGGCGTTTCCGAGTATCGACACAGAGGATAACCCAAAAATGCCGATAGGCTCCTTATCCAGCAGAATTGTCCAACAATACAGCGAGTCGTTAAAACCCTCCACCAGTGCATCGTGAGGCGTCTTTTTGCTGGCAAGGTAAATCTCCTTCACGTCAGCCTCGCGCATAAATTCTGCCACTGGTTCTATGTGTTCGCGCCTCGATCTGACAGTCTCAGCCAAAATCGACATCAGGCACTACAGCAAGAATTGTCATAGGCAGAGGGTCATCCTGTCGAATGAATATGTGTCCGTTAGAAGTCCATTCAGCCTCGACGTGAACGCGAACCTCAGTCGTTTTGTTCGATAACGCTGCAAAATTGTCGGCCACTTCACGGCCCGATAGTTGCTGACTCAGCTTGGCTGAGTTCGGCCCCACCTTGCCGCCCCTTGTGCTCTGAATTTTGACGATCAGCTCGCTGACATTCATGGGCTTGCCGCGTACTGACTGCGAAAGCGGATCAATGTCCAGGGTTTCAAAATCTGACACGATGGGAATACCGATATGAATTTTACTGGCGGCGTTCAGCAGCGTGATTGCCCCATTTGTGACAGTCAGCGTTGTGCCGAGATTATTCGTTTTGACCACGTTGCCGTCAGCCAGCGCCACCACGACCTCGCCCTCAAGATGATCCAGCCCGCTGATTGTCGTCGCTGGTACTGAATCGTAAGTGAGCCCTGAATCCACAAAGAACGAATCAGCTTCGACAGCAAATTCTCTCGACTTCAGCCGCTCGATGTAATTTTTTGAGTCGCCGTCGATAGTCCGGTCAACCAGAAAATAGACCTCGCTTGTTGAGTCGGTCACCGTATTGGACGGAATGACAGCCACCGACCGCACTCTGCCGCCGTCGAAATCGTGTCGGTGCCAGCCAAATACCTGATGCTCCTTGAGGTACGTCAGCCCCATCACGTCGCCGTCGTCCAGCACACACCACACAATGCCGTCCGGTTCTTCAGCGTAGGCCATGTCAACTATGTTCCGGTCGACGCCCTCAAAAAGATGCTTCGCCAGCAGCGATACCTCATTGCCAAAGTAACTGTCACTCTGAAACGAGTAGCCGAGATCGCGCATACTTCGACCGCCGGACTCGACATACAACGCGGTGTCACCAATCAACACTGGCCGCACGTCCGACGAACCCCGAGAGCCAGCCTGCTGCCGGAAACCGATTGAATCAGGCGTGAGAACGCCGTCCTGCCCCTCAGTGACCCGCCACACGCCCCCGGACGTCAGTATTATCAACGCATTCAGATCGACGAAATGACGTATCTCGTTCACTGTGTACGACGCTATGGTGCGTTCCAGCGCATCATCAGCCTTGATCGGCCGCGATATGTTCATTGACTTGAAATTGCCGGATTGAGTGGCAAAAACCGTCTGCCGATTGTTGTTCGTGCGACCGAATACCTGTCGCTGCTGGTAGTAACTGACGGCCCCAGGAAAATCATCAGTGCCGGGAAACGGATCGCGTACTATCGGCGGCGTGTCTGTGATGTCAGGCAGCAAATTGTAATCGCGGAAGGCCAGCGTCTTGGACTCGCCAATCCAGCCATATATGTCGGATACCTCGGACTCAGCCTTGTAAATGTTGTAATAATCTGCGCCCGCCACAGAGCCCCAACCCAACGCCACAAAATGAGTGCCGTCCAGCGCCGTCGTAGTCTCACCCGCCGCCACGCTCTGCACCGATTCCTGACCGCTAGTATCCACAACAGTTACAACATATTCGTAAGTCTTGTTGAACGTACTCGCTCCGGTTCCCCCGGCATTCGCAGTCAGTCCAGCCGGCGCTGCAATGGTCGGCACGTAGGAAATTACGGTCAACGTCCAAGCATCGTGAGCTGTACGAGCCAGATCACGCGGGGCCTGACCTTTCTCCGTGATGGTCATTACATCGGCCGACTGTGTGAATTTCAAAGCGAATGCATCAAGGTACGGCGTCGTAAGCGTGAATATCTTGGCTGACGTGCCACCGGACACGTAAGCCGATATCTCCGTACCGTCAATTCCTGACAAAACGAAACTCGCGCCACCGACACTGGTCAGAACGAATCGCTTATTGTTCAGCTCGGTAGAGCCGACGATTCCGGTGATAAATACCTCATCCCCGTTGCTGTATGTGTTGGCCGCAAACACCTGAACGGTGGCGGTCAGAGTGATTGCGGTGATCGTGTCAGTCGGCAGCAAGACATGACCGCCGTCCTTTATCACGCGCATGTACTGACTGCCAAATTCGAGGATGTAGGCTTGATCCTTGTTGAACTCGAAGGGAATCAGACGGTTTGCCGGCTGGCCGACCATTTCGCTACCGGAGCCGATAAACTCAGTGCCAGTGCGATTCAGGACGCCGCCCTGCGGCTTGATTGTCATGTTGCGGAGTGAGGCCAGCCCGGTCTGAAACTTGGTCAGATCAGCCCGACCGTGTAGCGAAGGCGCTATCTCCCCGCCGGTAAAGTTCCGCTTTGGAAGATCGGCCATGTCAAGATGCTATCGGCCGTTGCTCGACCCCGACCGACTCCCCGTATGCTTCGATTATTTCGCTTTCTCGCCTTGGGCCAGGAAACTGCTCGCCGGCATTCGCTGAGATTGCCGCGCTGACTGCGTTCACGTAAGCCTCAGCAAGATCGTCGCGCATCAGCCGACCTTTCGATGTTCCTGCGATTGGCACCGCAATAAATACCGCCAGCTGATAACTCAGAGCAATCACAAAATGCGGGTCAAACTGGTTGGGGTCTGTCAGCTTGAACGTGTACGTCGCACAAGCCTCATCCTGATTGGTCAGAATTGTCTTGTTGCCTGCGGCATTGAAAGCGACCTCATAGGCCAACCGCGGCGTTTGATGCCGTAACTTACCCGGCGGCGTGATATAGCGGATTTTCAGACAATCAGCCGGATAGGCGTAGCCAAACGACCACTCGTTCGGTACTTCGACTTGCTTGGCAAGGGCCGCAGTTTTGCCTGAGAAATTCCACGGCATGTCTGCCAGAGACAAATCGCGCGCCGGCCCGTACCAATCACTACACGCTTGAGCTGCTGTCCCTTCGTCTGTGAGATTAAAAATTCTCTCAGCGCGTATGTGATTTAGTGCGAGGTTGCAAATGGAGACTTCGGAAGTCAAAGCACTTCAACGCCATCGTCCTCACCGGGCTCACCCGCTGCGACTTCGGCCTCAGCCAGTGCCGGATCAGGCCGTGTGCCCTCATCTTCGCTTGCCGCATCTTCCGCAGCGTCAGCTTGAGCTTCGACCTCAAATTCTGGTTCGCTGTCAATTTCTGACACAGCTTCCGCTGCCGCATCGACAGACTCAAACCAAGAACCGGTTAGACCGTCACGTGCATCGAACAGGTTGCCTTCAGTCTCCATGCGGTCATTGATGTAGCCCTCGCATCCGGGCAATACACGATATGTAGCCATCGTCGGCCTCCAAGTAAGCGGGGGCGAGCGAACCCGCCCCCTATGGTTACACGGTTACGCAGGCTTAGTCTGCATGCCGAGGACGATACCGGATGTCACCGTGTACGTGGGCGAAGTGCC
>Ga0255049_10000305_pt1 | contig 30481 bp, 41 predicted proteins | sample JV7_2_3_MG_FD_183615 | JGI IMG/M metagenome (GOLD analysis project Ga0255049, IMG submission 183615) | Seawater microbial communities from Jervis Inlet, British Columbia, Canada - JV7_2_3 | ecosystem: Environmental > Aquatic > Marine > Inlet | place: Canada: British Columbia | collected 2016-10-06 | reverse complement strand
CAAGGTCCAGAGGCAACAGGGCCGCTGGACCTCAACTATGCCCGCAGCTTGCCACGCTGCAGCTAAGTTGGCGCTCGCAAGATGGTGCGCCCCGCAAACTAGCGAAATCACACGCCAGGTGCAAAAAGGTGGTAGTCAGTGACCTTTAGGCGCTCGCAAGCTAGCGAAATCACACGCTAGTCAAAAAAAAGCGCGAAAAAAGCACTGGTAGGTGTTGCCAAGCTTAACGGCAGCGTTAAGTTGTGTGCATGCAAAAGAACCACATCGCCACTGCGGAGCTACCAGGCGGGACCCGCTGTTATGCTGTCGTTGACAAGAGCAGTAGCCAGCAAATCGCAACCGTTCGTGCTGCCACCTTTTCCCAGGTTGCGGACTGGGCTCAGGTTGCCTTTGGGATCGGCGAACTCTTAGTCTTTCGTCCGTTCTGTGGTGATGCGGCGCCAGCTCCGATCGCTGTAACTGTGACCGCATCTGGAGCTACAAAGAGCCGATCCAGCTGGAGCGATCGCAAGCTTGCGCCGGCTGGTTTCCGAGCGATGCTCGATGAGCGTGGCGAGTGGGTGGCAGCCACCACCGAGCTTGTTACAATGCTCGCGTCTCGCGGATATATGCATCACCGGATCGATCAGGCGATGGAGTGGGCAGCTGGAAATGAGGCCCACTAATGTGGGACCACCCCTTGTCATCGTGGCCCAGCGGTGAGCCACAGCACGATAGCTGCCTTGGGTGTGGCGAGCAACGGTATCAGTCCGATGAGCATTGCATGGGCTGCGGGTCCGATTGGCCCACGACCGACATTGCAAGGCCATGGGACAATGGCGAAGCCTACACTCTCTGGCAGAGCAAGGCAGATGGCAACGATCAGGTTGTTGGACACTACGCCAGCGCAGACACAGCAATCGCTGCCGCAAAGGCATCGGACTGGCACTGCCACGGGGTCGCCAACGGGCCCTACTTTGAGAGGGTTTGGAGCTAACGGGCACGGGCACCACCACCATTCACTGCCGCAGAGCTAACGCCTGCGGCTTTCTGGGTATGAGCAACATAAGCGAAAATTATCAGCTGGTTTGGCAGGCTGTCATGGGCGATCGCAGCGCCGAGCAGGTTGTGGGCGAATTTGATCTGGCTGATGACAGCACGCTGCCGCAGTGGGTAGACGAATCGCTGCTGGCAGCCTTGGAATGCCCGACCGATGGCTGGCCATCGCGTTCTTTGCTTTTCGCGCACCATGACCAGTTTGTGGCGGATTTGCGGGAGGCAATCACCGCGCAACAGCTAGACAAGCGAGGCTATCGCCTAATTGGCGAGTGCCCGTATAGCGGCCACGATTGGCACGTCGCACGGTGGATGGTCGATGCTGATGGCGACAGAGAGCGCGCCAGCGTCACGGTTGGCTACTCGCCAACGCTGCGGGGATGCCTCGAGCTGGTCGATGAAATCGAAATGTTTGATGAGGCGTTTTCATGATCTGCGCATATTGCGATGCCGAATTTGTGATTGCCATCTTCGTGCCAGCCGTTGGCGACGATGACAGCTGGCGAGAGTTGTCCCGCGATCACGAGCGCTATTGTGAGTGGATCGCAACAAGGGCCCATCGCATCGAACCGGTGACATTTGGTCTGGCAATGCGCTTGGCCAGGCGGGCTCATGGACTCAATCAAGCCGAGCTTGGAAAGGCGATGGGCATGCTCGTGCCTGCAATCAGCCGCTGCGAGCGCAACGGCTCAACGATATCAGAGCAGACGATGCACAGGCTCTCAGCTGCTCTTGGCGAGCCGCTTAGCGCCATCATTGCTCGTGCTGAGCAATCAGCAGCTGAATAACCTCGCCAACAACCATCGCGCAGTGTGGCACCACTGCGTTGCCTAGCGCTCGCAATCTGGCACGGTCCAGTCGCGAGTCAGGCCCATCATTGCTTCTGCAAATCGATGGCAGAGGCTGCCACCCTTGTGTCGCGCCAAGCTCTGTAGGCTGTGGCGGATTGGGCCCACTCTTCCCGCTCTGCCTCCCCTGTTGTTGCCATAGCTCACAGCCGATGGCGTTGGCAGAATTGTAGCCGATGATAAATATTCGCCGTCGCAGGTGCGGAGCCCCAACATCGCTTGCCGCAATCGGGATCGGTAGCGTTTGGTAGCCGAGCTTTCCCAGGGACCCACATACGGCATCAACCCAGCGCTTGGCTCCGCTGGCGACATTTTCAACAACAACGAAAGCTGGCCTGTTTGCCTCAATGACTCTGGCAAATTCCCACCATAAGCCGCTTTGAGGACCATCAAGGCCAGCGCCCTTGCCTGCGGCAGAAATGTCTTGGCAAGGAAACCCGCCGCAGATGACATCGACGGCTGGCAGCTTTGATATGTCTCGAATGTCTGCATGTTGCCCTGCTTGCGGCCAGTGTTTTTTGAGTACCTCGCGGCAATATGGATCTATTTCGACTTGCCATGCAACTGGGCCAAGCCCAGCAGCCTCAAGCCCAAGCTCGAGGCCACCGATTCCGCTGAAAAGACTGCCAATCAATGCGTCGGCTCAACGTCAGGGCCGCAGCACCAATGGCCGTGCGGCTCTTGGCACCGCTCAATGTGCCGCATCACTAGTTCGTAAGACTCCCGGGAGACCGGGCGCTCGACGCCAACCGGGATCCCGACCATGTGCAGCTGGACAATGCGGGATATCTCGAGCCAGGACACAATGTTGTCTTGCAGCAGAGATGCCAGATGTCGCCAGGTTCGGTCTGGCCATCGGCCCGCAATCCGCCTGATGTCCTCGCTGGAGCTGGCTGCGCGAATCTCATGCGACAAGCCCACAATCAGCTCCGATGTTGCAGCGTCAATCCTGGCCACAAGCTCTTTTTGCGATCCCCACAATGCCGCGATGGCCCTTGCTTTTTCGTCCATCAAAACCATCCGTCGTTGCCAAAGGCTTCGCCACGCTCATCGAGCGGCTCTTGCTGCTGTGATCGTGGCGCTGGCGCTTGTGCTGGCCTGTCGTTGCCACCGAGCAGCTCTAGCTCATCCACGATTATCTCGGTGCGATAGCGTTTGCTGCCATCGTCGGCATCCCAGCTGCTGGTACTGAGCCTGCCCTGGATTGCCACCATTTTGCCCTTGTGCAAAAACTGGGCAACCGCCTCTGCTCTGCGGCCAAACATCGCGACGTTGTGCCATTCGGTGGCCTTTTCCCACTGTTCGCCAACTTTGCGGCGCTCGCTGGTAGCAATGCGCATCTTGAGGATTGCGGTTCCTGCCTTGCTAGTCCTCATCTCTGGATCTGCGCCCAGTCGACCGATCAAAATTGCCATGTTTGTGATTGCCATCTTCGTCTCCTTTTGGGTTATCTATAGCGACCGCAAAAACGTGTTTGCAGTCCACAATCAGTAGGGCCTTTTTGGGGCCCAGCTCGCGCAGCAGGTCATCCAGCATTGCGTGCCTTTTTGGCCGCATACTCGAGCCGCTTCACAAGCGCCCGGCATTGCTTGCACTGCAATCGCCAATAGGCAAACTTCCAGATTGGTAGATCGCGATCGCAAATGCGACAGCGCTTTGTCATTCCTGCACCCATGTTTCGCCTCCCGTCAGCTCTTCTGGGCAATAAAGTCCGGCGCATGCATCTTGATAAACAGCGCGAGCAAGCTCGACAGCAGCCTGTTTGCGCAGCATCTGCTTTGGGCGCTTTGCCCAGTTTCCGCCGCTGCGCCAAACTCCAGCTTGCTTGGCATCATCTATAGTGTAAGTGCAGGTTTCAGCCTGTGGGCTGCCCCTGCGCTTGGTTTCAAAAGTAGCCGATTGGTCGGTGCTTTCGACCATCCTGAACCACTCGCAATCTGGATGCTGCCGCGCGAATCCCACCAATATGTGGCTACTGAACGCAGGCTGGCCTTCGATGATGTGGATATTTGCCAACGAGCTGAACAAGCCAAGGCCTCGCTCTCTGCCCGCCATGGCGCAGATGACGATCTCGTCTGCGTTGCGAAACTTGCGCTGATACAAGCGGCTCTCGTGAAACTTGGCAGCCGCAAACGCCAGTTGGCGCATGTCCATGGGCTCAAGCGCTCGTGTGAAGTCAGCTGACTGGCCCACAACCATTGCCCGGTCAGACTTGCGGGCCGGTGGGGCCTGTGGCTGGCTAGGCGCTGGCTCTGGCTCTGGCTCTGGTTGTGGTGGTGGTTGTGGTGGTAGTGGGCTTGGCTTCATTGCGGTCTCCTTTTGCTCTTGTTCTGCGACCCATTCGATGGCCTCGCGTTCTTCTTTGACCCACTCAGCTTCGAATGGCATTTCTTGATCAACCACGAGCCTCATCAGCTCGAGGTTTCGGTAGATTAGATCGCTCGATTCCTGCAGGTTGAACAACAGCTGCTTTTTGCCACCAAACTCGGTTGGCCGGCGCTTGGCAGCGTCGAGCACCTCAGTAGCTGAGCCAAACTGCTGCAGCAGCTTGGTTGCGGTCTTTGGCCCGCAGCCTTTGACCCCTGGCAGATTGTCTGCTGCGTCACCCACTAGCGCCTGCCAATCCACAGCTTGGCGTGGCTCGATGCCGTGTTTTGCCATCAAGTCTGCAGCTGCAAAGGCCTGCCCTGTCGAAAAATTCCACATTGACACACAGTCACCCAACAACTGCCAAAAATCCTTGTCACAGCCAACGATGACAAGCTCGAGTCCATCGCAAAACTCATACTCGCCAAAGCGGCGGCGGGGGTTGTACAACCCTTTGATTTCATCCATTCGGCCAACAAATGTGGCAATGACGTCATCCCCCTCGAGGCCGTCAATCTGGTAGCACGGCCAGCGCTTTTTCAGCTCTGCCAACAGCCTGCGCGCTTGCTCAAGCGCTGCTTTTGGCTTTGGCTCGCGTTGAGCCTTGTAAGACGGCTCCATCTCTTTGCGGCGGCTCTTGGGGCTGTCCAGACAGATGACTGTCTGATCGTGATTCGCAGCTACCGAGCCAATCATGCGCAGTGTGTTGTCATAAGCCGCAGACAGCTGGCTATCGCTGGTTGCATGCCAGTTGGTCCACCATACGGCGCTCAGGTCCACCAGCGCCAGCCTCATGGTGCCACCGCCTCGCAGCGGCCACTGTTGCAGCTATGCCGATATTCGGCGCAGACCAGCGGATAGCCAGCAGCAGCGCTGCCAGGTATCCACCGCCGCAGCACGAGCTTGCTGCTGTTCTTGTCAGCGCAAACGGTGCCAACGGCTGGCACCTTTACTGGCCGCTGGCATCCCGCCAGCACGATGCAGAGTGCTAACAGCGCAATAGCGCAAAAGGCGCACGCTGCCAGCCTGAGCAGCTCCCTCCCAAAATCAATCCACATTGCAGTCCCCCACTAGACGCAGGTTTGCGGCTGTTGCCTCTGTTGACGTTTCGTCGCTAACTCCAAGGCGATAGCGCTCGATGGCCTCTGCTGCGCTCGGTGCGCAGAAGTTTTGGCTCGCCTGCTGTGACCACACCTGCCACTCCAGCTCCGCGCTCGAGTGCCTGCGGGTCATTTTCGACCCGCTATAGCCACTGCCCGCTGGACGGATCCAGCACTCGACGGTGAGGCTAACAACGTCCAGCCGCTGGGTTGCCAGCTCTTGCAGGGCCAAAAAGGCCTGTTGGAAATTCATAGCTCGCATCCTTTCGCATCTGCATGGCTCTATTGTCTTTTGGCCGCACTTGCGGCAGCTGCGATAGCAATCACAACTGCCATCGCGCTCGATCTCTGAGACGCAGCGGTCACACCAGTCGCCAAGCTGCGACTGGTCAATGTGCCACTGCTCACATCCCGGCGGTAGGTTGCTCATGACCGAACCAGGGCCCGGCAGGCTTTGCATACCTGCTGTTGGTTGATTATATGGGTGGTGGGCCCATGCGAATAGTCGCACGAGCTGCATGGGCTCATGACGAAATCCCCATCGTCATCTTGGTCCAGCCAGGCCTCTAGCGAGCGCTGCACCTCGAGCTGCTGCTGGTAGCTCATCCCAGCGCGGTCGAGCGCGAAAAGAGCAACGTTGGCCCAGTCTGCGGCCGTCTTGCCGAACGGGCACTCTTGCTTTGCTTTCATGATGTGCACCTTGCCACACCTGCTACATTGCGGTCAACATAATTGTTGCAACTAGGTGGCCCCAACATGACAAGCCGCTTGACCTTATGGCGGCATGTATGCCTACAATGAGGCATGAATAGACGTGAAAAACTGCGCCTGAGCGGTGAGACGGGGATTGATCCAAGAACAGTTGGAAAGTGGGGGGACGATCCATCCAGCGTTGCGTCTGGTTTGGACTATGCCCTGCGAGCCGCTTGCAAGCGGCTAGGCATCGAGCGGCCACAGCCGCAGCAGCCAGCCAGTGAGGCAGGCTAGGCAGTGCCCTACTTTGCGGTGTGCGATTCGCTGTCAGACCACCCAAAGGTTTTGGCTGCGGGCAATGCAGCGATGGGTGTCTGGGTGAGGCTTGGCAGCTGGTGTCAAAAACACCTGACAGATGGCGTGATTCCGGCGGTGGTTTGTCGGAGTTTTGGCAGAAATCGGGACATTTCTCGTCTGGTTTCTGTCGGTCTTTTGGTCAAAGTTGGCGACGCATATGTGATGCATGACTACCTCGAGCACAATCACTCAAGGGCAGAGGTAGACAGGCGCAGGTCTGCGAAAAGAAAGGCAGGAAGGGCAGGCTCAGCAAAGCGATGGGCAAGCAAAAAGGATGGCAAAACAATGGCTGGTGCTATAGCAGCTGCCATCGACTTGCCATGTCCGTCGGACATGCACCCAACCCAACCCAACCCAACCCAACCAAATAACCCCCCCTATGCTACGCATAGTGGCCCCCCTAAAAAAAGACGCGGCAGGCGGCTTGGCGATGATTGGGTGCCATCAGCTGCACATGAGCTACTGGCCAGTGAGCTGGGCCTGGATCTGGCTGACCAAGCCAACCGTTTCCGCGACTACTGGCTGGCCGTGCCAGGCAGCAAAGCAACCAAGCTCGACTGGTCGCGAGCATTCAATAACTGGCTGCGCCGAGCTGGTGATTTCAAGCAGCCAAGGAAGCGAGCCAACAACAGCAACCTGGCTGCAGACTTATTTGCAGCCGCAGACAGATTGGAAAGGGGCGGGCAATGACCAAGGCTGAGGCAACAAGACTGGTGGCTGCCCTGGCTGCCGCATGGCCCGACAGCAAGGCCACCCAGCAGACAATGGCGCTATACGCCAGCAGGCTGCTCGATTGCGACTACGGCGCTGCAGAGGCTGCTGTCCGCCGGCTGGTTGACACATCGCGGTGGATGCCTCGCATTGCAGACTTGCTCGATGCCATCGAGCCACCACCAGCCATTGCGCTCGAGCAGTGGGGCAGGGTTTGCTATGCGATTCGCATGGAGGGCACATATTCGCCGCAGCCAAAGTTCCGCGATGCAGCTACAGAGCATTGCGTTGGGCTCATGGGGTGGCGCTATCTGTGCAAAAGCTCCAATGGCATGGCTGACAGGGCCCGCTTTTGCGATCTATATGATGCAGTAGCCAATCGGGATCGCATCGAGCGCAGAGCTGGCCAAACACGGACAATCGCAGCGGCAAAGTTGCAACAGTTGGAGCAAGGCAATGGCTGACGTCATCATCACAGGTGATTGCCTCGAGGTTTTGCGGGGCATTGATAGCTGCAGCATTGATGCATGTGTTACAGACCCACCGGCTGGCATTGCGTTCATGGCCAAAGCCTGGGATGGCAGCAAAGGCGGCCGTGACCAATGGATAGCGTGGCTTGCTAGCGTCATGGCTGAGGTGCTGCGAGTGCTAAAGCCTGGTGGCCATGCTGTGGTTTGGGCGCTGCCTCGAACGTCGCACTGGACCGGTATGGCTTTGGAGACAGCTGGCTTTGAGGTGCGCGATTGTTTGACGCATCTGTTTGGCTCAGGGTTTCCGAAGTCTCTCGACGTGAGCAAGGCGATCGACAAGGCGGCTGGTGCTGATAGGCAGCAAGTTGGCAGCTATACGATAGGTGGAAATGCTGGTGTATCGTGCAAGGACAAAGGGGGCACGTATGGTGTAGGCGCTGGGACGGCGCCACCGATTGACGTTGCCATAACCGCGCCATCCACCGAGGACGCCAAACGCTGGCAAGGGTGGGGCACAGCTTTGAAGCCAGCGGCAGAGATGTGGTGGCTATGCCGCAAGCCGCTCGGCAAGCGCACAATCGCCCAGTGTGTGGTTGAGTTTGGCACCGGCGGGTTGAACGTTGATGGTTGCCGCATTGGTGGCCAACGGCTAAACTCTGAAGCATGGGAACAAGACCAGGCAAGCCAAAGAAGAACCGGAAGGTGGCCCAGTAACACGCTGCTAACCCATGCCGCCGACTGCGGCGCTCGATGCGTGGCTGACTGCCCAGTTGCCATGCTGGATGAGCAGAGCGGCACGACGGAATCGGTGGCGTCCAATAATGGGGGGGTGTCCGGGAATGCTGTCTATGGCACCTTTGCCAAGCCGTCTGGGTATGCGTGTGGGTTCAACGACAGCGGTGGCGCATCGCGGTTTTTCCCTCGGTTTCGCTACTCGCCAAAGCCCAGCACTGCAGAGCGAGAGGCTGGGCTTGGGGATGTTGCAAGGGTTGATCCGTCAAAGGTGACCGGCCGCAAGCCTGGCAGCAATGGGCAAGACAATCCAAGGTCTGGCATGAGAGGCGGCGAAAGGAGAAACATCCATCCAACTGTAAAAAGCATCGATCTTATGCGCTGGCTATGCAGGCTTATCACGCCACCAGGCGGCTTGGTGGTCGACCCATTCTGTGGCTCTGGCACGACTGGCATGGCTTGCAAAATTGAGGGGTTTCGATTTGTTGGCATCGAGCAGAGTGCGCAGTATGCAGATATAGCGGGCCGCCGTATTGCCGCTTGCAGGTTTGGCAAAGCTGAGCCGCTCGCCTCGCCAAAGGTCAAAGCCGACCAGAGACAGATGGGCTTGTTTGATGACTGACAATGACGACTGCCACCACCGCCATCGCCACACCAAGGTGTTGTGCACGAGGTTTTGGCGCTGCCAATGTGGCGTTTTGATGATTGCGCCAATGGGCAAAAACCGCAGGCAAAAGCCATTTGTTGCCAGCTGCAGCCGTGACCGTTGCAGCAATGCAGCTTTGATTGTTCTCGGCCGGCTGACGGCCTACTGCTCGGCAAGGTGCGCCGAGTCTGACCGATGATTGCGGTTAGGATCGACATCCGCACTTGTTCGAAAACAAACGAGCGAGGCCACTGGACCAAGCGCCATCGCAAGACTCGAGCAGAGCGGCAGGCAACCCAGGTTGCACTGCTAGTTGCTGGCGCAAGGCAGCCACCATTGCCAGCCAAGGTCGAGCTTTGCAGGCTGGCACCAAGGGCGCTGGATGACGACAATTTGCGCGGCGCACTCAAAGCGATTCGCGACGAGCTTGCGGATTGGCTTGGCTTGCCAAACGATCGCGATCCACGCGTCATCTGGCATTACAGCCAAGCCAGGGGCCAGGTGCGTGAATATGCGGTGCTCGTGACAATGGAGCCAATGTAGGTGCAAAAAGGCAGCTGATGTTGCCCAGATAGCTCTGGCACTTGCGGCGGGATTGCGATCTTGGATATCATGATTTTTTGACGTGTGGCCTTATGTTGTGGCAATCTTTTTGCTATGCGTGCATCGCGGATCGCCGTTGACAAGCTGCTGCAAGATCCTGCAAATGTTCGGCAGCACAGCGCGAAAAACATCGAGACGATCAAAGCGAGCTTGGCGCGGTTCGGGCAGCAGAAGCCCATCGTCGTCGACGGGAAAGGGGTTGTGGTCGCCGGAAACGGCACGCTAGCGGCCGCTCGTGAGCTTGGGTGGCAAGAGGTGCATGTCGTGCGGTCGGCGCTTCAGGGGGCGGACAGAACGGCCTACGCCATCGCCGATAACCGCACCGCCGAGCTGGCCGAGTGGGATGACGCTGCGCTAGCCGAGCAGCTATCGGCGCTGGCCATCGATGACGAAGAGATTTTGGCGGCGGCTGGTTTCGATGAGGCTGAGCTTGAGAAGCTGATTAGCGAGACGATTGGGCTAGGCGCTAACGATGTAGTCGAGGATGAGGTTCCAGAGCCACCGGCTGACCCGGTGACGAAACCGGGCGACCTTTGGCAGCTTGGCGAGCATCGCGTGCTTTGCGGTGACTCGACGAAGGCCGAGGATGTGGCGCTGCTTATGGGTGGGGAGAAGGTCGACCTTTGCTTAACGGACCCGCCTTATGGCTTGGGTGACACCGTAAGCAACAAGAACAACTACGATCGCCACGAAGACAGCAGGGCCAACTTGGTTGCGCTGATAGCTGGGTTTGTGCCACTGGCAAAAAAGTACTGTGTGAGGATGGTGATCACACCGGGGGTCAAGAACCTGTTTTTATATTCAGAGCCATCATGGACCATGGCATGGTTTACGCCAGCAGGAGCGGGAAGGGGCCCATGGGGCTTTTGTTGTTGGCAACCGATTATCTGCTATGGAAAGGATCCCAGGTTGGCATCTGGAGAAGGGAGCCACCCTGACTCTCTTGTACACACAGAATCGTCAGACAAAAGCATTCACCCGTGCCCTAAGCCTATCAAGTTCTGGGCGTGGATTTTGGAGCGCGCAAGCGTTAAGGGAGGCGATGTCTTTGACCCCTTCCTCGGCTCAGGTACAACGCTCATCGCCGCCGAGCAGCTCGGGCGTAAGTGCTATGGCATCGAGATTAGCCCGGCATACTGCGATGTCATTGTCGAGCGGTGGGAGAATTTGACGGGCAAGAAAGCAAAGCGGGTGGCCGATGGCTGACACCGACAGCAACACGGAAAAAAACAAGGAGCCAAGAAGCCCGAACCTAGCGCCGATGTGGAAGCCGGGCCAGTCGGGCAACCCCGGCGGTCGGCCGAGGGGCTCTAGCTTGACCAAAAGGCTTCGGCAAGCGCTGGACGCAAACGATGGCAAGCTCGCCGAAGTCGTCGTCAAGGTTCTGCTGCGAGAGGCCGCGAAAGGCAAGTATCAGCATTTAAGGGAAATACTTGACAGAGTAGAGGGTAAAGTTGTCCAAAAGGTTGAGCTAAATGCCACAGTCCAACAAGCGCAAGACCAGTTCCTCGAAGCTGCCGAGCGGGTTCTCGAGCCAGAGCAGCTCAGGAGACTTGTATCCGAGCTGGGCAGAGTGCGCGAGACAATGGCTATCGAGGCATGCGGCCAACAGTCTGCTTGATTTTATGCCAAAGCTGACCCCTGAGCTGATGTCACCAACGTGGCTGTGGCAACTGGCTTGGGCGCTGGATAGTGCAGAGCATGGCCCGTGCAGGGTGTGGTTTACCGTGCCACCGCGTCATGGCAAATCAGAGCTGCTGTTGCATGACATCGCCAGGGTGCTGGCAAAGGACCCAACGTCGCAGCTGCTCTATATGACCCACACGGCCACGTTTGCAGCTAAGCAAAGCAAGCGTGCTCGCAGGCTGGCAAAAGCGGCTGGTGTAGCCTTGGCAGGCGACAGCAATCGCGCCGACGAGTGGGAAACTGCGCAGGGTGGTGGCCTAGTGGCTCGAGGCATTGGTGGCGAGGTGACCGGCCGCGGCTTTTGCAAAGCATACATTGACGATCCAATCAAGAACCGAGCAGAGGCAGAAAGCCCAACGTTCCGAGACAAGGCCTGGGCAAGTATCACTGATGATGTGCTCACTCGATTGACCCCAAACGGCTCGGTGTTCCTCGTTCACACCCGGTGGCACCCAGACGATGCAATAGGTCGAGCAATCAAGGGTGGATGGCCTGGCATCACTCGCAGGGCAATAGCAGAGCCAGGCGATGGCGATGGCAGGCAAGAGGGTGAAGCGTTGGCGCCGCAGATTGGCTGGACTGCAGACGTTATCCAAGGACGCATGACGGCAATTGGCGACTATGGCGCTGCGTCACTATTCCAAGGCAGGCCGCGCAAGCGGGGCGGTGCGGTTTTTGGTGCACCACACTTTTACAGCGAGCTGCCAGCAAGGCTGCAGTATGGCCATGGTGTCGATTTGGCATATACAAGCAAAACCGTTGCAGACCGCAGTGTGGTCGTTACGCTGGGAAGGTTTGGCGATTGCTACTATGTGCTCGACGTGGTCAGCCAACAGGTTGAGGCTCCAGAATTCACGCTGTCGCTGGTGTCTGCAGCTACCAAGAGGCCTGGCAGAATGCTTTTCATTGGCTCGGGCGTCGAAAAAGGTAGCACGCAATTTATCAAGCGCCGGGTGCCGCGCTTTGAGTTTAAGGCAGCGACCAGTGACAAGTTTGTTCGGGCTCAGGAATGCGCAGCAGCGTGGAATGCTGGCAAGCTGCTAGTGCCAGACCCAGCCACCCATCCAGCGCCTTGGCTGTTTGATTTCCTCGAGGTGATTGAGGGCTTCACCGGGATCAATGATGCTCGTGATGACGAGGTGGATGCACTATCCAGCGCTCATCGGGTACTATACAAGCAACGCAGGGTTGCCAGGCATGGGCGCAGAGTGCCAGGCCTCAAAAGGAGAATGTGATGTGGTTTAAGGTTCATGTTGGCAGTGTTTGCAGGTGCACAGCTATTGATTGCAGGGCAGCGCTGCGGCGGAGCTCTGAGGCCTATATTAACGCAAAAGGGACCGTGGTTTGTGTTGCTTGCTATGCCGAGCGCTATGCAGGAAAGCCAGCAGATGACGCTGAGGCATGCCTGATTTGCAATGACAAGTTTGCTCGTCCTGGTAGGCAAACGTGCTCGCGCAAGTGCGAGTATCGGCTAAGGCGCCAGAACAAGAGCCATGCTCAGGCATCGGCAGAGATGACAGATGCCAACGCCTAGGCAGCAACACAGGCGCATTTATATACCTTGGTCGCCTGGTATCAAGCCCAGCTGGACGGTTAGTGCTGTGCGCTCTGCGCTCAATGCTCATGAGCTTGGCGACTTCAGCGAATCATCAAAGCTCATCGACGCCATGGGCAGAGATGATCGCATGGCTGCTGTGCTGAGCACTCGCATCAATGCGCTGATGCGGTCAGAGTTTTCGCTGCTGCCTGGCGAGGATGACAGCGAGCGAGCTGCAGACATTGCGCAGGATGCAGAGCGCTGGTGGTGGCATGGCTTTAGCGAGGCAAGCTTGGCTGAGCTGCTGCGATGGTATCTGATGGCAGGCGTTGCCATTGGTGAGATCATATGGGAGCGCACCGCAGGCGAGTGGCGGCCCAGGCTCAAAGTTTGGAACATGCAATGGGTTTGGGCAGACCGAACCGAGCGTTGCTATTATATCACAGCTCGAGCTGGCCAGATCAAAGTGCCAATGGATGGCAATGATGGCAAGTGGCTGGTGCTGGGTCGAGGCGATGAGCCCTGGATGGGTGGCCTGGCGCGATGCCTGGCCATCCCGTGGCTGGTGCGCCAATTCGCTGTGCGTGATTGGGCTCGCTATAGCGAGCGGCATGGCATGCCAATCATCCTGGCTGATGTGCCTGCGGTGAGCGATGCAGCAGACAAAGACCAATTTCAGGAGGACATCAGGATCCTTTCTACCGAAACCACGATCCAGCTGCCAACCAACGTGGATGAGGATGGAGCCAAGTTTGACTTGCGGCTGCTGGAGGCCACAGACCAGAACAGCGATGGGTTTAAGGACCTAATCCGCCATGTGGATGACTCGCTGGCCATTGCGCTGACTGGCAACAACCTTACAACCCAGATCGATAGCGGCAGCCTTGCAGCTGCTCAGGCTGGTGGCGAGGTCAAGCGGGAGCGCACCGCTGGAGATGCTCAAGTGCTATCCACCGAGCTGCGCAGCCAGGTGCTTAGCTGGTGGGCTGCCTATAATTACGACAATGGCGCAGAGCTTGTGCCATGGCCTCACTGGGACGTTGCGCCACCTGTCGATTTGAAACTAACGGCAGAGACCCTCGAGCATCTTGGCAGGGCTGTGGCAGGCTTGCAGGCTGTTGGCTTGACCATCGATGAGATCGAGCGCTTTGGCGTTAGCAAGTCCGATGATGCGCCACCCATGGGATTCCAGCCTGTGCAGCAGGAAACCAACATAAGGCTAGCCAGTGGCGACACCAGTAGCGCGTTTGTGGCCGGCCAGCAGTATGCAGATGACCTGGTCGATGAGGGCATCAAGCGCAGCAAGGGCAAGGTGGGGCTACAAGAGGTGCTGGCCATTGTCGCCAACAGTGGCAGCTATGAGCAGTTGCGCGAAAACCTCCGCACAGAATATGCGGACATGTCAGCCAGTAGCTTTGTGGAGCTATTCGAACGGGCGCTTATTCTCAGCGAGCTAGCTGGCCGATTCGCTTTGCTTGATGAGCTATGAGCGCAGCCGTGAAATTGCAGGATGACGCCAGGCCAGCCGTTGGCCTGCTGATCCGTGCCTTTGACGAGGCCATCGCATGGCACTTGTCGCGGCTGGTAATGACCGATGATGAGGTTGCCCAGCTCATGGCCAACGCTCGCAATCAGGCGTTTTGGGTTGGCAATGTTGCGCAGCTGCGACTTGTTCAGGATGTGTTTGACGAAATCGCAAAGGGCATGCAGCAAGGGCTTGGATATGCTGAATTCAGCAGGGCAATGGCGGGCAAGCTTGCCAGGGCATGGGGTGGCGCCAACCCGTCTCGGGTCGAGGTCATGTGGCGTACAGCCATCCAGACTGCATACAACGCAGGCAGATGGAGACAGATGGAGCAGCCAGCGGTCAAGCGCTTCAGGCCATTTCGCATGTATGACGCCGTGTTGGACAGCCGCACCACCCCATATTGCAGAGACCGTGACGGCATAGTCAAGCCAGCTGACGACAACTGGTGGGACACAAACTGGCCGCCGCTACATTACAATTGCCGCAGTGGTGTGCGATCGCTAACGCCAAGGCAGGCGATGCGCAAGGGCATAGCTCCTTCTGATCTAAAGATACCAGATGCACAGGGCAGCTTTGGCAACAGCCCAAGAGCAGCAGGCTTTGCCAATTGGCGACCTGAGCCCAAAGGCTATGATACAACGACATACAGCGCCTTGATTGCCAAGGCTGAAAAGGCAGGACCCGATGCCACTGGGACCATATGAGACATTTGAGGCATGCATGATTGACCAGCAAAGCAAGGGCCACGACGAAGAGGCAGCAGGCCGGATTTGCGGTGAGATTGAAAAGCAAACAACTGCAGAGGTGGTCACCGTCCAGCTCATGATGCCAGAGATGGAGGATGTGGCAGAGCCCGCTGACTCGTTTCTGATTTTCCCAAAAGGGGCCATGAGCACCACCAAGGGTGTTTTTGTGTTTGACGATGTGGCAGCAGAGCTGGTGATGGCTGCCTATGCGCAGCATGGCATCAAGCAGCTTCCCATTGATTTCGATCATGGGATGCTAAGTGGTCAGCCAACTGCAGATAGCTCGAGCGCAGCTGGCTGGTTTGTGCCTGCTGTGGCTGAGGCGGGGCTAATGGCCACTAATGTCGAATGGACGCCCAGAGCCAAGCAGATGCTGAAAGATCGCGAGTTTCGCCACTACAGCCCCGCTTTTGACGTCGACATGAGCGAGTCAATCGCTGTGATGTCTGATGGCAAAGCGGTGGAGGGGTATAGAGTGACCAGGCTAGTCAACGTTGCACTGACCAACCTACCAGCCACCCATGGGCAAATTCCGCTTGTCGCAAATGCCCTTAAACATGATACTAATGGCCACAAACCAGCGCCATCAGCGCAAAAGGAACTTCAAAACATGGAACTAGTTAAGCTGTTCGGCCTCTCGAGCGAGGCAGAAGTGGCGCAGCAAGCAACCCAGCTATTGAGCGCGGTTGATGGCGCTAATACGCTGGCAGATGTGCTGGCATGCATCAATGACCTCAAGGCTGGCGCTGCAAAAAGCATTGAGCTTGCCCAGCGGGTTGCAGTGCTCGAGGCTGAAAAGGTGTCATCTGAGCGCGATGCATTGATTGCCAAGCTGAGCGAGGATGGCAAAGCTCCACCGAGCATCCATGGCTTTTTGCGCACCCTGAGCCTTGACCAGGTGCAGTCCTTTGGAGACTGTGCGCCTATTGCAGGTGGCCCAGCTGTAAATGGCGATGCAATCGAGCCTGCCATTGTGCTGAGTGCCGACGATGAGCACATCCTAACCTTGATGCCAAACATTTCGCGCGAGGCTTTCATAGCTGAGCGCAAACGTGAAACCTCCAACAAAAAGGCAGGCTGACCCATGGTTGCACTTGCTGCTGATCGCGACACTGCCGAAAAGGCATCTCCATTTGCATTCCGCCACACTCGCCCCGTTGCTGCTGGCGTTTTGATTTACCAGGGCGCACTTGTGGCCCTTGATGCTGCTGGCTTTTTGGCGCCTGTTACGGCTGCCGCTGGTTTGACGCCTGTTGGCCGCGCAGAAGAACAGGTTGACAACACGCTGGGTGCGCCTGGCGCTGTTGACTGCGATGTTCGATCGGGAATTTTCCCATGGGTAAACGACGGCGTCAATCCTGTGGCGTTGGCAGACACTGGCTCTGTGGTCTATGGCGAAGATGATCAGACCGTTAGCACCAACGCAGCGGTTTCAGTTGTTGGCGTTCTCTACGAATTCGACGCCGTCCACAACATTGCCTGGGTTGCTACGCAATTCCCAGCTAGCAACTAAGGAGCTAGGCAAATGCTAATTACACCAGCAGCAATCCAAACCCTGCAAACCACGTTCAGTACGCAATTCCATGCTGCATATGGCAAAGCAGAGACCACCTACCAAAACTATTGCACCATGGTGCCAAGCAGCACCAGGCAGAACGACTATGGCTGGATGGCCAAAATCCCTGCAATGCGCCAGTGGCTTGGGCCTCGCATCATCCAGAATCTCAGCAGCTATCACTACCAGCTGGTCAATCAGCACTTTGAGCTGACCATCGGCGTGGATCGCGACGACATCGAGGACGATAACCTGGGCGTGTATGGGCCGCTTTTCCAGTCTATGGGTGAGCAGTCTGCAATGTGGCCTGATGACCTGGCTGTGGCAGCGCTCGAGGCTGGTGCCACCACTGGCATTGGCTTTGATGGTGTGTCGTTCTTCAATGCCGCACACCCCAACTTGTTTGCCGGAGGTGCTGCGGTTGCGAATGACTTTCCAGCGACGCCGTTGACTGCTGCAAGCTATGAGGCCGTGCGATCGGCCATGTCTACTACCTTCATTGGTGAAGATGGGCGCCCGCTGGGCGTACGTCCTAACCTGCTGGTGGTGCCACCCGCACTGGAGCGCACTGCGCGCACTATCCTCGAGGCAGAGCTTATTCCGAGCGATGCTGGAACGTCACCCCAAACCAACGTGCTGCGCAACACTGCTACCGTGCTGGTCATGGAGCGGCTTGCCAATCCTGTGCAATGGTATCTGATGGACACCCGTCGGCCCATCAAGCCGCTTATCTATCAGCTGCGCCGCGCGCCTGAGCTGAACAGCAAAACGGCACCCACTGATGACAACACGTTCTGGGATAATCAGTTCATTTGGGGAATTGATGCTCGTGGAGCTGTTGGCTACAGCCTGTGGTTCTTGGCTGCACGCGCTAACTGATAGCCATGGCGGTGCCTTATGCCACCATTGATGACCTCAAAAGCCTAGGCTTGCGAGGCAAGGCGCTGGATGGTGTCGACCCAGCAGACATTGAGGCTCAAATCCTGAATGCCTCTGGTTTTATCGATACCTTTCTACCCAGTCATTACAAGGCACCGCTGGCAGCGCCCTACCACCCGTCAATTGTTGAGGCCACCATTGCCATCACTAGCTATCGCCTGCTTGGCTGGCGTGGCTGGAGACCGGGGCCGCATGACGAAGAAATTCGCGCCAGGTATCGCGATGCCATGCAGTGGCTCGAGATGCTCAGCAAGGGCGCAGTGTCTTTGCCAAGTGGCTCCGATGGCACAACCCGAAACGAGGGTGCCCCGCAAGTGCAAACTGGTGGCGTGTCTCGCACAGCTGCATCACCTGACTATGCAGCAGGAGCCAGGCGCAATTGGTAGGCATTCGTATCAAGGGCGGTAAGAGGCTGGAGGCATTGGCCGCAAGAGTGGCCAGTGTGCCAGCTATCCTAAAGGCTGCGCCACCTGTGCTGGCCGAGGAGTGTGTTAGCCTGGTGCGAGAGGGGTTCGCCAAGGAGGCTGACCCCTATGGCAAGGGCTGGGCACCAAAAAAGGTGCCAGATGGCAGGGCTGTTGGCGTTGTCACTGGCGCGATGAAGGGCAGCACCCATGCCGTTTCAAGCGGCACCAGCTTTGGCGTTGGGTTGAGTGTGAACTATGCTCAATATTTCAACGCAAAGCGGCTTTTGGTGCCTACTGCTGGGCGTGGCTTGCCTGCTAGCTGGGTGGCTGAATTCGAGGCAGTGATTGAGGACATGTTTGAAGCGGAGCTGGGCTGATGGCTTCCATTTTCAAGCAGATTGTCGATGGCATTCACGCCCAAGCCGACCCGCTTGGCATTCTGTATATAGGCATTGGCGATGCCATCAACCGCACAGCCGTCAGCTATGGCATTGGCAGGCTCGCCACCGAGCTGCACGAAACCGTGCCGCACCTGGTGTGGATCCCCACCGAGGGCACCATGTCTGCGCCGTCGAACATCGGTGGTAGGCTGCTAGGTGGTCAGGGTGGCACTCGCAACAGGGCGCTGTTGACTCGAGAGCAGCGCTGTCAGGTTCAGGTTTGGGGTGGCAACTTCGAGCAGGCAGAGACGCTGTGGCACAACATGCTGGCAGCAGTGTGGAGCTATTCAAGCGGATCTGTTGCCTTTGGCAACCACAGCTGGGTGACGCAAACAGAGTCTGGTGCCGACTATTCAGCGCTGGGCGAGCTTGTGACTCAGGACATTACCTTGCACATCCCCGTTAACGAGGCTGCCATTGCTGGCTTGCCCTTGGCCATCCTCACTGCGCAAGACCACACTGGCATCATTGAGCTGCCAACAGGCCCGGAGGTTGTCTGCTAATGTCCGATCTGAAAACGCCAATCCAGTGGGCAATGGCGCTAGGCCAATTTACCGTGGGCCCAAAGCCCAGGCGAGAGAAGCAACCCAGCTGGCAACATAACGTGGCAGCGGTAGTCCATGGTTGGGCTCAGCACGAGCACGATGCACAAAAGCCCATCGAGCTGACCAAGGACGCATACCTGGGCGCCATCAGGGCGGTTGAAAAGCAGCTGGGTGATGGCACTCTGAGGCCCCATGGCCCAGCGCTGTCGCCACACTGCAAGCTCCAGCAGTCAAAGCCAGCGCCGGTGACCAGGTCGCGCAAAAGCGAGCCACAACAAGAGCAGCCATCCAGGCCTAAGACCATCAAAAAGAAAATTCGCAGGCGCAAATCAGCGCCAAAAGGATGATTGACAATGCCAATCCCAGGCCAAAGTTTCACGATTCTGGATCCAGGCCTCGCAATCAGCGAGCCAGCGCCATCGACGCCTGTCTACCTTGGCTGCTCGAGCCTTGGCGCCGTTAATACAGTCATCAGCGTTAACAGCCCAGCGGCGGCCGTTGCGGCGCTTGGCCAAGGGCCATTGGCTGAGGCTGTTTGCCATGCTCTTGCAGTTGCAGGTGGCCCCATTCTGGCAATGCCACTGACCAATAGCGTAGCCTCTACAATTGGCGCCGTGACTGTCACACGAGTTGGCGCTAGCACTGGCGACATCTCTACGGTGCCACCAGCAGGCGCACCGCTGGACGCCTACGAATTGATTTTGCGCATCACTCAATCAGGCAGCGTGGCAGGCGCAGACTTTGCCTTTGTCTATTCGCTCGATGATGGGCGCACTCAAAGCGCCGAGGTCAATGTCCCAGCGGCTGGCACGTTTACAATTCCGAGCACTGGCATCACGATCACCTTTACCGATGGCGGTGGCCCAGACTTCTTTGAGGCTGGCGATGTGCACGAGTTTGACACCACTGCGCCCTACTACGGTGTTGCAGATGTGGCAGCCGGTGTTGCTGTGCTTAATGCCAGTCCGATCGAATGGGCATTCATGGCCCTAATTGGCCAGCCTGCCAGTGCCGCTGCTGGTGTGGCAATGTTTGCTGCACTTGCAACCCATATGGCCACATTTGAGAACAACTTTCGCTTTGTTCGCGTTGCCATGGATGCAGGCAATGACACCACCGCAGCTATCATTGCAGCCTATGCAGCGGTGAGCTCAACTCGTGTCATGGCTGTCTATGGCGATGCAGATACCGCAACCAGCAAGCCAATCCCTGGATGGGGCGTGCCAAAGATGAGCGCTGTTGTGCCTGTTGCAGCTCGAGCCACTGCATCACTAATCTCCACCGACTTGGCGCGCGTTGCATCTGGATCGCTGACTGGCGTGGTTGAAGTTAGCCATGATGAATTTTTTGATGAGGTGCTGGACCAGCATCGCATTGCCACGCTGCGAAGCCAGCTTGGTCGCCAGGGCTTCTTTGTGACGCGCGGCCGCCTCAAGTCCGACCCAGGATCGGACTTCACGGACTGGCAACTGGGCCGCGTCATGGATGTGGCATGTCGGGAGACGTTCATCGGCCAGCAGTCATTCCTAAATATCGGCGTTCGTACCCAAGCGGGCACAGGCTTCATCGATGAGCGCGATGCACAGCGACTAGAGACGCAGGTTGCTGGTCGGTTGCGCCAGCAGCTCACCCAGCCCATCAATGCCGAAGGCAGCCCTGGCCAGGTAAGCGCATTGCGCTACGCCATTGACCGCACAAACAACGTTGTGGCCACCAGCACACTACTGTCAGAGGTTGCCATCCAGCCTCTTGGCTATGCTCGATTTATAACAACCACCTTGGGCTTTACCCTCATCGCTCAGGCTGCATAGGACTTTGACCAATGCCATCAAACTATCCCCTAATCAACGGCGTCAAATTCGACTGGTCAAGCATCGAGCTTAGCATGGCGGGAGGCATTTTCACGGGCTGCTCAGAGCTTGCCTACAAGCAAACTCGTGAGGTTGGCGAGGTATACGGAACCGGCGCAGAGAAGCTGGCCCGCACCCTTGGCCAGCTAAATGCCGATGGCTCCGTTGCGCTGTACCGTCGCGATGAGCAAGACTTTCTGGCTAAGCTAACCAACAACGGACAGTCTGGGTACCTGGACACCAGCTTTGACATCACAGTGATATACAGCGCGCCAGGTGGAGACGGAACGCTAACCGACAAGTGCATTGGGTGCGTCATCACAGAGCTGGACATCAGCGGTTCGGCTGGCACTGACCCCGTTATGGTTACTTGCACACTAGACATCATGCGAGTCGAGCTTGGTGGCATTCTGCCAATTACCAACATGCTGGTGTGACCCAACAACAACCTGGCTGGCAAAGGAGACACTAGCCAATGACAACTGAAACCGATCCATTGGACAAATTGCAGGTGGAGCATGGAGAGATCAAAGTCTATTCAACTCCATCTGGACCGTTCGCCATCAGGCGCCCAACTGCGGCCGAATATCAGCGCTTCGTTGATAAGGCCACAGGCGATGGCTCCAAGTTTCTGGCTCAGAAAGAACTGGTGCGAGCTGTTAGGGTCCACCCTGACCGCAGCGACGCAGCTGGCATATTGGATGCCTACCCAGGGCTCATATCAAGCGCCTGCGCTGAGGCCGTCGACATGGCTGGTGCTGGCTTTGAGGCCGAAACGCGAAAAGGGTAGAGCGCTGGCATGCAAACAAGCGCCTGCCACTGCTCGCAGCACGCGCTTTGCTGGCGTTCCAATTTTGCGATCGAGACGAGCAAGGCAATCCAACCGAGCTGGCTCAAGATGGCGCTCTGTTGCATGCAGAGGTCCACGACATTTTCAGAGCCATGATACAGATGCTCACAAAGTAGGCCATGGCTGACTCGGTACAGTTGACAGTTGAGCTGGTCGATCGCGTTAGCGGCCCATCGCGTAAGGCTGCCGCTGGCCTCAGGCGCATTGATGGTGGCCTTGGCAAGGTCCAGAGCAGTGGTGTTGCGGCTGCTGCCAAAGTGGGCGCTGCGTTTGCCAAGATGGCCGCAGTCATTGGGACCGTTGTTGTTGCTGCAGTTGCGATGGCTGGTCGTGCAATCATAAAGGCAGCAGCACAAACCGAGAAATTCAGGTTTGCGCTAAAGGCGTTTCTGGGCTCTGGCAAAAAAGCAGATGCAGAAATGCAAGCATTGCTGCGCATATCGGACAAGCTTGGCCTGAGTTTCAACGATACCGTAAGCACATTCCAGTCATTTGTCAGCGCTGGGCTTACGCCCAAAGGCGCAAAAGAAATGGTCAGGTGGCGCGCTGACCTAGATGCGCTGGCAGCTGGTGTGCCATCCAAGATGGCCAGCGTTGCATCGGCCTTTGAGCAGCTGGAAAAATCGATCGTCAGCGGCAAAATCGAGGCGGACGCATTCCAAACGATCCTCAAGGGCATCCCTGGCGCTGACAAATTGAAGGTGCTCACAAGGGTGGCCAAGCTGCTTGGCAAAAGCGGCAAAGACGCATCCCAGTTCATCAAAGAGGCTGGCAAAAATATGGCAAAGCTGCCAGTGCCCGAAACAATCAAGGCATTTAAGCAGCTGTTTTTGGAGGGAGCCAACGCTCAGAAACTTGGCGCAACCGCCACAGCCAAGCAGATGGAGACATTCAGCGGTGCATTCGCTGCTTTCAAAAATAAAGCAAACAATGCACTGATGAAGCTGGGCATTGGCATTGGCCCTTCGCTGCGCAAAGCACTTATGCCAGCGCTGAAGGCCATGGGGGCAGCGCTTGGCAAGGTCGACTTTGCAAAGGTAATCGGGCGCATAAAATCAGGAATCGATGCTGCTGCTCCAGCAATCAAGGCGTTTGCGTCTGGGCTTGGCAAGGGGCTGGCAAAGTCGATTGTGATCATCAGCAAACTGGCCAAGGGGTTTGGCAAGCTAGCTGGCGCATTTGATGCCAAATCCATGTCTGCAATTGGCGAAATGATTGGAGCAACCTTTGCTGCCATTGGCCTTTTTGCCACTGGGATCGTTGGGGCCGTGGGTCTAATTGTTGGCGCATTTGGGTCGGTTGTTGCTGGCATAAAATCAGTGGTGCAGTGGTTCAAGACCCTGGTTGCATCTCCAATGGCAGCCATCGGCGCCATAGGCTCATTTTTTGCCAACATTGGGACATCAATAGCTGCTGCGGTTGTCTCGCTTGGCGCTGCTGCTCTCGGCATTGGTAAATCGATCGTGTCTGGCATTGTCAAAGGCATTTCATCGGGTGCCAGCTCTGTCGTTTCCAGCATTGTGTCGGTGGCAAAGTCTGCGATTGGCGCCGCAACAAAGGTGCTGGGCATAGGCAGCCCGTCAAAGGTGTTTGGGTATTTGGGCAAGATGTCAGCGCTTGGCTATGCCGAGGGCATGCAATCGGTCAATGCTGTGCCATCGCTGCAGGGCTCGGTGCAGCTTGCGCCAGGCCTTGGTGGTGGTGGCGCCACGGTCAACCAAACAAATGTGTTTGAGACATCTGTGAATGAGGCAGCCAGTGCAGCTGCCACAGCAAGTGAGATCAAAAAGCAGCAGCTGTTGCAGATGGCAGCAGCATTTGAGCGGGCCGCGCTTGAGTTGGGCGTGGGCACAATATGACCGTTCTGGCTGGTGCTCAGTTTTTTGGCGGGGGCGAGCTTGCCACTTATGAGTGGGACACGATCTACCTTGGTGGAGTGCGGTGGCCAGGCATCGCATCTGTCAGCGGCAAGGGCATTGCCAGGCGCATTGATGTCAAGCGCAGCAAAGGCAGCGATGGTGCCAGGCTAAAGGACGAAGGCAACGACCCAGCAGAGTTTTCAGTCAGCATCCTGATTTACAATCAAGGTGACTGGGTGGAGCTGCAAAGGCTGTTGCCTAGCGTGTCACCTCGCAGGCCAGGTGGGCCAAGGAGCCCCATTGGTGTTGTCTATCCCTCGCTTCAGGTGCTCGGGATAACCACTTGCTACATCAAAGCGGTGCCCGTTTTTGCGCTGGATAAGGGCACCCAGCAGCTAACGGTGTCTCTCGAGTGCATCGAATGGATCGCCAGGCCAAAGCCGGTGAAAAAAGGCAGCGGCACCAAGGCAGGCAAAGCCACAAACGAGATTGAGTCTGTGGCAGTCAACCAAAAAGAGTCCGCGTTTGGCGATAGCAACGACAACCCGCAGCAAAACAGTCCAATCAAGCAGGCTAAAAAGGGTCTCGTTGGGTCTGTTGTGGATACGACGCAGCAGATCTACGAAAACACGTTTGTGGATGGTGCCACATGACAGCCTACACTCTCAACGGGCTGCCAATCATCAGCGCATCGGTTTTCGAGCCTCGCGATGGCAACTGGACGGCTGACCTCGAGGTAGATGCGGCTGAGGACATCGCGGCTGGCTCTGCTGTGGCCATGAGCCTTGGCGATGCTGCCTTTGCTGGCTCAGTTTATCGCGGTGGCGTTGAGTCTGGGCGCTGGATGGGCAGGATCCAGGGTGGCAGCGGTGGTTTGCTGGCCACATTGGCGCCCAAAAACTATGCGCTCGTGACGCTGTCCGCGGTGCTGTCTGAGATTGCCACAGCCGCCTCACAAGCGCTTGCAAGTGACTCGATGGATCTGTCCACCTATCAAGTGGCAAACTGGCAGAGGACGGCAGGAGCGGCAGCCCATGCCGTGCAAGACATCGCAGACGAGCTTGGTGTGCCATGGCGCATCACCAGGGCTGGCGAGCTGAGGCTTGGCCAGGCGAGCTTTGCGGAGCTTGACTCATCGCAGATTGAGATTGTGGCAGATCCAGCCATTGGCTCAGTGGTCTATGCACCAGATGCAGACCCAATAATCCAGCCAGGTGTGGCAATCGATGGCAGGCCAGTCAGCTATGTGAGCACGCTGCTAAGCGCTGGCCAGCTGCGCCAAGAAATCTACTTTGACGACAGCACCAAGGCCGTCAATGGCCGCATCAAGGGCAGCTTGCAGGCCATCATTGAGGCCGTTGTGGGCAGGCGCCTGGCCTACCATGCCCTGTGGCCCGCAACGGTTGCAGCTCAGGTTGCAGGGCAGCTCGAGTTGGTGCCAGATGACGCAGAATTGAAAGGCCTCGGCTTGGGCAACATTCGAATCAGGCATGGCGAGCCAGGCTATGCCACCGAGGTGCCACCTGGATCGCGTTGTTTGATCGGTTTCGAGGCTGGCGACCCAAAGCGCCCCTATGTTGCGCAATGGCTGGCAAATACCAGCGTAACCAGCATTACGTTTGAAAATGGGATTCAAGACATCGCAAGGACCAACGACACCACAAGCCAGGGGGCGCTAACGGTTTCGCAGCCAATCCCACTAGGCCCTGTTTTGTTCAGCTATTTAGACGGCACTGGTAGCCCAGCGGTGGCTTTTTCTATCGCAGCAACCAACATCTCGCTGGCCCCGCCAGCACCAACGGTGCTGAGCCTTGCTGGGATCATAACGTCAGGCAATCCCAAGCTGAAAGCATGACATGGCAACGATAGTTTATGGATCTGATTTCAGCTGCGTCACCGATCTGGATTTTAACCTGTCGCTGGTCGATGGCCGTAAAGGTCTAGCCCAGGCTGCAGCTCGCAGGCTTGGCACTCCAAACCGTGGCCTGTTCTACGATCCAGAGTATGGCTTTAGCGTGTTAAACCTGGTCAATGCCACGGTGCAGCCACAAATCATCAGCACTGGCATCCAGGATGAGCTGCCCAAAGACGAGCGAATCAACGATTGTGTGGCCACAGCCGAATTGACTGGCGATGTGCTGACCATCAATGCCGAAATTGAAGATGATGACGGCCCATTTGACTTGACCTTTGAGGTCTCATCAAAACCCAGTGGCGAGGCCATTGTGGTAATACTGAACGAGAGCATTTGACCCATGCCGCTATCACTAGAGCAGCTCAGAACGCCAGCCACAGCAGACCAAGAAACTGCCAGGATTCTGGACATTCTCAACGGCCTTGGTTTCTCAACAACCAGCTGGCAGAGCGGCAGCGTACAGCGCACCATCGTGGAGATGATGGGCAATGTTTCGGCCCAGTTTACCGTTGTGGTCGACACCATCAGCCGCATGGGTTTCAACGACAGCGCAGAGGGCGACGCGCTAACCGAGTTCAGCAACTCGAGTTATGACAACCAGCGAGTGGGTGCGCTTGCCACCGAGGGTGACTACACCCTGACAGGCGCATTGATTGGGCCGCCCCATGCCATCGTGGCTGGTGACTTGATTGTTAGCGATGCAGCTGGCAGGCAATATCAAAACAGCACAGGCGGCATCGTGCCCGCTGGTGGTACGCTGGTTGTCACCATAAAAGCCCTTTTGACTGGCACCGATGGCAACGTTCCACCCAATGGTGCGATCACAACCCTAAACACGCCACTGGCTGGAGTGACTGGCAGCAATGACGCCATAGCACCAGCCACAACATGGATCACAACCCAAGGCCTTGACCAAGAGGCTGACAAGGTTCTGAGGCAGCGCAATACTACCAAGTGGGCAACGCAAAATCAGATTGGCAGCCCTGCGGAGCTCTACACCAACGTTGCTCTGAATGCAGACGCTGACATTCAAAGAGTTGGCATTGACGACACCAATCCGAGGGGCTCTGGCACGCTGGACGTCTACCTTGCTCGAGCCACAGCCACAGCACAGCCAGCAGACATCATCACTGTCCAGGCTGCCTTTGATGCGCAGGTATGCGAGACCAGCGATGCCAAAGCCATTGCAGCCACCGAGGTGACGCAGGGCTTTACCTTTACCGCCTATGTCGAGGCTGCCAAAAACACCCCTGCGACCCAGGCAGCAATCGAGGAGGCCATTTCGGACTTCGTCAATGGCCTGGCCATCGGTGGCACCCTGATTGGTGGCAACGGCTTAATGCTCTTTTCTGAGCTTGTAACCGCAGTGAGCAGCATTGATGGTGTGGTCAATGTGGTCTTTGCGTTGCCAGCGGCGGATGTGGCTCTGGCACCAAATGAAATCATGATCGTTGGCGTTGTTACGCCTACCTATCTCAATTGGCCCTAATGGCTGAACCATTCACATTTAGAGACTTTTCTTTTCGCATATCACCGCCATGGCTGCGGAGGTTTGTGGGGCGTAGATTTGTGGGCGGTGCCATTGGCCTGACTTATGACCTGCTGTCAGAGGGGGCTGCGCAAGCGCTCAAAGCTCCGTGGCTGTTATCCAACAGCAGCCCAGATGATGCACTGCCATCCATTGGCACAGAGCGCTCGATGCCTCGCTACCCTGCAGACAGCAACGCTACATATCGAGCGAGGCTGCACAAAGCTTGGGATACGTGGCAGCACGCTGGCAACGGCGTGGCCATTGTCGAGCAGCTCGAGGCAGCTGGATACACCAACACGCTGGTAATCCCAGCGAGCAACAACGATGAGCGACCAGAGCGCCAGAGCTGGCGCTTTGAGGAGCCACACGCCAAAGATGAGACGTTGAACCTGCTGCTGTTCGACATTGGCGTGAGCGCATTCAGTGAGATTTTGCGGCTCGATGGCCAGGATTGGGCAGATCTAGGATACCGCGTCAACTGGGCAGTCACGCTGCGAGGAACCACAGCCAATGATGGGCGCACATTCACCATCAGGGCGCTGAATGGGCCCATCCTAGAGCTTTTTGATACCTCAGGGGCCACCAACCCGCTTGTGACAGAGGGGCCCGTGGTGGCGCAGCTGCTGGCCTGCTGGTGGTCGCGGTTTGTCGTTGTAATCGAGCAGCCACATCCCTGGGTGCCCTGGATTTGTGGCAACGGCTTCCTGGTGGCCAGTGGCGATGATGCGCATACAGTTGGCAGCACTGCCACGGTTGGCGAAGTGCGCACAACCAAGGCAATTGCGCGCAAATGGAAAAGCGGCCACAGCATAAACCCCTATCTTTTGATAGTGTTGTCGGGCGAATATGTTGGAGACCCAGATTTGATTTGTGGAGGTGGTGCGGTTGTTGGTGGCGACACCATCAAATGGATGCACCAGGTTTGATCTATGCCAGTGATTATTGCACCAGTTGACGCCTACCCTGCCAATTTCACGACTTTTGCCGATGGTGACGCGGTCAATCAGGCAAACTTCGTCAATAACATGCAGGAGTTTGCGGACGCCATAGCCTACCTGCGCAACCGCACGCTGCCAGCTGTGCCATTTACGCTATCGCAGCCACTTGGCGGGCCAGCTGGCCAAACTGGTGCCGCTTTTGCGTACAACAGCACAACCAAGCTGTGGCGAGAGACGTTAGCGGCTGGCGACACCATCACATGGGGGGCTGATTTGGGCGCCACACTGCCTGCTGGTGGCCCCTTTAGAATCGTATCTGTTACATGCTGGACAAGGTGTGTTACCCACCCAGCTGGAGCACCCCCGGTTCCTGCGCAGGCCATAAGCCTGGATTACCATGACCCAGCCGGAGGCAGTGCCATTGCGCAAAATGTCACCAGCTTTTCGGATCCATCAAATGGCGCTGACCTGGCCACCCTACATTCATTTGGCAGCGGCGTCATTGCCCACACAATTGTCGCTGGTGGTAGTTATTCTGTCACCTATACATCTGAAATTGGCGCTGGGCCAGATACTGATATCCACGCGATTCTGTTTGCAGTCGAACCGGTGTAATCATGGGCCTTGGCACAACTGACTGGCTGGCTGAGCTGCTTGGCCCAAATATCTACAGCGCTGGAACGCTAGTCCAGCCCAATAGCTCGAGCCTCAATTTCATTGGTCCGACGATTGCCTACAACCCAGTAACCAAGCGCATTGACATCACCGCAGTCAGCGGTGGTGGAAGCACATTGGTGGTGGCAAACATTGCCTCGCTGGGTGCTGTGGATGACGCGCTGCTAGATGATGGCGCAATTGCAGCGATGGCCAGCATTCGCGACATGTGGTGGCTTGATAAGACCAGCGCACTGGGCGCTGATGGGATCACGGTCATCAATACTTTGAGCGGCGCTGGCAAGTGGGTTCGCGCTTGCCAAAGCAATGCCAGGTGGAGAGCGCAGCCAACGTGGCACATCAACCAGGCTGTTGGCAGCGATGAAAACAGTGGCCTGACAGCTGGCATGCCGCTGGCAAGCCATGAGGAGTTTCAGCGCCGCGTCGCAGATGCTGACCAGCCCATTGAAATCGCCATGGTGGTGACCTTTGCTGCCAATTATGTTGGAGATATTGAGAACCGGATCCCAGTTAGCCAATTGGCTCCATATGGCAGCATAAGCTACGAAGGAACTCGCACTGTGCTATTTAGCGGCTCATTCACGGCTGTAACTGCATGGGCTGCGCCTGGCACTGTGGGAACCATGACAGATGCGGCACTGCCTGCCAGCTGGGCTGCCAGCGGAGGGCTAGAGCGGCTCTGCGTGCTCACAAGTGGTCCAAATGCTGGCGCTGCATCATGGGTGATGGTCGAGCCTGTAGCAAAGACCGCTAGGTACAATGGCTTTTTCGATGAGACCACATTTGCAACGCATGACCCAGCGCCAGCAGAGACATATGATGCTGTCCAGCTAACCCAGCTGACGGGCAAGATTTCTCAAGATGCGCCTGGCTGGATCCAGTTCAAAAACCTCCACATCAACCCACCGCTTGGGTTTGACAGGGGAATCCAAATCACAAGCGGCTTTGCATCATTTACCTTTTGCCATCTCGAGATGAACAGCCCCTACTTTGCTGGGCCATCCCTGTTTGGTGCTAGTGTCAACGGATGCAACGTCGAATGTTTATCAACCAGTCTGAGGGCATTCAATGCGCAGCTTTTCCTGTGGTCCAACTGGATTAGGGGCAGCGTTGTGGCTGGCAATGGCAGCTACATAGACATGCTGTCGCGAAACGTTGCGCAATTTACCGGTCCAGCGACGTCTGAAATAGGGGCTGAGGCAGATGGAACGTTTAGGGTTGGCCCTAGCGGCGAATGGGTGGTGGTAGACCAGGTTTCAGCGGCAAGCAGGCCGGTCAGATGCGAGACCCATGGCAATGTTATTATACGTGGAATTGTGTGGGGGATTGGCAACGTGGTTGACTATGTCGTTGAGGTTGATAGCGGCGGGATGCTCATCTATGCGATCCCGGCAGCCTCTCGCTTTGCGCTGGCAGCGCCAACCGTTGCTGATGTGCTGGTTGGCAGCGTGCCAACCCTGATCGCTGGCTTGCCAGTTGTGGATTTGAGCAAAGGCGCCTTTGCGGTTGAGGAGTAGCGATGCCAGTGATCGACATTCAGTCCATGAGCGAATATGAGCCAACCAGGCTGGCAAACCCAGGCGCACTCATTCGCCTGGTGCTCGGTGGCGGTAGGATGACCCTGTTTTTTCCAAGCGGCCATGGCATGGCTCGTTTTGAGGTGCACTAATGGCCATTGCAGCTAAAGGCCCAGCCGGCGCTGAGATCCTAGAGCTAGATGACGGCGCAGCCGCTGGGCTGTCCTCGCCCAACACTATTCGTTTGCGCGCAAACATTGGCACAGGTGATGCTGAGGTCAGCGCATTTGGCGGCGCCTACACGTCGATCACAGGAGGTGGCGGCCCGACAGCCATCCAAACCGGTGACACCGTGTGGGTTGATTCCGTCAACGGCAACGATGGCACAGGGTTATCCGGTC
>Ga0255049_10000304_pt1 | contig 30612 bp, 28 predicted proteins | sample JV7_2_3_MG_FD_183615 | JGI IMG/M metagenome (GOLD analysis project Ga0255049, IMG submission 183615) | Seawater microbial communities from Jervis Inlet, British Columbia, Canada - JV7_2_3 | ecosystem: Environmental > Aquatic > Marine > Inlet | place: Canada: British Columbia | collected 2016-10-06 | reverse complement strand
CTGTAGTCGTTGTCGTATGTTCACAGAGAACGAGCTGTGTTCGATTTGTTCTGCCAGCGGTCGAGATACAGCACAGCTATGTGTTGTCGAGTCGCCGGCTGATGTGATGGCAATTGAGGATGCGACTGGATTCCGTGGACAGTATTTCGTGTTGATGGGTCATCTCTCACCGCTGGATGGCATCGGCCCGGAAGAACTGGGACTGAGTAAACTCGAAGAATGGTTGGGCGATGGTGAAGTCAAAGAGTTGATCATCGCCACCAACCCCACTGTGGAAGGTGACGCGACGGCCCACTATCTGGCCGACCTCGCGTTGCGAAACAGTGTAACGGCAAGTCGGATCGCACACGGCGTGCCACTTGGTGGGGAACTTGAATATGTGGATGGCGGCACGCTATCGCATGCGTTTTATGGCCGGCGGGCCGTTGACTAGAGGATTGGATGGTGGAATCAAATTTAGATTGCCTGTTTTGTAAGATTCTTGCTGGCGATATTCCAGCCGATATTATCTACGAGTCCGACACGGCGATTGCGTTTCGTGACATCAATCCACAGGCACCGACACACGTACTGATAATCCCTCGCAAACACATTTCGACAATTAACGAGATTACCGTGGATGATCAGGCGCTCGTCGGGAGCCTGTATTCAGCGGCGCAGGATATTGCAGCGGCAGAGGGTTTCGCTGACGAAGGCTATCGCGTAGCAATGAATTGCAACGAGGCAGCGGGTCAAACCGTTTTCCATATCCACCTGCACTTGCTCGGGGGCAGGGCATTCAGCTGGCCGCCGGGTTAATAGCGACCTTCGGATAACTTTTCGGTCAGATTTACCACGCGCTTGAAACTCTCGTAACGGCGATAACTGATGCTGCCCTGTTCGACGGCGTCTTTTACCGCGCATCCTGGCTCACGTAAATGGCGGCAATTGGCGAAGCGGCAGGATTGTGCCGTGGCCGCGATCTCTCGAAATCCCAGAGCCGCATCGCTTATCGCCGAAAGTGCCGGTGCGTAATCGCGAACGCCCGGCGAATCGATGATCGATCCTCCACCTTCCAAGGGGATCATGACTGAGTTCACCGTTGTGTGGCGACCTTCGCCTGTCTTGCTGGATATATCTGCGACGCGTTGCTGCGACGCTGTCACCAGGTGATTGATCAGGCTCGACTTGCCGACTCCGGATTGACCGACAACTATTCCGCACTTGTTTGATAGTAGCTTCAGAATCTTCTTAGTGCCTTGTCCTGTCGTGGCGCTGCACTCTATGACAGGCAGGCCGATATCCCGGTATTCCTGTAGTTCCGGAATTTCGATGTCATGCCCGACGAGCAGATCAATCTTGTTAAAAACGACAACGGCATCGACCCCCATTAATTCCGCGGCACAAAGATAACGATCAACGATATACCAGTCCGGTAATGGCGAGACTGACGCCATGACGACCAGCGTGTCGACATTGGCCGCCAGCACTTCAATCTGGCCGCGCAGGTTCGGCCGCGTCAGCTCGTTTCGCCGCTCGCCAATACTGGTGATCAGCCAGTCAGTTTCATTTTCGATGGGTTCCGCAGTCACGGCGTCACCGCAAACGGCTTTTATGCGTTTGCCCTTGATTCGCGCATCCACTTTCTCGCCGCTGGCAAGAAGCAGCCCCATGCGGCGGCTGTAGGTGGCGATTACCGTTGCGGATTCATCACTCATTGGCGAAGTATGCCGCCATGCAGGCAGCCTTGCACTCTCCGGCCATGTAAACTACGGCAGTCCTGATAACTGAGGCCTTCAAAACATGCCAGACACTGCACCGGATCGATCGACCAACCTGATCTGGATCGATCTTGAGATGACCGGACTTTGCACACAGAGCGACACCATCATTGAGATAGCCACGATTGTTACGGATAAATACCTGACGGAGTTGGCAGTCGGCCCTGTGCTGGCCATACATCAGTCTGCGGAAGTGATGGGCGGGATGGATGAATGGAACACACGGCAGCACGGCAAGTCCGGTCTCATTGACAGGGTTTCGAAGAGCCATACCAGCGCTCCCGAAGCCGAGCAAGCTACGATCGAGTTCCTGGGCGAATGGGTTGAGGAGGGTGCCTCACCAATGTGCGGCAACAGCATCTGTCAGGACAGGCGCTTTCTTGCACGAGAAATGCCAACACTCGAAAAGTTTTTTCATTACCGCAATCTCGATGTCAGCACCCTGAAAATACTCGCGTCACTTTGGGCTCCTGAAGTAGCAAAGGGGTACAACAAGGACTCTGCACACCTGGCCTTGTCCGACATACGCGACTCGATCGAAGAACTCATCTGGTATCGCGAACACCTGATAGACGCGGCTGCATTGAGCGGCGATGCCGGGCATGACTGATAAACCATTCTCCGAATATGCGGAACGCAACGGCGCACCGATACTGGACGTCTTGCGAAACGAATTTGCGAATAGTACGAAGGTCCTTGAGATCGGTTCAGGTACTGGCCAGCATGCGGTGCGTATCGCGAAAGCGCTGCCGTTCCTGCAGTGGCAAACCAGCGACCTGGACGAGAACCACGACGGCATCCTTGCTTGGGTAGATTACTCAGGCCTGGCGAATTTGATGCCGCCACTGTCTCTGAATGTGTTGACCAGCGATGTGCCAGCGGCGTTCTGTGATGCAGCGTTCTCATCGAATACTGCACACATCATGAGCGGTGAGGCTGTGCAGAAGATGTTTGATGTCGTGGGCAATGCACTTACAGATCGAGGAGTGTTTTGTCTGTACGGACCCTTTCGCCAGGGTGGTGAATTCAATACGCCCAGCAATGCAGCCTTTCACAAGACACTCCGCTCGCGTGATCCGGCGATGGGGATTCGGCACCTTGAGTCACTCGATGATTACGCCCGTGATAACAACATGGCTCGAGCCAGGCTCTATACGATGCCGGCAAACAACCACATCGCCGTCTGGCACAAGGCAGCGGCATGACAATACATACCGGTGGCTGCCATTGCGGCAGCGTTCAATTCGAGATCGAGGCGCCGGCGGCCATTCAAGCGTCGCGATGTAATTGCAGTATTTGCAACATGAGCGGATTTCTACACCTGTTTGTGTCGAACAAGAAGTTTCGCCTGCTAAAGGGCGAGGATGCGCTAACGACCTACACCTTTAACACCGGCGTCGCGCAGCACCATTTCTGCAAGCACTGCGGCGTAAAATCCTATTACGTACCTCGTTCTCATCCGGATGGTCTCAGCATTAACGTCAACTGCCTTGATCCATCAACTGTCGTATCTGTTGAGGAGACGCCGTTTGACGGCCGCAACTGGGAACAGAACATTTCTGAACTGTCGCCGATAAGCGACTGATTTGGCTAATCTTTACTTGGCAGGAGAGGCTGGCTTGTCATATTATTGCGAAATGATGAAAAGCATACTGCGTTCTTTACTGTTTATCCTGATATTGGCTGCTCCATTCGCTCATGGTGCTCCCGCCTGGGTCAGCGATGAATTCGAAATCATGTTGCGCTCCGGGCCGAGCACCAGCAATGCGATTCAGCTCATGGTCGGTAGCGGCATGCAGCTTGAGATTCTGGAAAGTGATGCGGAGTCCGGCTACTCGCGGGTCAGAACGCCGGGCGGAACCGAAGGCTGGGTGTTGACCCGATATCTCATGAACGAACGCAGCGCCCGGGAGCAACTTGAGATTCTGACCGGTGAGTTGACGAGCGCAAACTCTCGCGGCACGTCATTGGGGTCTCAATTAACAGCGATCAAGGGCGAGTATGATGCTGCCGATCGACGTATCGACACTCTTGAAAGAGAGAAGGCCGCAGCCGAAAAGGAGCTTGCCGAGATTCGGCGAACCGCTGCAAACGTTCTTGGCATCAACGAGCAGAACAAGTCGCTGCTGGACGAGGTTGCGAGCGCGGAAATCCGTGCCGATACATTGGAACAGGAGAATCGTCAGCTTTCAGGCCAGACGACGCGTTACTGGTTCATGTCCGGAGCGCTCGTATTACTCGTTGGCGTTATTCTTGGCATCTGGCTGCCACGGATACGCTGGCAACGCCGCTCAGGCTACGACCGTTTCTGATTCGCGTCAGACTTTCTCGCCAGCAAGAAACATCCACGTCTCAACAACCGTATCGGGGTTCAGAGACATGCTCTCAATACCCTGATCGAGTAGCCAGCGTGCCAGATCCGGGTAATCTGAAGGGCCCTGGCCACAAATACCGACGTATTTGTTCTGCGCCTTGCAAGCTGTAATCGTCATTGCCAGCAGCGCTTTCACGGCATCGTCACGTTCATCAAATGTGTCGGCGATAAGTGCCGAATCCCGATCAAGCCCGAGTGCGAGCTGCGTCATATCGTTCGAGCCGATCGACATACCATCAAAGTGTTCCAGGTATTGATCTGCGAGCAATGCGTTCGTCGGTAGCTCGGACATCATGATGATTTTCAAATCATCTTTGCCGCGCTCCAGGCCGTTCTCAGCCATCACGTCGATGACGTCTTTGGCTTGCTGCACAGTACGGACGAATGGAATCATGATCTGTACGTTGGTTAGCCCCATATCATTGCGCACGCGTTTCAGCGCCTCGCATTCGAGGTCGAAGCAGGGCCGGAAGCTCTCGGAGACGTAGCGTGCTGCACCACGAAAACCGAGCATCGGATTCTCTTCGTCAGGTTCGTAAGCGCGGCCGCCGATCAGGTTGGCGTACTCGTTGGACTTGAAGTCAGACGTTCGCACGATGACTGGCTCGGGTGCGAAAGCGGCTGCGATAGTCGCAACGCCTTCGGCGAGTTTGTCGACAAAGAACCCGACAGGATCGCTATATCCCGCCATTTGGTCATCGACCGCTGCTCGGGTGCTGTCGTCGAGCGCATCGTAATCGAGCAGGGCCTGCGGATGTACGCCGATCATGCGATTGATTATGAATTCCAGCCTCGCCAGACCGACACCGCGGTTCGGAATACTGGCGAAATCGAATGCGCGATCCGGATTGCCGACATTCATCATGATCTTTACCGGAATGTCGGGTAATGAGTCGAGTTCAATTTGCGTTTGCACGAATTCGAGATTGCCCTCATAGACGAATCCTTCATCGCCCTCAGCGCAACTGACGGTAACGTCAATATTGTCCTGAATTTTCTCGGTCGCATCGCCACAGCCCACAACAGCCGGTATACCGAGCTCTCGGGCGATAATGGCCGCATGACAGGTTCTGCCGCCACGGTTCGTTACGATGGCAGAGGCGCGCTTCATGACCGGCTCCCAGTCCGGGTCCGTCATATCAGAGACCAGAACATCACCGGCCTGAACACGGCCCATTTCGCTAACGTCGCGAATGATTTTCGTTTTACCGGCACCGATCTTCTGCCCAATGCTGCGTCCGGAAGTAATAATGTTGGAGTGGGCTTTGAGCGTGTAGCGCTGGATAGTACGGCCACTGCGACTCTGCACGGTCTCCGGGCGGGCCTGCAGAATGTAGAGCTTGCCGTCGTTTCCGTCTTTGCCCCACTCGATGTCCATCGGACGCTGGTAGTGATCTTCGATGGTGACCGCCATTTTCGACAACGCGGTGACGTCTTCATCGGTCAACGAGAATGACATGCTGTCTTTTTCATCGACATCGACAGTGTCTACTGTCTTGCCGGGCTGTGGATTGTCACTATAGACCATTTTGAGCGCTTTACTGCCCAGGTTCTTGCGCAGAATCGCTCGTTTGCCGGCGGCAAGAGCAGGCTTGTACACATAGAATTCGTCCGGATTTACGGCGCCCTGGACCACCGTCTCGCCGAGTCCGTAGGACGCTGTGATGAATACGGCGTCCCTGAAACCCGACTCGGTGTCGAGAGTGAACATTACACCCGCAGCACCAAGGTCACTGCGAACCATCGTTTGAATGCCCGCTGAGAGCGCCACCAGGCTGTGGTCAAAGCCCTGATGCACGCGATACGAGATGGCGCGATCGTTGAACAAAGAGGCAAATACCTGATGCATTGCTTCGATGACATTGTCCAGGCCACGAATATTTAAAAAGGTCTCCTGCTGACCCGCAAATGACGCTTCGGGAAGGTCTTCCGCAGTGGCCGAACTACGTACCGCAACGGTGATGTCGTTGCCACCACTCATTTCGGTCCAGGCTGCGTTGATGTCTTCAGTCAGTTTCGGCGGCAGGGGAGTCGCGAGTATCCAGTTCCGAATCTGCTCGCCGGCTGACGTTAATGCGGCGATGTCATCGACATCCAGATCGTCGAGAATGCCATTGATCCGCTTGTCGAGGCCATCGGCTTTAAGGAAGTCGCGATAAGCAGCGGCGGTCGTCGCAAATCCGCCCGGGACGGTGACCCCCAGATTGCTCAAATTTCTGATCATCTCACCGAGAGATGCGTTCTTGCCCCCGACCGTTTCGACATCATTCATGCCAAGCTCATCAAGCTTGATAACGTAAGGCTCCAAGATTTACTCCCTTGTTTTCCGTGACAGAAAATGGACAATCCATCGGATGGTAGAACGCACTGTATTTTTTCTCTCGGACCAGACCGCTGTTACCGCAGAAACGCTCGGTCACAGTCTGCTCACGCAATTTTCGGCTCAGAATTTTCGGAAAATGACTTTGCCATTTATAGATACCGAAGACAAGGCGAGGGAGGCTGTGCGTACCATAAACGCGGTACAGGAATCCGGTGCGCCGAAGCCGATCGTATTTTCGACGCTGGTACAAGGTGAATATCGAGCGATCCTGAAGGAGGCGAATGGCCTGCATCTGGACATCTTCGATGTATTCCTCGATCCACTTGCGGCCGAATTGGATGAAGAGCCGAACTTTGAGCCCGGCCGTGCGCATGGCATGAGCGATATCGATGCGTATATGAAGCGTATTGAGGCGACCAACTTCGCGCTGGCCAATGACGATGGAGGTATAAGCCGCAATTACGATGTCGCCGACGTGATACTGGTCGGAGTATCGCGCTCCGGCAAGACGCCAACCTGTTTGTACCTTGCGCTGCAATACGGCGTTTACGCGGCAAACTATCCGCTGACCGACGAAGAGTTTGAAAGCGGCAAGCTGCCGGATTTCCTCTTGAAGCAAAAAGAAAAATTGTTCGGTCTGTCCATTGATCCGGACAGGCTGCGCCAAATACGCAAAGAACGCCGCGCTATGGGAAAGTACTCTTCAGCACAGCAAGTGAGATTTGAGTTGCGTGAGACGGAAAAGATATTTCGTCGATACGGGATTCCGCACGTGGATACGACGAAATTTTCGATTGAAGAGATTTCGAGCAGAATTCTCGATAGTACAGGTGTTGAGCGCCGAGTACGACCCTGATATTGCGGCTCTCTGCCTGCTATATTGAATAGCATGTTGCTTGATTCCAAACTGGTCCCAGAGACGATTGTCAGACCGAATAGCTTTGTCGGTTTGATGGCGCTTTATGAAAGCAACTTTCTGCGCCTGCTACAACTGATCCCGGAAATAGGGCGCCTCGACGGCTGCTTCCGATCTCGCGTAGCCGGAGATTGTGATTTGTTTGTTGAGATTATCGAAACGAGCCGATACACGGTCACATTATCGCTGACCTATCACCTGCCGACTGACGAAGGACTGCTGACGGACCCGGACATCACTGTTCGCGTTTATCTGGATGGTCAACAAGCGGAGGTACTGGCGATCGGCGAGCGACAGCGGCACGAGGCGCTGCGACGCCTTGTATTCGAGCACCGGGAAAAACTCGACCGGCGCTGGCGCTTCAATATCGTGCTCAATAAGTGGCTCGACTACCTCTACGATCAGGGTCACTTGATCCTCGACCGCTAGCACAGCCGGAAACTATCAATCTGGCAGTTGTCAAAACTGTCGATTCAGTCGGAGTACCGCGGGCAATCAATTGTCATTATTGGCGCTGGATTTGACGCCGAGCCTACGTTCGGCAACCGTGGATTATGTAAGGCGAGCTGAAGTGACAGGCCTGATAGGAATATTCAAAGCCGCACCGGAAGTGGTCGAGGACAACGAAAAGTTGGTCGACCTGTTTCGTAATCGTGCCGAACTCAAGAAAGAGTTCGCGGCACTGCGTAACGAAAAATACCAGCTGCAGGATCGCGTCAAGCAACATGAAGGCGCCACAGCACGCGTGCAACAGAAAATGGACCACCTGGAGAGCCTGTTACTTGACCGGGAGTGGGTTCACAACGTCGTCGCTTTTTATCAACTACGGGGTCTTGCAGCACACTGTAATGTCAAACTATCCCGGTTTGCAGAAGAGCTTAAGCAACAGCGAGAACAACGGGTGCACAGCAAAACGTTGGATGCCTGGAATGAGCAGCGCAATAGCGAGGCTGCAAGCATTGAAGGTGAGATTGGCGAACATCGTCTTCAGGTCCAGCTGCTGGAAGATCAGTTGCAGGTCGAACGTCACAAACTGGCGACGATGAATGGCGTGTCAAAAATGTTTCGCGGACGCAGTCTGGAGACTGAGATTGACCTGATTTCGGCCCGCATCGATGCAGGCCAGGCCAGAGAGCAGGAATTATTGCAGGGCCTGGACAAAGTCCACAACGCAACTCCACCAGATCACGGAGGGCTTGATGACATGACCAAACGCTCGGTAAATTTCATGATCCTGTCGTTTGCGCAACAGCTCTATTTACATTTCGCTGAAGATAATCTTGCGCAGTTCGCAAAGGAAGCGAGCGAGAAGAGCGTCGGCGCGGTCAATTACGGCACCAAGTACGAGTGTGACGAAATTATTGAAAAAATTGAGAAACGCTGGGACTCAATGGAAAGTGTCACCGATTTCGCTGACGTATTGCAGCATCGAGCAAAACTTATCGCGAAACAGGCCGTATTTCGAAATGACGGTGACGTGATTCCTGCGGCAGGAACTGTTGCAACAGTATTCGCGATTGACCCGAACGGGGTCGTTAAGAAAAAAGACGCCAATTTACTTGGCGACAATTACTTTGGGATTTCTAAAATTCTGAGCAGGTAGGCCTAGATATCGCGGCGGTACATTTGCTTCTTGTAACGCGAGAAGTCCGCGTCGGAAACGCCCGGTAACTCGGTATTCATTCCTGACTCCGGCACCGCACTCTCATCATCAGTCGCTGGCTCAGGTTTCTCATCTGTTCCGGCCATCGGCGGCGTATGTGACATTCTGAATGCTTCTCGAATGGCTGCAGCTGCGCGCGGCGCCAACAGGCTGGCGGACGAGGTTGTTTCGCTAGCGTCAATGTTCGCTATGGCCTGTTCGTCGGCATTGGGTTCGGCAGGATTGCTGTGGCTGACTAACTCAGTAGTCAGAATATCGGCAGGTATTTCGAGGGTAGCTCTTGTAGATTCTTCAGGGCAATCAATCCGAGCGGACGTTGCGGCCAGGGCAGGTGTCGTGCAAATGCCAGCCAAAACGACCAACACCGCGCTCGCGGCAACGGTGTTCTGCTGCTTTGGCTTGTTGCTACGCCTGTCTAACATAAGCCCCTCCGTCAGGTGTTATAGTCGAGTATAACACCTCGTCAAAGGCACGCAAGTCGATCTGATTATGGCCGTATCTGTGCCGTTTGTGCCGGCGTCGCGTTTATCTCACGCATCGTCGCCATATCCGTGACAATTTTTGCCGCCTGGTCAAGTTGTACGTCAGGCCTGTCTTCGTCATCGATGTCATCAAGGCTTTCGAGCGGTTCGAGGTGCAATGCCTGGCGCCTTAAGTTCTCATCCTTCAGCGCATCAGCAAGTTCGCGCTCACGTGTTTCACGACGTGTATCGATATTCAGCGATAAGGTTTTCTGGTCACGAATTCGCTTGCCGGCCTGAATTCGTTCCATTTGATACTGGAAGTTAGGGTCGTCCCTGGATCGCGCGACGTGATTTGCCGTCAATGACTCGATGGTAATGTCGAGCGGCGTGCCGGCGTCGAAACGTGTGGTATCGACGGTATCCCAGGGCAGGGCGTTCTCACGGGCGCTTTCGCCGACTATCTCTGTGTCGATGCTCGACGGCAGTTCGATATCCGGGTGCACGCCACGGTGCTGGGTGCTTTCTCCCGTTACCCGGTAGTACTTGCCGATGGTTAAAGTCAGCTGTCCAAATCCTTTCTCGTCCTCACTGCGGAAGTACTGATCCAGTGAGTAGAGATTTTGTACGGTACCTTTGCCGAACGTCTGCTGTCCAACGATGACTCCACGTGCGTAATCCTGAATCGCCCCTGCAAAAATTTCGGATGCCGAGGCGCTGAAGCGATCGACGAGAACAACCAGTGGTCCGTTGTAGGCTACGCGAGCAACAGGATCCGGGTCGTCCAGGCGCTGTGGTGGATTGCGGCTGACGTTGACGGAGTTTCGCAACTGGACGATCGGTCCATTGTCGATGAACAAACCAGAGAGCGCCGTCGCCTCGGTCAGGTGACCGCCGCCATTGCCGCGCATGTCGATGACCAAACCGTCAATGCCTTCTTTCTCAAGTTCACCGACGAGTCGCTTAACATCCTTGGTGACGCTGGTGAAATTGGTGTCACCGTTCGTCAAGGCGCGGTAATCACGGTAGAAGCCGGGAACTTCTATCACACCAATCGACCATTCACGGCCCTCGCGTGGCACTTTTAATATGTCGCTCTTGGCGGCCTGTTCTTCGAGCTTAACGGCTCCGCGCGTCAGCTGAATAATCTCTTTTGGGTTGCCCGGTACGGAGTTTGCAGGGATGACTTGCAGGCGGACAACGGATTGTTTCGGTCCGCGAATAAGGTCTACCACGTCGTCCAGTCGCCAGCCGATAACATCAACGAAATCGCCCTCGGCACCCTGGGCAACGGCAGTAATTCGGTCGTCCCGCTTCAAGGTGCCATCGAAATCGGCCGGGCCACCGCGAATGATATTCACGATGCGAACGAAATCATCTTCTGTTTGCAGGGTTGCGCCAATACCGACATACGACAAACTCATTGCGATTCGATACTCGTCGGCGTTGCGTGGCGATAGATAGCTGGAATGCGGATCAACAGCGTGCGCGAACGTGTTCATGAAGCGCTCAAATACGTCGTCGTTGTTGACCTGATCAAGGCGCTTTATGAATCCTTTGTAACGTTTAGTGAGTACATCATGAATCTTGTCCCAGGGCTCGTCTTCAAGCGCCAGTGACAGTGCGTCATTGACGACTCGCTTACGCCATATTTTGTCCAGCGCCTGCGAGTCTGCGGCCCATGGATCATCAGTACGATCAAACTGGAACTCGAGATCTGTCAAATAATCTGGTTCTGTTTCGAGTTGCGCCAGTGCGAAATCCAGTCGCTCGCGTACGCGGGTCTGATAGACCTCGAACATCTCATAGACGGGATCAAGGGATTTGCTCTTGACTATATCGTCAAGCTCGTAGCGATAACGCTCGAAATACTCGATGTCGGAAACCAGCAAGTACATGCGGTTGCGATCAAGATTTTCGATATAAAAGTCGAGCACTTTCGATGACAGCTCGTCATCAACCGACATCTGGTTGTAATGTGACTTCTGCACGAACTGTGCTACCAGTTCAGCGATATTTTCATGTCGCGGTTCGGGATAAAGCAGAGTGGGGGAGAGAAACAGATTATTCTCAAGCGCCGATGTGTCGCCCTCGTTGTTACTTAGGGCCGGCAGCGACATCAGAGCAAGCAATGCGATAGCAATGCTGCGGCTCAGGCGTTGTTCAAATATCGTCAAAATTTTCTCCACGTCAGTCATGACTGTTTTGCAATTCGTTCGGTCCGGCTAGGCTAGATGTCTGACGCCCTGTGATCAAGGGCATAATCGTCATAATTTCAGTAACATTACTGATTATCTAGACCATTTTGGAAAGTATTGATGCGACCTATTGCCGCCGTTACCCTGATTGTCCTTGGATCCTGCTTCGCTATCATGGTCAGTCTTGCCGCTGTCATCATCGTCGTTTTGGTGCTCGGTGATGAATATCCTCGCCTGCAGCATGAATTTGATCCACTGCTCCGCAGCCTCGCCATCTTTGTTGCTATGACCATTATTGCGACGGCGAGTTTCTTCGCTTTGCTGAAAAGTCACAGTGCACGCTACTGGGCGCAAGCGGCAATGTGGGGCGGATTATTGCTCACCGGCTGGTATTACTGGCCCTGATCGTAGAGGGATCAGCCGGAAAATGGCGATTTGACACTGCGTTTTCGACGTCGACGCATTCGAACCTGCAGTTCTTTACGACGATTGTCCAACCATCCCTCGCGGCTTACTTTGGCTGCGTGGCCCTGTTCTTGCAGCATTCGGCTCCGATACTCGCAAAAATCACGATAGGCCTCGACTTCGTGTTTCAGCTCTCTGGCCACGAGTTCGATCATGATGGCGTCGTCCAGAAACCCCAGCCCTGGAATACTGTCCGGGATCAGATCTTCGGGTTCCGCGAAGTAGGCAAGGGCGTTGAGTACGCGAGTCGCCTCTTGATGCGGTAATCGCCACTCAATGTCCGAGAGCATGCGAATCATCAGTTTGAGGTTATGTAAGCGATCAACGATAAATCCCGGTGCCGTCGATATTTCAGCGCTCGCCAGCAGCTCTTCGGCTGACGCAACGATATCCTCAGGCGGCAGGCGGGAAGCTGCACGCCTGGCTTCCTCCATGATCAGCCGGAAGTGCTTCAGGTCGTTATCGTCAAGCTCGAATGAGATACGCAATGGCAATCTGATGCTCCATCAGGTCGGGCAGCGCAGATTATCATGAAGGTAATTGCGAAGGAATTTACTTGCGGAAGCGGTTGCTCCAGTTCTTGGAACGATCGAAGCCACCCGTATTGTAGGGATCAATGCCAGTTTCTTCGCCGGAGTCGACCAGAGAATCGTCCAGAATCTTCAGGGTTTCGTGTGTTCCGGTGTCTTCCCGGACGTATTTATTTCGGATAAGTACGTTCTTCCCGGGACCCGCATCCTCGATCTTGCCGGTAAGCGGCACCTCTTCGTCGACAGATGCCTTCGCGGGAGCTGGCGGGGCACGCCGTTCAGGGCGCGGCGAAACATGTGCGCCAGTCCGCCGAAAATCGTCCGGCGGAGATGGTTTTTCGGCGGAAAATCGAGCTTCCAGCCAGTTTTTGAGTCTCTCCATCATTATTTGATGCCGTATATGTCATCTGTAGGGCGAACGCAATATCGCCAGCAAAGGTCATTTTACTAACAGTGGCGCCAGGAAATGGAATAACTTTCGATAATTGTGATGCAGGTCACATTCTGTTGAGGCAGAAGCAAAAACCAGGGTGGATGCGATTATCGACCGGAAATTCGCCAGGCGAAGACCATTAGCCGCAAGCATTGCCAGCCCAGATAAGGGGACAAGATCAGAAACCAGGCAACATTATCGCCACTTCGAACCTTGCCTGCCAGCGTTCCGAAGAAATCTCCATAGCCGATGCCAACATAGGTGCCGAAAACAGACTGTCCGACCAAATAGATCAGGATTGGCATGATGACCAGACCCAGAAAAAGTAGTCCGGTGAATAATGCGATTTCTTTGGTGGCAAGCTGCCTGATACCAGGGGGGGATGTTGTGGTGTTCACTGAGGCCCTTCGGGAGCAATAGCGGTGATCGGGACCACTATCGTTGCTTACCTCAGGTAGGAGGTCAAGATGCCTTTGTAATTGAGGCCTCAGGCGCTTGCGCGTGTCGTCGCCGGTAGATAAAGACTCCCAGGTGGATACACGCGGCCGAGAACAGCAGGTAGTGCGGCAGCACCCAGAACCATTCGCTGATATACAAGGTCGCGAAGAATGCAACGAATCCTGAAGTTAAATAGAAGTATGGGAGTACATCGTAGAGAAGCTTGGGGAGCCATATTTTCCTGTTAGCAAGCTTGCCCGTGCTACGGGTGGCTTGTTGGGTTTCCGACAGAGCTATCGGCTTCCGTGCAGCTTGGCTAATCATTGGCTGGTATCACAATCCCTGTAATTACAGGGAAGCCTAGACCATGACGGCAGAAAAGACCGTGAAAGTCCTCACAGTTCGATGGAGCACAGCACTAATCGCGCTTCTTGCGTTCCTCGTAGCGGAACCGGGCGTTGCCGATTGCCACAGTGTCACCATGGCAGAGGAAGTGTTCTGAAGTCTTTACCGAATTGACGTGAATGCCGTTCTTGCTGCCCCAGTCAATGATTCGGGTGGTCTCGCCCTCCGTTTGAATCACGGCATGTCGGCGGCTGACATATTCTGCTTTTAGCTGAATGTCATTGTCTTTAGTTCGTCCGATCGTCAAGCGGTCCTTGAACAAGGGGAACTGCAGCAACTGATCATCTACCGTGCCGATCAATACTCTGCTCATTCTATCGGCGGGCAACCGCTGCTCGTGCGGTTCGTTGCTGAAACTGCTCTCCGACATACGGTCATCGATATCCTGAATGACTTCCTCAATCTCTCCAATTGAATCAATCTGTTCTGATTTCTTCGCAAGCTCGGCAAGTAAAACGGTGATCGCCTCGCTCTTCGTTGTTAGCTTCTGCTTATAGCTATCTGCACTACGATTTAGCTTGCCAACCTCCTTTTGTAATTTTTCGATGCGTTCAGATGATTGTTCCTCAGCATCGCCAAGCATTCGCTCAAGCTCACTTTTTAAGCTGCGCGCGTCGACCAGGTCGGATGCGAGCTCGCTGCTCAGCTGCTCCGATTCGACGACCGTGTCTTCTGCTGCGCCAAGATCAAATCGCAGTAATCGGATTTCATCATCGTGAAGACGTTGTATGTCGTTCAGTTTGGCTTGTAGTTTCTCATGTGCCGCTTCAGAGAGTGTCAAACCATCGGAGAGCTGTAAGTTTTTCTGCAATGCTTCGTCGAGTCGTTGTGACAGGCTTTCGACCTCGCGTTCGGCACGCGAATTTGACTCGATCAGGTCCTGAGATTGCTGCCGCAACGAATCGGCATATTCTTCAGTGCGGCTCAATCGTTGTTGCAAGTCGCCTCGTGGCGGTTCTTCAGCCGGGTGTTCGCTATCACTCACATGCTGCGTCGACTCTGTGGCTGAGAGTTGCAGCTCTTCAACGTGTACTGATAATTGGCGGTAGTTGTCTTCCCGCTGCCGAATTTCTGTCTTCAGCGCTGTTATCTTTTGATCGCGCTTCTTGAGCAGTCTTTCTTTTCGAATGACTGCTTCGCGGGACGATGACAACTCGCCGTTGAGTTGCTCGGACTGTGCTTCCCGGGCGCCGATTTCGGTCTCGAGCCCTAACCATTTAGCGTGCAGTTGCTGGATGTCGTATTGCAGATGGCTAATCGTTTTCTTGCGGGAACGCAGGTCGGACTGTAATTCCGATACCGTAATGTCAGGAGTGGGCTGCTCAGCGTCGGCTTGCTCGCTGTTGTACGTTTTCGCGTCGAACTCTGACGCGCCCGATTGCTCCTGTACTAACTGCGCGACTTCCAGCTCTACCGTCGGGTCATCGTCATCGTCGACTAACTCACTGAATTTATTATTTTCATTAGTCATTTCATCAGTTTAGCACGCGATTCGACGATCGCCGCGCGGTCAGCGTAGTTTCTCGGGGGTTACGTCAAATTGCCTAGTCGCAGGAGACCGTTCGACCGGCAGCCCATTCCCGCATGACAGAAATCTTTTCACTGAGAACCACAGACAGTGGTTTCGTTTGTTCGATCTCTATCTCAATATGTTCGCTGTTCAGCGCTTGCTTCTTTGCATGCGCCGCATACAACGCGGCAACGACAGCCTGTTCGATTTCAGCGCCGGAAAAACCCTCCATGGCCGCAGCGAGGCCGGTAATGTCAAATTTGCCTAAGAGCTGGTCGCGACTCGAAAGATGTATAGCCAAAATCGAAGCTCTAATTTCCGGGGTCGGCAGGTCGACAAAGAAGATCTCGTCGAAGCGACCTTTACGAACCAGTTCGGGTGGCAAAGTACTAATGTCATTTGCTGTGGCAACGACGAATACGTGACTTTTCTTCTCGGCCATCCAGGTCAGGAATGTCCCGAGGACTCGTTGGGTTGTCCCTGTTTCGCCAGCCCGTCCGGCAATGCCTTTTTCGATTTCATCAATCCACAGCACACAAGGCGACATGACATCGGCAGTTTTCAGGGACTCGCGCAGTTTGCGCTCCGTTTCGCCGTGGTATTTGTCATAGATGGCACCGAAGTCGAGCCGTAGTAGCGGCACGCCAAAAATCGCAGCGCTTGCCTTGGCGGCCAGGCTCTTGCCGCAGCCCTGAATTCCCAACAACAGAACGCCTTTGGGCGGATCCAGGTGCGCTGCGCTTTCATCGCCGCGAAAGGCCGGCCGGCGTTGTGTTAGCCAGGCTTTCAGCCGTGACAGGCCGCCAACGTCACCGAACGTTGCCGTATCGTATTCAAACTGCAGTGCACCGCCACGATTCAGAAGTTCGTATTTGGCTTGCATGACCTGCGGTAAGTCGCTCTTCGTAATTGCACCGTCTACGTGGATGGCATTGCGTGCCAGCCGTCTTGTATCGCCATATGACAATCCTGCGAGATTACTGACCAACAACTTATGTGCTTTCGGATCGACCTGAACTTTGCTGCCCGGATTGTCACGAGCATATTCATCAACCGTTTCCTGAACTATGCGGGTCCGTTCCTCGTCGTTTGGCAGCGCAATGTCGAAACGCGCACAAAACCCGTCAAGCTCCGTTGGCACCGTAACTTTGTGACTGACCAGGACTATTTGCCTTTCGACGTCCTGATATCTGATGCAGATGTCCTTAAGTAATCGCACGTGTACGGGGTCGTCGAGGAAAGGGTGAAAGTCCAGCAGTACGTACAGGCCAGGCTTCGAGACTGCGCGAATATGTTTGAGGACGTCGGTGGGTTCAGAGTTTACGGATTGTGGCTCAAGCGATATATCCAGGCGTTGCAAACCATCTGTAATGGTCCAGCGAAACAGTGGCATGTAGCTCGTGGTGGAGCGACGCATGGCAATTGCTTGCAGTAGCCCGAGTATCCGTGCCTCGTCCAGTGATTCGATAATTATGATCGGTGTGCGTGATCGCAATATCAACTCAAGGTCATGATTTCCGTCCATTGAAATTCCAGGTCTTCGATTATGGCTGGTGCTATTGACAGCCGGGTAGGTTGTCGAGCTGCAGAGTATCGGATGGTCCTTGCAATGTTTCTACCACGATATTTTCAAGCATTCGCAACGTAACGTGTGAGCGATCAGCCGCCAGTTCGGCAACCACAGCATCCAGGCTGAACTTACCGCCTGACTTTTTTTGAATTTCACTATCTAATTTTCGGAATGTGGTGACGGCGAGCGCGGTGACTGCACCGGTAGATTTCGCGGCACAGAGTTCTCCTGCTTCATTGGCCCATTGAGTTTGCTTCTCCAATGCACGCTGGTAGCGTCGTGTTGTAATTGCTCCGCCTCGTTGCAGTAGCTCAAGACTGTAGTATTCGGCCAGGCCTTCCACAATCCAGTCAAAGCCGCTCGCCGCTGAGATTCCCATCGCGACATGAACGACTTCATGAACCAGAGTGCTGGTTGCATTTTCGCTGATCAATGGCCGGTCTGCGTGAATAAAAATGGAACCCGGTGCAGACAGTCCACCGCGCCACATCGGATCACCGGCACTTACGATTGTGAGGCGCGGAATAGTGTCGGGCAACACCGACGTCAGTTCTGGCAACGTCCAGTTCAATAAAGCCAGCATGTCCATCCGCCGCACAGCCTGACCCTCTGGCGCGGCAACCGCTATGCGTGTTCCAGCAATAGTTTCACGCCGTATGCCAAGTTTACCCATCGCCATCCAGCCACGGGGCTGGTCGAATCGTCTGGCAGGAATTTGCACGTCGATACGACTCTTAAGCGTTGAATATTCCGATACGGCGCTCCAGCCATCGGGCAGTACAAAAGACAGACTTGTCTCGCTGTTTGCGCCTTTCAGCGTTCGAGTGCGTGCCCTCGGAATAATGTCCTCCGCCCGAAAGACGCCCCAATTGCGATCCAGCCACGCATCGTGGCCGGCGCTACCACGTTGGTGATTGATGCGGGTACGCCAGTGCAGGCTACCGCCGGTTTTTCCCGGCGTCCAACGCACCGTGTCTTTGCCCACCAGCAAGCTTCCGTCAGCTTTGAAATCGGACGTGCGGGCGTCGCTGACGTCAAACGACAGCTCTCGAAGTTGCCCGCGCGTCTGCTGCACGGCCATCTCGATCGCCACCGATCCGTCCTGCGGATTCGGCATGATCGTATAGTGCACGGAGTAATTGGCTGATACCTTACCCGCAGCAGTTTCGGAAGCGGGGGCACCACAGGCTGCGCAGCCAAACAGGCTGATCAGTAGTATGGATCCTGAGATGCAGTTCATACAGTATTGAGGCCTTGTGGCGTATGGTTTGACGGTGTGCCGCTCAAAGTGACCCAGATGATAACGCAGACAGCCCGCAAAATTTCGATTCTCGCCTTAACAATCACGATGTTGGGCATGGTGTCGGCGTGTTCAACGCAGACGGTGCTTGAGGGCGCAGATCGACATCCTGCCAAGCAACCCATTGCTCGTTCTTCAACCATTGGCTCCAGAGCTGCGGCGGTTGCGTTGCAGCAAGTAGGTGTACCGTATCTCTACGGCGGATCGACGACCGGGGGGTTCGATTGCAGTGGGTTGGTGCAGTATTCTTACAGTAGAGCAGGAAAAAGCGTGCCACGTACTACCAGCCAGCTCTGGTCTGCAACGTCGACAGTTCAGCGTGAAGACCTGCAGGTTGGTGATCTACTGTTTTTCAAGATAGAAGACAAGATGTCGCACGTTGGAATGTATATCGGGGAGCAGCGATTTGTGCATGCACCGTCGTCCGGAAGGACAGTTACGGTCGGGAAATTAACGTCTCCGTATTACTCATCGGCTTTCATTCGGGCCGGACGCCCGAAGTGACTCAAATAAAAATCTAGGCAGAATCGTCGCTAACGATAAACAACTTCAGCTGTTTCGCCAGCCCGCTGCACGCTTTAGCCTTGGTCCGTGCAATTAGCGGTATCGGAACAACGAGAGCCGGGAGAAACGACGTACCGCTGTAGTCGACAGTGACTGTTCCAGCCGCTTCTGAGTCCGCGAGGTCCCAGATTGATGCTTCGTAATCGGCATCGTCCTGCCACCAGGCAAAGCCGAAGCATCCGCCACCGCCAGGACCGGCGGCACAGGAAAGGCTGCCACCTTGCGTGACTCGCTCGGTTTCGCCATCCAGCCAGACGATGTAGCGGACTCCCATGTTTTTTACTGCCTCGGGCACGCCGGGGCGTCCCATAAGTTGCACGAGACCCTTGGTGTCGGCTGGCGCAGTGCGGGGCTCAAACCACGGAAACAGGTTGTCGATGAACTGTTGATTAGGAATAACGTTGAGAGCACCTGCGCCACGTCCAAGGGCATTTTCCACGCAGCGTATGTAGTAAGCCTCAGTTTCATTCCCCTGGTGGTAGCTCTTGGCCATTACGACGACGGTTTCGCCTTCCAGTAGCCCTGTCGTTTCCTCGCGAGCATTCTCAAGGCTGGCGGTAACGCAACCACTTAAGGCAGTGGTCAAGATAACCGTTATGAAGTTACTCGCTATCTTCATCGATGCCTCCAATGGCGAATATTCCAAAAGACGCGATGTCTTCTTCTTCCGCATCAGCGTCCGCAGTGGTTTCGATATCGCTTAGGTCAAGAGGACCATCAGCTAATTCCCCAATCTTGGTGGATTTGTCCATCTGTAACAGTATGAGTGCTGCTGCGTCGCGCATCGCCAGCACGGCAGCGCGTTGCAAGGACTTGGAACCACCCATGCCTTCTTTCTGGCTCTTACCGTACGCACTCACAGTCCACGTCGACGCACTATTGCCGACACTATCAAAAATCTGCATTCGATATCGAATCCAGACGGCAAATGCATCGGTCTTGCTCTGGTTAGGTACGGAGAACTCGAAACCTTCTATCGTCGGTTCGACAAGTGCATCGAAGGTGTGATCTAAAGCGTTATCGTCTGGTCCAATGACGACCACGTTCTCAAACATGTAACCGAACAATTGCGTGAAGAACGACGCGTTCGCCGCACCGAGATCGATAGTCCAGGTTTCACGCCCCAGTACGTTTTCCTCGTGCACGAAATTGTGAAATTCCGCCGGAATCCGGACTGCGATGTCCATCGGCAGTTTGTCGATACGTGGCACTGGAATCGTAGGATTTTCGACGGTGACGTTTGATGCACATCCCGCTGCAAGAAGAAATACCAGAATGACGCTGTGTTTTAGTTGTTTTCTTGCGATCAAGTGGTAGAAATCCGTGCAAATAAAGGGGAATGACTGCTATGTCAGAGCAAGTCCGGTCCCCATAGTTCCAAGGAATTGCACCGATCCTGCTCTTGGCCACTTTAGTTCGACCACCAATGGAGTGCAAATTAGAATTCGGTTCAAGGATGCCGTCACTATGCGTATAGAAATGGCTCTGCTAGAAGTCACGCCATTCGAGTGGTGCTTCCTGCATAAGAGCTACCTGCTCACGTAAGGCCAGTACGTGATCATCCCAATAACGCGGGCTGTCGAACCAGGGAAATGCCACTTTGAAGGCAGGGTCCTCCCAGCGGCGTGCCAGCCAGGCAGCGTAATGCATGATGCGCAAGCTGCGCAGTGCCTCAATCAGGTGCAACTCACGAGGATCGAACCGTCGAAATGACTGATAGCCTTCCAGCAGTGCTTCCAGTTGTGGTGTTTGCTCAGCGTGATCACCGGAAAGGAACATCCAGAGGTCCTGTACCGCAGGCCCATGACGGCAGTCATCGAGGTCCACGATATGAAGTCGGTCCTGGTTCACCAGCACATTGCCCGGATGAAAATCGCCGTGCAGTCGAAGTTCCTGAGTATTGCCAGCGCGTTCGAAGCAGGCTTCTACGCCGTCGAGTACCAATTCCACGATACTTTCATAGGCAGCACAGTTTTCCTCGGGGATGAAATCATTGTCCAGTAGATAGTTGATGGACTCCACGCCATAGCTGTTTATGTCGATGCGTGGCCTGTGCCTGAACGGTGACACTTCGCCCTCCAGGTGAATTCTTGCTACCAGTCGCCCCAATTGAGTAAGCAATGCGTAGTTATCAAGATCGGGTGCCCGACCACCACGACAAAGAAAGACAGCAAGACGATAGTGCCCGGCTTGCTTCAGGGTGTCGCCGTCAATTTTGAGTGGTGGCACGACAGGAATTTCCTGCGCTGCCAGATCGAGCGAAAATTGATGTTCTTCCCCGATCGATTCGTCTGACCAACGGCCTGGACGGTAGAATTTGGCAACCACGGGTCGCTCGTCTTCTATGCCGATCTGATAAACACGATTCTCGTAACTGTTTAGTGCGAGAAAACGACCGTCGCAGTCAAATCCCAGGTCGGTCAATGTTGCAACGATGTCTTCAGGCTGCAGGCCGGCGAATGCCAGTGTGGCGGCATCCCCGGTCACGATACCTTCTGACGCGACTCTCGCTTGCGATCCACCTCGGTTAACAACTTCTTACGCAGTCGCAGGTTCGCTGGCGTTACTTCGAGAAGCTCATCGTCATCCAGAAACTCCAGCGATTGCTCCAGCGAATAACGCAACGGCGTTGTCAGGATCAGGTTTTCGTCCGTTCCCGCTGCGCGTATGTTGTTCAGTTGTTTGGCTTTCGTTGGATTCACGACCAGATCATTCTGGCGTTTGTGTATGCCGATAATCATGCCTTCGTAGACGGGCGCGCCATGGCCTACAAATAACTTGCCCCGCTCCTGCAGGTTAAAAAGGGCGTAGGCCAGCGCTTTACCCTGGACCATTGAGACGAGAGTGCCGTTGCTGCGCTGAGCGATCATGCCTTTAACTCGCGGCGCGTATTCGTCCAGAACGTGATAAATGAGGCCGGTTCCTGATGTTGCCGTCAAGTACTCGGTACGGAATCCGATCAGGCCGCGGGTCGGGATCTTGTAGTCAAGTCGCATGCGACCTTTGCCATCCGGGAGCATGTTTTGCAGCTCGCCCTTGCGATCGGCCAGGCGCGTCATTACGGCGCCTTGGTAGGCTTCATCAAAGTCGACAGTCAATTGCTCCCAGGGCTCATGCTCCACGCCGTCTACGTCGTGCATGATCACTTCCGGTCGAGATACGGCGAGCTCAAAGCCTTCGCGACGCATGGTTTCGACGAGCACAGATAAATGCAATTCACCGCGACCCGAGACCCTGAATTTGTCAGGGTCACTGGTGTTGTCGACGCGCAGAGCAACGTTATGTTTGAGCTCCTGTTCCAGGCGCTCTCGAATCTGACGACTGGTCAGATACTTGCCATCCTGTCCGGCGAATGGCGACTTGTTGACCTGGAATGTCATATTGACCGTCGGTTCGTCGACGCTCAATGCAGGCAACGCTTCCTCGTGATCCCGGTCGCAGATGGTGTCCGAGATATTTAAGTTCTCGATACCGCTGAAAACAACGATGTCGCCTGCGGTAGCCGACTCAATCCGTTGACGTTTCAGGCCATCAAAACCAAACAGCTCCAGCACTCGGCCACGTCGTGATGTAGCGTCCGGAGAAACGATGCTTATCGGTGCATTCGCATTTATCGCACCGCGACTAATGCGGCCGATACCCAGAACACCAACATAGGTGTCGTAGTCAAGGCTCGAAACCTGCAATTGTAAAGGACCGTCCGGATCAACATCCGGATGTGGTACGTGCTTGACGATAGTCTCGAACAGCGGATCCATGTTGCCTTCGCGGGCATCTGGGTCTTCACTGGCATAGCCGTTCAGAGCCGAAGCGTAGATGATCGGGAAGTCCAGCTGCTCATCTGTGGCGCCAAGACGATCGAATAGATCAAAGGTCTGATTGACAACCCAGTCAGGTCGCGCGCCATCGCGATCGATCTTGTTGATGACTACAATCGGCACCAGGCCCTGGGCAAACGCTTTCTCGGTTACAAAGCGCGTTTGTGGCATAGGACCTTCAACGGCATCAACCAGCAACAGAACACTGTCCACCATCGACAGTACGCGCTCGACTTCACCGCCGAAGTCGGCGTGTCCCGGTGTGTCGACGATATTGATGAGATAGCCATTCCATTTGACGGACGTATTTTTTGCCAGAATCGTGATGCCGCGTTCACGCTCCAGATCGCTGGAATCCATGACGCGATCGGGTACAGCTGCTCGTGGTCCGAGTGTGCCGGACTGTTGCAGCACCTGATCCACAAGCGTGGTCTTGCCGTGGTCGACATGCGCGATGATCGCGATATTTCGTAGTTTGGATAGTTGTGACATTAGGGGCGGGCTCTGAATTGAGGCGCGGATTATAGTGACCCAATCCGAGAATTGATATGGCACACTCGCATCCATGAAAAAACGACTAACTGTATGGCTTACAGCACCCTTGATCGCGGTAATTCTGGCTTCCTGCAGCCAGAGTGGCGCAAGTTTCGATGCTTCAGTCCATTCTCAGGAAGTGCTGGATTGGCGCATCGGGCGGATGCAGAGACTGAAAGACCCCTATGGATATCTGACCCAGATCGGGCTCTACTGGCTGGAGACGGGCACTTACAGCTTCGGCTCAGCCGAGACGAATGACGTGGTATTCGGTGGCAGTGCACCACCTGATATCGGTGTTTTTACGGTCACCGATGACGGCGTATCAATGACCGTATCGCCCGGCATCGATGTCCGCAGCGATGGTGTGCAAGTCGAAGAGATAGAGATTGCCGCAGACACCACCGAGCATGGAGTGACCATCACTCACGGTTCGCTCGCATGGACTGTCGTTGAAAGAGCAGGTCGCTACGGAGTTCGACTGCGGGATTTCGAGCACCCTTTTGTTGAGAGTTTTGGTCCACTGCCTTATTTCGATATCGACCCTGCTTTCCGGGTCGAGGCGACACTGCGTCGCTACGACGAGCCGAAGATCGCAAATGTCGGAACGGTTATTGAGGGACTTGGTTATCACCCATCCTCGCCGGGTGTTGTGGAGTTCGAGATCCGTGGTCAAACCTACGAACTCGAGGCCTATACATCGGGTGACAGTTTGTTTTACGTGTTCGGTGACCGAACCGGTGAGGATGCAACCTATGGGGCGGGCCGTTTTTTGTATTCGACGGCTCCGGGCGACGACGGTAAAACGGTTCTCGACTTCAACAAGTCCTACAGTCCGCCTTGTGCGTTCAACGATTTTTCAACATGCCCCGTGGCATCGCCGAGGAATCGCCTGCCAATTCGAATTGAGGCGGGAGAAAAGTACGACCCCAAGGTCCATTACTCACCACCGCACTAGTCGCGCAGCTCAAATGTTAGCCCCGCATTTTTTTGCAGTCGTTCGAGCAATGGTTTGGCCATAACAGCAGCCGGTGTCCAGACACCGCCTTTTGCGTCCAGGTCATCTTTCGCGAGAGACACAGCACATTCACTGAGCATCTTGCTGGTTGAGCCGTAACCGGGATCCTGATCGCCGGTGATCTTGCCACGAACAATGGTGCCATCCGGCAATTTTCCGATCTGTAAAAGATTAAAGAACCCGGATTGTTGCAGTTCGCGATCGGGACCTTCACCGGGTTTTGATAGCACATATCGCTGCAAGAATTTTCGGGTCGGAGCAAATGTTGCGAAAAACACCAGGGCACCGAGGCCGGCAATCATAAGCGCACCCTTCAGCCATCCGGAAACTCCTCGTCCTGTCAGGACCGATTCGTCGTATCGAAAATCTTTGCCGTACGGATATCCTGCCAGCGCATGACTGCGTCGCACGACCTTGGTGTTCACTCCGGCCATAACGAATGGGGCAGTCCATGACTTCGCATCGTCCCGGTAGATTAAGCGAGTCTGATCGCGATCATCCGGCCCATCGCGCTCGCCTTCGGGGTTCAGGCTGTATGGGTGAATTAAAGTTCGGGCGACAGAGCGATCTTCGCGACTTTCTTTGATCAGGTTCATCATGCTGGCAAGCGTGCCGCCGCTCGCCGTGCCTTTGGTAGCTTTAACGAGCATGCTGATCGAATCGCAATACACGCCATGCTTCTCATGCACCGCGTGCTGCAAAAACCAGACACCGATATCCATAGGGACGGAGTCAAAGCCACAGCAATGCACAATCCTCGCGCCCGTTTCTTGCGCCCGATCGTTGTGTTTATCGATCATTTCCCGAATCCAATGCACCTCACCGGCGAGATCACAGTAGTGTGTGCCCGCATCGACACAAGCAGCTACCAGATTCGAACCGTACAGCGCATACGGTCCAACAGTCGTCAGGACAACTCGCGTGCGTGCCGCGAGGTCCTGCAGTGCATCTTTGTCAAAGCTGTCGGCAACGATGAGTTCGAGTCCGCTGGCAGCAGCACCGAGTCCATCACGAACGTGCTGCAATTTTATTTCGCTGCGGCCCGCGAGCGCCCAGCGCAAGTCGTTGCCAACTCCATACTGTCGAAGCAGGTACTCGGCGACCAGCGTGCCGGTGAAGCCAGTGGCTCCCTGAATGATTATGTCGAGGTCACGAGTTTTTTCTGAGTTCGTGTTCAAAGTGTCTTCTCCATGAACGCCACTTCTTTCTCGCCATCGTTAGTTTCCTGAGAGCCAACCTGGCGAAATCCCATTCGTTCGTGATAGAGCATCGACGTTTCATTCGGCGGTCGAATGTTCACCTCGCAAGTCATCACCGGCGCATCACTTTGTGAGCGTGCAAACGCGTCATACAGAGATTCGGCGACTCCTCGTCGCCTCGCCCACTCTGAAACAGCCACCCGATCTACGTAAGCGAAGTCATCGTATTTATTACAAAACCATCGATAGTTTGGGCTGGCGTACTCGGTGCCCGGACGTAAGCCGATCAGGAAACCGGCGAAGCGAGCATCTATTTTTGCGACCCGGACGAAGGCTGCGTTGTCGCAAAACCACTGCAACTCGTCGCGACTAATCTGGCTGACGTGCGGTATCGACTCTTCATTGAGCACGAATACATCATCGAAGTCGACTTGCTCTATTTCCGCAATTTTCATGGACACAGTGTAATGATATGTTATGGTGACGCCAAGACGGCAAGCGGATCGATTCAATACTACCGCAGACAAAAAGACCGTCAGCAATCGCTACTTCACTCGTCTTCGACACCGAAATGATGTCCGCAACCGTAAGGCTGCGGGATCGTTCGTATGTGACCAACAGCACTGAATAAAGCTGGCGCATACGTAGAATTTCGCTAAATTATTCAGGACTACAGTAGCCATGATCAAGATTGCCAAACACACCATTGCCGTATTTTTCGTTTCGGTTATTTCGTTTTCAACAGCCAGTGCCGCATCCAAAAATTCGGCCGATTTGTTGAAATACATTCCGGCGGACACTCCGTACGTTATAGCATCAACTGAACCCTTGCCGTCTGCGTTGGCGGACAAGCTTGAGCCAACGATTGATGAAATATTAAAAGCCTATCAACGCGTTTTGCGACACGTGATGGCGGAGCAGCTTGTGAAGATGTCGGCCGAGGAGGGCGGCGCGGAGGAGGCAGAACAGTTTCGTGGCTTGATGGAAGAAGTGCTTGGACTGATGAGTATTGAAGGTATTCGCAGTGCCGGTATCGAGCGTGAGTCGGCTTTCGTTTTTTACGGTAATGGTTTAGTGCCAGTCTTGCGGCTGGAGTTGTCAGATTCTGCCTTGTTCGATGCTGCTGTGAGCAGAATGGAAGAAAAGGCTGGCGAAGCACTGCTCATTGGAAAGGCGAAGGGCACATCGTACAAGTACGTGAATGCTGAAAAGATGAACATGATTATTGCAACCCTCGATGACCAGGTGGTCATGACAGTTGTGCCAGCAAGCTTTGACGAAAGACAAGTCGCTTTAGCGCTGGGCGCGAAGTCGCCCCGCAAGAACCTGAAGAAAAGCAAAACGCTTGGGGCGATCGGTAAGGAGTATGGTTTTTCAGGGTACCTGACCGGATACGTTGATACAGAGCGACTCGCTGGTATATTCACCGGAAATACGACGCAGCAGGATGACGATTTCTTCGCCGCAACAGGTGAGACGCTACCAGTGGTCACTGACGTCTGCGCGGCAGAGATCATGGGTATGGCCGGTATCGCGCCGCGGATCGTATTTGGGTACTCCGACGTCTCCCCAGAGCAAGTTGAAAGCGCCATGATCGTGGAGTTGCGCGAAGATCTGGCCGCGGGGCTCGCAACGATTCCAGCGGCTATTCCGGGTCTTGGTATGGATCCGGGCGGTTTCATGTCCCTGGGTTTGGGATTAAATCCGATGGAGTTGCGGAATTTCTACGAGGCACGTCTTGATGCGATTGAGGCCGACCCGTACGAGTGTGACAAGTTTGCGAAATTGCAGGCTGGTGTTGCGAGTGGTCGTGAAGTACTCAATAAGCCATTGCCTCCGGTTGTCTATAGCTTCCGCGGGTTTGTCGCGAATATCGCCGACATTCAGGGATTGGATTTATCCAAAAGTACAGCGCCAGAATCCATCGATGCCTCGATACTCGTTGCGGTCGAGAACGCCGAGTCGCTGGTCATGATGGCGGCAATGATGGACCCGCAGATAGCAGCTCTGAATCTGCTTCCCGACGGAAAGCCGGTTAAATTGGAATTGGCCCAGCTTGCTGAATTTGCGGGCAACGCATTTGCCGCATTGTCCACCGATGCATTGTCGATTTCGTTGGGCGAAAGTGCGGAAACAAATTCGGCCGACATGCTAACAGCCGACAGTATCGAACCTGCACCTTTTATGAGTATGAATATGGATGCGGCTCGTTACTATTCACTGGTCGGTGAGGCCATGTCACAGGAGCCTGCGAGCGATGAGGAAGAACAGATGCCAAAAGCCATCCGGGACGCTGTGCGTGACGTCATGATCTTGTCTGGTAGCATGTACGAACGGATGTCGGTTGATGTTCAATTCACCGCACGCGGTGTTGAAATTAACAGCGTAATGAAACTTAGTGACTAGAATGCCCAAAAAACTGCTTTTGCTGGTACTGGCAACGGTGCTGTCTGCCGCTGCGTGTATGGAAAATTCAACTGCAGAGACCAAGTTAAATACCGAGACCACGCTAAAGGTCGATTTGGAAACTGTGGTTCGCGTGGGCAATGTTGTGCCGGTGAATGGAGTCACAACTGCGGGACAGCCGGATGCTGCTGCGCTATCGATTTTTGCTGAGCAGGGTTACAGGACTGTTATCGATATAAGAACAGAGCCTGAGGATCGCGGCATCGACGAAGTGAAGTTGATAGGTGACCTGGGTATGGAATACATCGCGTTTCCAATTGATAAGCCCGAAGCGGTCAATTTTGATAATGCGCGAGAGCTGGGCAAATTAATTGAAGAGGCGGATGGGCCGGTGCTGGTTCACTGCGGCAGTGCGAACCGGGTGGGCGCGCTTTTTGCCCTGAAGAAAAGTCTCGATGGCGCCGACGATAAGACGGCACTGGAGTATGGTCGGGAAGCCGGCATGACCCGGCTGGAGGGCCGGGTCAAAGACGTTCTCAGCAAGAATTAACGAGCAGAGAATCACTCCAAAACAAATTTAGAGGAAGCTCCAAATGTCCGTTTCCAAAACAGCTGTTTCAATATTGTTATTTTGTCTGTTGGGGTCCGCTGCATCAGCTCAAGATAAGGCCAACATTGTCTATGTCCTGGTAGACAATTGGGGTTGGGGCGATATTTCTTTGCATGGTGGCACGGTGCCGACACCACGTATTGATGAACTGGCTGCTCAGGGCACGCGATTTACAAACTTCAATGTGCAGAATCAATGCACGCCAACTCGCTCGGCAATCCACACCGGCAGACTACCGATCCGATCCGGCACACAGAAGGTGCCCGCACCGGGCGAGCCGCAGGGCATGGCACCGTGGGAGTACACCGTCGCCGAATTGTTGTCTGATGCCGGTTACGCAACGGCCATGTACGGCAAGTGGCATATAGGTGACAAGGATGGGCGTCTGCCGAACGACCAGGGGTACGACGAGTGGTATGGGACCAAAGAAAGTGCAATGGAGGCGAGTTACACGAGCACGCCGCAGTTCGACCGTGAGGTTTTCGACATTCCTCAAATCTGGACTGGTAAAAAGGGCGAGCCGTCGAAGAAGGTCAAGGAGTTCAACCTTGAGGCGCGCGCGTTGCTTGATGGCGAGGTCGTCGAAAAAACTGCGGCATTCATAAGAAAGCAGGCCCGTGCCAAGAAACCGTTCTATATCTACGCAGCGCTTACGCAGATTCACCCCCCGTTTCTGCCCCATCCAGACTTCGAGGGCAAATCACGCGCGGGTGAATACGCCGATATTCAGATGCAAGTCGATCATTACGTCGGTGAGGTTCTCGATGCCCTCGATAAGTCAGGCGTTGCGAACGAAACCATCGTCATATTGACTGGTGACAATGCAGCCGGAGAGCAATCGATTAACTGGGGTGGCGAAGGTGGTTCGAACGGCCCCTGGCGCGGCGGATTAAGCACGGGCTACGAAGGTGGTATACGCACACCGGGCATGATTCGTTGGCCCGGACAAATCCCAGCGAACAAAGTGACCGACGAAATCCTTTCTGATCTTGACTGGTTTCCCACGCTTGCCAGTTTCGTTGGAGAGGAAAATCGAGTTCCGACTGATCGGCCGATCGACGGCATCGACCAGTCCGATTTTCTGCTCGGAGAGCAGGACAAATCAAACCGTGAGTATATTGTCACTTATGTCGGGGACCGGGTCTTCGCTGTAAAATGGCGCACGTTGAAGGTGCACTTCTACACAGCAGAGGGGACTTTTTCCCCAATTGTCGAACATACTTTTCCGCAAATCTTCGATATAAAAAATGATCCGGGAGAAACTCGTGAATTGTTTCAGGCGGAGGGCTACTCCCATCTCTGGGTAATGAAGCCAGTTATGGAAATTCTCACTGGTCTTGCGGTTAGTCAGCAGCAATTCCCAAACATTAAACCAGGGCAGGATTTTTCAGGATACGAATGACAAAACGTTAGTCGAATGTCCACTAACGGGTGCTGATTCAACCGGTGAGCGCAACACCCAGACTCTAAGAAAGAGAAGGTGGTGGTGGGAATCGAACAATGCCTACAGGCCTTTATCTAAACCATTTTAGCTGCAGTCGTATCGGCATTTACACACATATCTACACACAAGCAGGCCGCAGAACGCTTTCTCCATCGGTATTCTTGCTTTCCCGAGTTACAGGATGTGCGCTACGGGCCTACGTGCTGGGGCTCGCCGGCCAGGATCAGACCGATCCACTCAGCAAGGGTCAGCTCCCCGGCCTTCGCGGTGTACATGGCGCGAGTGAGCGTGTGACCTTTGGAGTCCATATAGAAGGTGCTGCTACGGGTCCCGGCGAGGATTTCACTGCGCATCGATTCCAGGTGCGCTGCCCACGCAACCACGCTGATTCCAAACTCGTCGGTCTCGACGTGGTCGTTCATGTAGGCGCTCAGCGCGATATCAATCTCGCTGCCGTACTCATCCGCCAGCCAGGAGAAGTAATCGACGAAGAAGTTTGTCGGGTCACCGCAGGCCTCGCCACACTCGGACAATATGGTCTGATCGGCGCCCCAAAGCTCGACCATGGCAGGTAGAATCCCTTGCGTCTCCGAACTCGGCACGGGTGGGCCCGAGTCAATGAAAAGAATCATGCTTGTCTCATTTCCAAACGCACGCCGCACCTGAGTGAGAT